>Ga0256840_1000266_pt1 | contig 52530 bp, 61 predicted proteins | sample 355202metaG_FD_185969 | JGI IMG/M metagenome (GOLD analysis project Ga0256840, IMG submission 185969) | Hydrothermal vent microbial communities from Mid Atlantic Ridge, Atlantic Ocean - 355-202 | ecosystem: Environmental > Aquatic > Marine > Hydrothermal vents | place: Atlantic Ocean: Mid...
CTTCTTCACTATCAAAAGTATCTGAGGCTATGATGAATTTCAATGGAATCGGGTCTTCATTGTAGGGAGGATATTCGAATTCAAAGCTTTCTGGCTTATCCCATTTTTCTTTTCTACCCCAATTCTTAGGGTGATGACCTAAAATAAAATCGTATAGGTTAATAGAATTATTTTTATCTAAATTTATCTTAACATTTTTGAGTATCTTTTTAACATCATTTGAGTATTTAACTCCTCTATGCACATCGAGTTCAATAATTGCGGTATGGTGAATCCACTTTTTATCTGATTCTTCAATACATTTTGATCTTACAAACTCCTCACTCAACTTCCCCAAATCATGAATCAATGCCCCGATCTCTGCCAATAATATCGCATCTCTATGTTTTCTTAAAATTTCTAATTTGTCAGTAGTCATCGCCATCCTCTCCTAAATAGTTTGTTAAAAAAACTTTTTATATTATATTCGTAGTCTTTAAGTTTAGCGCCACACACTACATTTACATCGACAATTTCAGCCACACCGAAACCGCTCGTTTTCTTTGCGGAAAAGCCTATATCACACAACATCTTTCGTATAGCTTTCGCCAAGAACTCCATATCATCTTTAAGTTCATTTTTGACTTTTCCAAACTCTCCTCTTGCAATCAAGTCGAACGGATAGTATGACAATCTGAAAATTCCTTCTGTATTTTCAGGAACAATCTCAAAGTAGATTGGTCCTCTTACTGGAGTTTTTGTCTCCCTGCTTAAGGGAGTAATAACGTCGAGTGAAATTGTGTCAAAGAAAGTCGGATAGAAGAACAACCTTCCAGACCTTGAAGGAATTTCTTTTGAAATTATCTCGTTCTTCACAAGCCACTTCTCGAATTCTTTGTTGACATCATCAATTTTCTTTTTCAACTCGTTTCCTGTTGGAAGTTTTCCTTCTATCGCCAATAAACATAGCTTCCCCAAATACTCTTCCTGGGAATCTTTTTCATTTCCAAACAATATTACAATTCTTGCTCTTTTCTTGAACACTGTCTCCTTATCGAGTTTTGATTCGGTTAGTTTTTCGTAAATCCAATCTTCAAAAACCTTTATCGCTGCAAATCTTAGAGCTCCTTTCCATGTTGTAGATTTAACCATTGGAAGTTTGAAGACCTTGTCTTTTACGATCGGATTGTCTATGATATAGAATTCATCGTCATCCTTGCTCAGGTAGGGTTTTTTGAGAGTGAATTTGATTTGAAGGTAGGTTGAATATTGTGGCAAATTTTCTGGATTGTCGAATTCTTTTGTGATTTTGAATAGTTTTAGTATGTCCTCTGAGATACCAAAATCACTTAAATCTGCATTGAGATTTATTTTGTTGTTTTGCTGTAAAAACAAATCTAAATATATCTCTTTTGCTAAATTTTCGGGTATTATAGGGTAGTAACCCTTCCCACCCGCTTCTCTCATCAAAGTTTTAGCAAAATCAGACAGGTTTGCGATATTACAATCTAATATTTTTGATATTACGAAAATCTGATAATATGTAATTTGCTTATCTTCATCCAAGTTAATTAATTTATGTGTTTTCAGTATATGTGGGAGAATCTCTTCATCGAATGTTCTCTTAAATTCTGATTGTTTTCTTTTTAATTTTATCTTTCTGTTGTCCCAGATTTCATTCCATCTATCTTCAACTAAACTCGCTATTTCTTTTATTTGCTTACTAAGCTCAGCGTAAAAATCGTACCTACTCATTTTTCATCACCAACTTTTTGAACAGGTTTATATCCAAGTATTCGTCTTCCTCAAAATTAAGAAGAGTTCTTGATACCACATCAGCATCTAAACACTCTTTAATGCCTTCTTCTATTGTATCTACGATATCTTCTCTTTTTCTGGAGCCTAAAATTGAAGGGGGCAGCATTCCATACACTCTAAAAAAGAACTCTCCTCCCTCCTCCCAGCAATTACTAACAAATACCTTTCCACTGAATTTATTAGGCCTATCTTTTTTTGAGCCAAATAATTGCTCTGCAAAGCCTTTGTCATATTCATTTTTAAACTTATTTCGCAACGCATATTTCAAAACGAAACCGATGTTTTTATTATGCAATTCGTCATCGTCAAGCAGTCTAAAATCAATTTTGAACACATGTTTTAAATTCGGCATTTTTGAAAGTTTTGATCTTGTTTCTTCATCGCACCTCCACTCTTCACAGTATTGTTCAATAAAAACTAAAGCTTTGTCAATATTAACATTGGATGGTTCTAAAACCTTTACAACACCAAATCCATAGCTGTTATGTGATCCCAATGCACCAAACTCCTGAATCGTTTTGAGGGTTAGGTAGAGTATATCCACAATAATGGAATCACTTGTAGTTACATTCAGTAATATCCCTCCATTTGTTTTCTCTTTAATTACTACTGGGCTAAGTCCCCCTAATGTTTGATCTAACCACCATCTGACGTTCTTAGGAAGTGGAGAATGGTTACATCCTAAACCGTCAATTGCTAGACTTAAAGTTACACTTTGATATGAATTTTTATCAACTTCAAACCTAAACCTTCTACTCCACCCTGTAGTTCCAAAAACATAACAAACAGGACAAATAAGTTCTTCAGGTCTCTTGCCTTTTTTGTATTTGTCTACGTCAAATTTACATTTCTCTACAACCTCTCCAACAGAATCACAAGCATATCCCCCAAATCCTCTCACAATAGCTTCAAACCACCATCTCAAAGAACCTAAAATCGAAGTTTCCCTTAACTTCGTGCATTCTCTGTTAATACCTCTAGTCCATAAAGGTGTGAGTGTCTTTATTCTAAAACCCATATTAACCCCCGTTAAATCTTTATTGATAATTGCTACACATGATCATAAATAAACTTTTTTATATCAGAAAATGAATGAAGTTAGAATGACAAATTGCAGAATTTAATTTAGGTATATATCAGCATAAAAACAGTATAATTGCAAAAAACAAGAATTTTAGTAAGATTGGATATTCATTAAAATATACTTTATATTTTATAAGAATCTAAAAATAAATAATACAATATTAATACAATAATTTTATATAATATATGAAAAATATCCGCTATAGTGTACCAAAACAAAACCAGTAATCTAAGCAGAGTAGTTAAACGGATTGTGCAAAGTAAAAAGATCGGAAGTGATTTACGGAATAAATAATAGAAGAGCCACGGCCGGGATTTGAACCCGGGACCTCGTGCTTACCAAGCACGCGCTCCACCAGCTGAGCTACCGTGGCAACTCTAACATTTCTCAAAATATTGGATTAAAAAGCTTTGTGCTTATGAGCTAATACTTCGTAGGATAAAATTCTAAATACACATTAAACAAAGTAATGATTATGGTAAAAAAAATAAATAAAAAATTACTTAGTGACCTTAAAGGTTATAGAATAGTTGGAAATCATTCCGCTGTAAAACTGTGTTTGTGGCTAAAAAAATCACTCAGAGACAGGGGAGTGTGCTACAAACAGAAGTTTTATGGAATTAAATCTCATCGCTGTCTTCAAATGACTCCCGCATTAATATGTAATCAGAACTGTATATACTGCTGGAGACCTCTAAGCTTATTACCAGAAATTAGTGGATGGAATAGTGCAGAATTTATTGCAGAAGAAAGTATAAAAGCTCAAAAAGTGCTTTTAAGCGGATTTGGTGGGTTAAGTGATGTAAATACAAAAAAGCTTGAAGAAGCAAAAAACCCTAATCAAGTTGCTATAAGTTTAATAGGGGAGCCAACACTTTATCCATACTTGGATGAATTAGTAGATATCTACAATTCCAAAAAAATGACTACTTTCGTTGTAACCAATGGTACTAATCCTGAAATGGTGGAAAAAATAGAGCCTTATCAACTTTACATAAGTTTAACGGCTTACAGTGAAGAGAGTCATCTAATTATAAATAGACCTAAGAAAAATTTCTGGAGTGAAATACTTAAATCTCTTAAAATCATGTCAAACAAAGATTGTAGAACTGTTTTAAGAATAACTTTAATAAAAGGGCTAAACTTTATACCAGGAAACTTTGTAGAATTAATAGATAGAGCTACTCCTGACTTCATAGAAGTTAAAGCGTACATGCATCTTGGCTATTCCCGTTTAAGATTGGAAAGGACTGCAATGCCCGAACACGAGGAAGTCAAAAAATTTGTAGAAGAAATTGAAAAATTAACTGAATACAGAATAGAAGATGAATCAAAAATAAGTAGAGTAGTGTTACTTTCAAGGTAAATAATCGAAAATATTTTGTATTTATCTATGTTTAATTATAGAGTTATGACAATTGAAGTAACTAAAAAACTTGTTGATGTTGCAGCCGGAAGAGTGGAACCAGATCTTGTAATTACAGGTGAAGTTTTTTCAGTTTTTACTGGAGAATGTTTTGAAGCGGACGTAGCAATTTGCTCTGGATACATAGCTGGTATTGGAGAATACTCAGCTCCAGAAGTTTATGAAGCAGAGATAATTCTTCCGGGGTTTATAGATGCACATGTACACATAGAAAGCACCTTACTCCATCCCGCGGAATTCGCTAAGGCCATTTTAAAACATGGAACAACTGCAGTCATATCAGATCCACATGAGATAGCTAACGTTTGCGGTAAGTACGGTGTAAAGTTTATGATAGATTCCACAAAAAACCTACCTGTCGATTTTTACTTTACAGCCCCTTCTTGCGTTCCTGCAATAGAGGGGTTGGAAACTTTTGCGTTTAGACTTGAGAGTGGAGATATAAAAGAAATACTTGGATATGAGAGAATAGTAGGTCTTGCAGAAGTCATGAACTACTTCGGCGTTATAGAGGGTGATATGTCTATTTTATCGAAAATTAATCTTGCAAAAGAAAAAAACAAAATTATTGATGGTCACTGTCCCGGAATCTTGGGAAATATTTTGAATGCATATATTGTTGCTGGAATATCATCAGATCATGAAAGTACGAGGATAGATGAAGTCATGGATAAACTCAGAAAAGGTATGAAAATAATGCTTAGAGAGGGTAGTGTTGCAAAGAACTTAAAAGATTTAGCAAAGGTTGTTACGCCTTATACGGTATCTAATTTGATGATTGTGAGTGATGATTTACTGCCTGATGATTTACTTCATGGTCACATGGATGAAAGGTTGAGAAGAGCTATAAATTATGGTATAAAAGCTGAAGATGCAGTTAGAATGGTTACAATTAACCCCGCTCTGCATTATTCTCTCAACTGTGGTGCTATAGCTCCGGGTTACAAGGCAGACTTAGTTATAGTTGATAGTTTTGAAAGTTTTAAAGTGGAAATGGTTTTTAAGGATGGCAATCTTGTATGGGATGGAAAATATCACTGCGATTTTCCAAAAGTAAGTAAAATGCATAGGATAGTTGAAAAGAGTTTCAAAATGACTGAAATTAATGTTGAAGATCTAAAAATAAAAGCGGAAGGTAAAGTTTGCAGATTGATTAAACCCGTAAAAGACCAGATTCTGACAGAGAAGGGGGAATTTGAACCTATAATTAAAGACAATTTTGCATATCCAGACACAGAACTTGGGGTTTCAAAAGTAATTGTAATTGATAGGCATGGTGCTGGTAAGTTCATAGGTAAAGCTTTTGTAGAATTTAAAATGAATGGAGGTGCGATGGCAAGTAGTGTTTCCCACGACTCACATAATTGTATTTGTGTCGGCATTGATGATAGGGATATGATAAGAGCGATAAACGCAGTCAAAGAGATGGGGGGAGGTTTAGCTGTATCTTTTGAAGGTGAGTTAAGAACGCTTCCATTACCTATAGCTGGTCTAATGTCCAACTTAAGTTTTGAAGAAGTTGTTAAGAGAATTGAATCGATGAATAAGCTTTTGAAAAAGATGGGTGTACAGGAGGAATATCCTTTTATAAAAATTAGCTTTTTTACCTTGCCTGTAATTCCCAAAATTAGAATAACCGATTACGGTCTCGTCGATGTAGAAAAAATGAGTCTCATTGATTTGTGGATTGATTGAACAACGTGGGCGGTGAATTTATGGAGATTGAGAACTTGAGGCTTGAAGTTCTTATAGATAGAGAAAAAATAGCTAAGAGAGTAAAAGAGCTTGCTGAAGAAATTAGCAAAGATTTCGAAAACGAGGATCCACTAATGATTGGAATACTCAATGGAGCATTTATTTTCATGGCTGACTTAGTTAGAGAAATGAAAGTGCCTGTGGAGGTGGAATTTATAAGAGTTAAGAGCTATTGCGGGACTAACACAACAGGTTGTGTAGAAGTTCTATTAGATGTACCCGAGTGTGTTAAAGGAAAGAACGTAGTTATAGTTGAAGATATAGTTGATACTGGTATAACTATGAACTACCTATTAAATAGAGTAAAAAATAAAGGTGCAAAAAGTGTTAAGGTGTGTGCTTTATTGGATAAACCTTCGAGAAGAATTGTAGATATCAAACCAGATTACGTAGGATTTGAGATACCAGACTACTTCGTAGTAGGATATGGCTTAGACTACAATGGCAAATACAGAGAACTGCCGGATATATGTGTAGTCAAAAACTAATTTTAGCTCTTTTTTCTTCTTCCTTTTCCTTCTTTTTCTTGAATACGTCTTTAACTATAACAATATCTCCAACGGATTTTACTAATCTATATGGGATAATTACTCCAGATTTTTTATCTATTAACGTTCTATTGTACTCTATCATCGCTATCCCAGTTATTATCTTTTTTTCCATATCAATAACAAGATCTTCCACCTTACCCACGTACCTACCTTCATCTGTGTAAACTCTAAGGCCAATTATAGATGAGATTTCACTTATCATCGTACCACCTAAATGTTTTTCCCTTAGAATATTTTTAACATTTTCCCAAAGTTTTTGACTCGTGAGGTTTGTATTATTAAGGATGTCTGAAGTATTGGTAATTGGCACAGCACATGTCTCTCCTAAGAGTATAGAAGAAGTTACAAAGACAATTGAAGAAATAAAACCTGATGCTGTAGCTGTAGAATTGGACTACAAGAGACTAAGAGCATTGCAAGGTGAAATACCTGACATACCCATAGTTGATGTAATCAAGAAGGGCGAAGCTCATTTACTTCTATTCCAAATTTTACTCAGCTACTTTCAAAGAAAAATTGGAGAAGAGTACGGTGTTAAGCCGGGTGACGAAATGTTGGCTGCGATAGAAAAAGCAAAAGAAATAGGTGCTGACGTACTACTTATTGATAGAGACGTTTCTATAACATTTAAGAGATTTTGGAGCAATCTCTCTATAAAAGAAAAACTCAAAATATTTTATAGCTTAATTAAAAGTCTTTTTGGTGATGAGGAAGTTGATGTTAATGAGATGCTCAAAGAAGATGTTTTGGATGCTCTTGTTAAGGAATTTAGGAGTATAGCACCCTCAGCAGCTAAAACTCTAATAGACGAAAGAGATGCATATATGGCCGCAAACTTAGTTGAAGCATCTAAAAAATACGATAAAATAGTAGCTGTAGTTGGAGCAGGTCATAAAAAAGGAATAGAATTCTACTTAAAAAATCCATATAAATTACCTTCAATTGATTCACTATTAGAAGTAAAATCAGGTAGAAACTATGGAAAAATCTTGGGGTACTCTATCTTTTTCGTAATTTTATTCTTATTTGCTTTTATACTATTAACATTTAACACAGAAATTTTGTTAAAAGCTTTTATTTACTGGTTTTTAATCAACGGCATTCTATCTGCCTTAGGTGCAGCAATTGCTGGAGCAAGCATACCATCCATTTTAACGGCATTTTTTGTAGCTTGGTTAACATCTATCAATCCAACTATTGCTGCCGGGTGGTTTTCAGGAGTAGTTGAGGCATGGGTAAGAAAACCAACTTCAAAAGATCTAATGGAACTCGTTAAGGTCAAAACTGTAAGAGATTTGTTGAAAAATAAAGTTTTTAGAGTACTTTTGGTAGCCTCTCTAACTAACGTAGGGAGCATGATTGGGACTTTTATTGGAATATGGTACATATATAAGATTACAGGGGTGAAAATAGTAAGTTTGCTAAAAAATTCAATTGCTAAAGTGTTTGGATTTTTATGATAACTGTTATATTTGTGAAAATACACTCTCAAACATGCCAGCAATCATTGACACCGAAAAGTGTGATGGATGTGGAACTTGCGTTGATGAATGTCCAGTTGGAGCTATAGAATTGAATGATAAAGCCCATGTAGATGCAGACTTATGCACTGAATGTGGTAGTTGCGTAGATGTTTGTCCAAATCAAGCAATAATTTTAGAGTAGTGAGGGATTAGTATGGGGATAATTGTAAAAATAAAAAAGAAATTCAAATTTTTATTTAAATTATTTTCCAGAAAAGACAGAATGAAAATTGGTATCTACGGCCCACCTAACGCTGGAAAAACTACCTTGGCAAATAGAATACTGAGAGATTGGACGGGGGATGTTATGGGTTCTGTTAGTGATGTTCCTCATGAAACGAGAAGAGCCAGATTGAGAGAAGGAGTAAAAATAGAAGTTGATGGAAAGTCAGTTACAATAGATATTGTAGATACTCCCGGTTTAGCAACAAAGATAGACTTTCATGAGTTCCTAAAATTTGGATTAAGTGAAGAAGAAGCAAAAAGAAGAGCAAAAGAGGCTACAGAAGGTGTAATAGAAGCAATTAAATGGTTGGATGATCTTGATGGTGTTTTAATGGTACTTGATGCTACTGAAGATCCATATACTCAAGTCAATGTTACAATTGTAGGAAACATTGAGGCAAGAGGCTTACCACTCTTAATAGTAGCAAACAAAATAGATCTACCTAACGCCTCTCCAGCAAGAATAAAAGCAGCTTTTCCCCAGCATCCTGTAGTACCAATTTCTGCTTTAAAAGGATTGAATATAGACACACTTTATAGAGAAATTGCTGAAAGGTTTGGCTAATGGGGGTGTAATTGTGGAAGGAGTGCAACTCAACCTTATATCAAAAGATAGGTTAGATAAGATGGGATCTATGGAAAAAATAAGAATGATTCTTGATGAAGTAAAGAGAGGAAAAATAATAGTTTTAGAATCTGGTTTGACGCCTGAGGAGGAGGCTAAGTTAATAGAACTTACAATGCTCGAAATAGACCATGAAAAATTCGTTGGAATTGAAGTAGAATCGTATCCCCAGAAAACGAAAGGTTTTTTCAGCAAAATATTTGGTGGAAGTGGTGGAAGATTAACTGTAATCGGTCCTGCAAATAGACTTAAAACTATACAGAAAAGTGATGAATTTATAGAGGCTCTTGTAAGCCTCGAAAAGTAGGGTGTTATTTTATGCCCCACAAATGTACAAAGTGTGGGAAAATATATCCGGACGGAGATCCAAAAATCCTTAAAGGTTGTGAGTGTGGTAATACTAGATTTGTATATGTTCCTAAGAAAAAGAGAGAAACGAAAAAAGAAGAGTTTAGTGGAGTGGAAACCGTCAAAATAATAAGTCCAGGTATGTATGAAATAAACTTAGAGAAAATTTTTTCGAGAGATGAAATTGTTATAGCTATTCAAGAGGAAGGAAGATATGCTATACATTTACCTTCCTTAATTGGGAAGATAGGAAAAAGAGATAAAAAATTAAGAGATAAGAAAAAAAGTACCAAAAAAGATTAATACTATTTTCGAGAACGAAACTGGAGATGAGAATAGCTTTAAAACTTGCTTATTTCGGTGTAAATTTTGCGGGATTTCAGTATCAACCTGATCAGAGAACTGTAGAAGGTGAATTGTTTAAAGCTTTTGAGAAACTTGGAATAAATCCGAAAAAATCTGGCTATAAGTGTGCTGGTAGAACAGATGCGGGAGTTCATGCCTTAGGGCAGGTAATTGCGATTAATGTGGAAAATCCAAAGAGAGTTCTACCAAGAATTATTAACTCTTATTTACCTGACGACATAATAGTCTGGGCATGGGCAAAAGTTGATGAGAATTTCAATCCAAGATATGCATCATGTAGAAAATACTTGTACGTTATGTATCTTTCAGAAAATTACGAAGTATCTGTTATGAGAAAGGCCGCAAAGCTTTTACTTGGAACTCATGATTTTTCAAATTTTACTAAAAAATTTGGAGAAGGACAAAACTGTGTTAGAACTGTATACAACATAGAATTGAGAATAGATGGAAACTTTCTAATTTTTGAAATTGAAGGAAACGCATTTACTTGGAACATGATTAGATGTATAGTTTCCGCATTAATGGCTGTTGGCAGTAAGCATAGAGATTTAGAATGGTTCGAAAAAATGCTCAATCCTGAAAAGTATAAAGAAAGATTGGAACCAGCACCACCCTATGGCTTGATTTTAAAGGATGTAAAATATAGCAATGTTGAGTTTGAAGTTGATGATTATGCGTGGAAAACTCTTAAAACAAAAATTGAAAAACTAATAGAATATTATGGAACGATTTACAAGTTATTTTCCCTTGTAAAACAAGATAACATTTAAACTATTTAGATTTCCACAAATAATTGAATCAAAAAATTTATATGTTTATCAATATAAATGTAATTAGAATAAATAATTGTAAATATTTAGAGGGGATTACAATGTTGGATGAATTATCTGAAAAAGAAGAGCGTATAGCGTTGCTTTTAACTGAGACAGGATTAAGTAGAAGTATAGCAAAGATAATTGTGTTTTTATCAAGGGCCGGTGAAGCCGTTTCAAGAGATATTGAAAGAGCTGCAAACCTAAGACAACCTGAAGTTAGCTTAGCAATGAAAGATTTAAAGGAGTGGGGTTGGATTAAAGAGAAAGAGTTGAGAAGAAAAGGTAAAGGTAGGCCTATGAAAAGTTACAAGCTAACTCTTGATTTAAAAGAAATAGTTTCCGAGCTCATAGATAAAAAACGTAGAGAAATCGAAAAGATATCCAAAGATTTAGATGAACTCGAAAAATTAGTTGGTCTTAATAGGTGAAATATGTGAAGTTGGATAGTTTTATAGATGTAGATGCTCTTAAATCATACGTACTATCTAAGAGAGCAAACGATGGTGGTTTTAGCTTTTGTAAACCGCTCCCATCTTCTTTACCTGAAACTTACTATGCAGTATTTATTTTAAAGATTTTAAACGAATACATAGATAATAAAGAAAAACTTGTAAGCTACCTTCATTCATCTCTAAGGTATAATCCTCATTCAGTTTACTTTGTTCTAAACACATTGAACTTACTGAATGAAAAACTACCTGATGTAAGCGAATTTGCTATAAACAGGCTGAGGAAAGCTATGACGAGAGTTATAAATGTAGATGCTATTCACAAAACTGAATCCGGTATAACTGCTACTTATTCCTTTGATATGCCAAACGTGCTTAGAGAAGTCTATCTTTTAACATCTGTTTTAAGACTGCTAAAAGTTGAATGCGAAGAAATTGAGCAAGCAAAAAAATTTGTAGAGATGTTTCGCAAAGATGGAGGTTACGGTGTAAAATTACCCAACTTAGAAGATAGTTTTTACTGTGTTTATGTAAAAGGCGGTGATAAAAATATAGTACACTTTGTAATGAAGAGAGAATGGAAAGATGGTGGCTTTTGTAAAGTACCCAATAGTTATCCCCCTTATATAGAAGATACATACTATGCAATAGAAATTTTACACTGTGTAGGTTACAATTACAACAATATTAAAACGTTAAAATACATAGCAAAACTTCAAAATGCTGATGGTGGATTTCGAAGGAGCATTTATCTTGGAACGTCCAGTTTGGAATTTTCGTATTATGCAGTTTCTTCGATGCTCAGAATGTTATGAAATTTTTTTGTCCTAAGTGCTGGAAAGAAATTGAAGAAGAATGCAAAACTTGTCCACATTGTGGTTATGAAATTAGTAAGTATGGGCTCTTAAGTTACGAAGACAAACTAATTCATTCTTTAAACCATCCCATAGATGAATTTAAAATAAATGCAATTAGAATTCTTGGAAATATTGGAGGAGAGAAAGCTATATCAGCTTTCGAAAAATTAATTGATATAGAAAGTAGCGTTCCAATCTTATTGGAGGTAATAGAATCTCTAAGGAAGTTATCTTTTAACTTTGAAAGTGCTTATAGTGTTCTAAAAAAACTAACAAAACATAAAGCAAAGGTTGTTAGAGAATCAGCTATATCAGCTATAAGAGAGATTGAAGTACATAATTAAGTTCTTTTATGTTTTTAACAAAGAATACATTTTCTCTTCTATCTGATATTTTCTTGAATTCTTCTTTTTCTCTAAAAGTTATTAAATATCTTGATATATCAAAAAGAATTGTGTTTTTTTTATTTATAGTGCCAATTGGAAATCCAGTATCTATAACAACATCCTTAGCCAGCTCTACTGTTTTTTGGAGATTTTTATCATTTATTTCCTCAAAAGCTCTCTCTTTTATACAAATCTCTGCAGATGTTTCAGCAATACAGCAATCAATGTCTCCAGAATGAAGTACTCCTGCTGTGAATGGAATTTCTTTTTTTACAAGGAACCTCATTACTTTTGCACCACTCCCACCGCCACATACAACATGAACGTTTAACTTAGTTTCGTTGTTTTTACAAGATGTAAATTCAAAAGTTCCAGTTCTACAATCAAACTTTGAATTTTTTATGTTGTAAACTTTTTTTACGGTTGTATCATTTAAAACTTCTTCCGGTATACCATAATTTAAAATTCTACCATTTAAAATCAAAATTACTTTATCACAAATTCTTAAAGCTAATTCAACATCGTGAGTTGTGAAAAATATCGCCACTCCTTTTTTAGCAATTTTTCTAAGTAGTAACATTATCTCTACTCTGTGTTTAACATCAAGATAGCTTGTGGGTTCATCTAATAAAAGTAACTTTGGTTCCTGAGCTAATGCCCTCGCTATCATAATTTTTTGTTTTTCACCATCACTCATTTCTGAAAAAGTTTTATTAGCTAAATACGACGCATTTACGAGATTTAAGCAATCTTCAACTATTTTTTTATCTTTTTCGTTTAATTTACCCATAACATCAGTATATGGGTATCTACCAAGAGCAACCACCTCAAATCCAGTCATAAAACCAGCATCTATTTTTTCAGTTGTAGTAATTGACAGCTTTTTTGCCAGCTCTTTTTGAGATAGCTTTGTTACATCTTTTCCATCTATGTAAACAATTCCATCTATTGGCTTGATTATTGTCGCTATTGTTTTAAGTAGTGTAGTTTTACCACTTCCATTTGGTCCGAGAATTGCAGTTATTTCACCTGATTTAACATGTAAGCTTACATTTTTGATTATAACATTTTTGTAACCTGCTGAGAGATTTGAACATTTTAACATAATTTTCAGAACGTTAATCGTTAAACTTATTTTTTGTGAAAGTTTTGTAAGCAAGAGGTGAAGTTATGAAATTCAAAATAAAGGTAAACAATAGATACTATGACGTTGAGATAATAGATGCAAATCCACCACTATTTGAAGTTTCAGTTAATGGGAAAAAGACAATAATAAATCTTTTGGAAAAAAAAGAAGAAATATCATCCAAAAATATTCTTGCAGCTGAAATGTTAGGAACTGTTGTAAAAATAATGGTGGAGGAAGGAGAAGAAGTAAAAGCTGGTCAACCAATATTAATTTTAGAAGCTATGAAAATGGAAAATGAAGTAGTTTCACCTATTGATGGAAAAATAGCTAAAATATACGTTAAAGAGGGTGAAAAAGTTAATCAGGGGGATCCGCTGGTTGAGTTTGGCTACAAAGGTGTTGAAGTGAAAATCTCAATATCAGGCATAGTAACGAAAATATTAAAAAAAGAAGGAGAAGAAGTAAAAGCTGGTCAACCAATATTAATTTTAGAAGCTATGAAAATGGAAAATGAAGTAGTTTCACCTATTGATGGAAAAATAGCTAAAATATACGTTAAAGAGGGTGAAAAAGTTAATCAGGGGGATGTTGTTGCTATAGTGGAGGAATAGCTTATGTTCAAATTTAGAGCATCCAAGATTGTATTGGGGAAAGGGGAAAGGAAAATCTGTGGAAAGATACTTAAAGAAATTAATGCGAAAAAAGTTTTAGTTGTTACCGGTAAAAAAACTGGAAAAACTAACTATTTTTTGGATGTTTTAAGGAGTATTGAAGAAGAGAATATAGATGTAACTGTATGGAATGAAGTTCAAACCGAACCCGATGAAGAAACTATAAACTCAGGTGTAGAATTTACAGTTTCTAAGGATGCAATTGTTGCCTTTGGAGGAGGAAGTGTTATAGATACCGCTAAGATTTTAAATATATGTGAGGGTAAAAAATTTAGTGAGTTAAAAATACCTAAAAAATTAAAACCACTTATAGCTATTCCAACAACGTTTGGTACGGGAAGTGAAACAACTTGTGCAGCTGTAGTTAAAGTTGGTGGAATAAAAAAAGGAATACTGCACGAATCTCTTTTACCTGATTTCGCAATAGTAGATTGGGGGATAAAAGCACCAAAGAATGTTTCAGCTTCTGCGGGAATGGATGCAATAATGCATGCTTTTGAAGCTTACACATGCATTGAATCAGATTGCGTTCAATCAAACTTTTATTCTGGCTCAAATGAAATTACTGATTCACTTTCATTAAGAGCTTTAGATTTACTAAAAAATTTACCAGAATACGTCAATTCCGGTGAGTTTGCAAGAAAAATCGCTGTAGGCAGTAATATCGCCGGAATGGCTTTTGGTAATGCTGGAGTACACTTTGGACATGCTGCAGCATACGCTATAGCAAGTTTATGCGACGCTCCTCACGGTGTTTGCGTTTCTTCTATAGGGCAAGCACTAATGGATTGGTTAAGAAAATTAGATAGCGTAAAAGACAAGATTTCTATAGTAGATAAAATTATGAACATCGATGAAATAAGAAAGAAAGTAGGATTGCCTTCTCTCTCTGAATTGGGTATAGGTTACGATGATATACCTGAGTTAGTTAGGATATCTATGGGTATTGATAGGTTGATTTCAATGAGGCCTGAAATAGATGAAAATGCTGCTAAAGAAATATTTGAAGTTGCACTAAGTTATTAAATTCTAAGCTACTAATTAACAAGCAAATCAATCAGCAAATCTTATATTTAAATAATACAAATTTTAATATGATGTTTACAGCTATCGTCGAATCAGCTTTAAAAATACTTAGCAAGGCTGGATTTAAAGTTACAGATTTAGTTGAAACAAAACCAAGATGTTTTGATATTATAGCGAGGAAAGATGATATAGTCCTGCTTATTAAAGTACTCTACAATGTCGATTCTCTTAAGCAAGAAATGGCATCAGATATGAAGTTAGTCGCAAAAATACTTAATGCTTCACCCATCGTCGTAGGAGAAAAATTCAAAACAGATTACTTGGAAAGAGGTGTTGTTTACAATAGGTATGGTTTACCAGTGATAAATACCGCAACATTCTATGATTTTGTAGTAGAAGGTATATTACCTATGGTTTACTCCGCACCCGGCGGTTATTATGTCAAACTCGATAGAAAAAAAGTTAAAGAGGCAAGAGAAAAGAGAGGGTTAACCATAGGGACCTTAGCCAGAATGTTAGGTGTTTCGAGAAGAATAATTAAAAAGTACGAGGAAGGGGGAGATACTTCCTTAGAAAATGCAGTAAAACTTGAAGAAGTGCTTGGAGAGTATGTTGTAAAGGAAATAGACCTTCTAAACTTTGTTGAATTTGATGAGGTAAAAGAGAAAAAGAGTATTGAAAATTTGGAAAAAGGAGAAGCAGAAATAGTTGAACAGTTAAGAGAAATAGGATTGAACGTACATACAGTAAAACATGCACCTTTTGATATAGTTTCAGAAGTTGATAAAGATCCAATTTTAACAGGTATAAAACAAGTTAGAGAAATTGAAAAAAGAGCGGCAATGATTGGAAAAGTTTCTGAGGTTATATCAGCTAAAGCAACATACATCGTAGAAAAAAAGGTTAAAAAAGATGTAAACTCTGTTGTTTTCTTAATGAAAGATGAACTTTTGTGTATTTCATCCCCAAAAGATTTAGTTAGTTTAATAAAAGAAAAATATGAAAATTAAATTATCTCAAGTTCTTTAAGTTTTTCTTTGGTTGGTACTCCGTTTTCCCAACCTCTAAGTTTGTAGTATTCTTCTTTTAATCTGTTTAGGTCAACAACTTCTCCCTTGGCTGGACCCTCGGGCATAGGTTCACTTAACAATCTTTTTGGTAGCACGTCATCTTTTCCATCAAACCCATACATGTTCATAATTAATCTCTCTAAGTTGTATATTCTTTCACCGATCTTCATTATTTCTTCGCTATTTAGTTCTCTTCCAATTACTGCTGAAAGTAAAACTGCGTAATCCTCTGCTCCAAGAGCGAAAGTTGTAAATAAACAGTTTACAGTTGAGTTAACAACGCAAGTCAAATCTTGGAATGCCTTTACCCACATAGCCTTTCCTTCGTAACTTAGAGGATCTATTTTTTCAGGGCAACCAAGTATTTCTGGTGAAATCGTATAGCCAGTAACGTGACAACCACCTCTGTTTGCTGTTGCATAATTCAAACCTATACCTTTGGCACCTCTTGGATCGTAAGCTGGTAGCTCCAATCCTTTAACACTCATCGATAACTCTGGGCAACCAAACATCTCGGAAAGTCTTTTACTACCAAGAGCTAAGTACTTTCCAAAACCGCTTTTATATGCTGTTCTCCATACCATTTCAACAACTGCAGAAGCGTTACCAAATCTAAGGTCTATTCCCTCCAACAGATCTTCAGGAATACAACCTCTTTCAAATAGTTCCATTGCACATGCTATAGTTGAACCCATTGATATTGTATCCAAGCCAAGTTCATCACATAGGTGATTTGCTTTTATTATTGCGTCAAGCTCTTTTATTCCCGTTGAACTGCCAAGAGACCAAATTGACTCATATTCTGGCCCCTCAGAATATTTTATCTGGTAAGGTCCAACTTCTACTTTTGTTACTCTTGCACAACCGATTTGGCAACCCCAACAAGCTCCATTCCTAATCAAATATTTTTCTGCCAAAGTTTCTCCACTTATTTTATCAGCATCCGGATTTACACCAGTTTGCCAGTTTCTTGTTGGAAATATTCCTGCATTATTAATTATATTAACTAAAACTGCAGTTCCATACTTTGGTAGCCCTTCACTGGTAACGGGGTGATTTTTTATTTTTTCTATTGCTTTTTTAGATACTTCTTTATATTTTTCCGGATCTGCAGGTTCTGGTCTTTCATTACCACCCACTACTATTGCCTTAAGACCTTTACTACCCATTATAGCCCCAACACCAGTTCTGCCAGCAGCTCTATGGTTGTCATTCATTATAGCTGAAAAGAGGACTCCGTTTTCGCCAGCAGGCCCTATGCATGCAATACTACACTTTCCATATTTTTCGGACAGTATTTTTGTTGTGTCAAAAGTTGTTCTACCCCATAAGTTTGATGCAGACTTTATTTCAGCACCACCATCTATAATTTCTAAATAAACTGGTTCTGGAGAGACTCCTCTTATTATTATAGCGTCAAAACCTGCAAACTTTAAGTATGGTCCCCACTTACCTCCCGAATTTGCACTGGCAATCGATCCAGTTAGTGGAGATTTCAATGCCATAACATGGTATCTGCCTGCAGAGGGAAATCTTGGAATTCCAGTTGCAGGACCAGTTGCAAATATAAGAACGTTTTCTTCTCCTAAAGCATTTATATCTTTGGGAGAAATTCCTTCTTTCATGTATTCTTTTATGATGTTATACAACACTGCAGTAGCGTAACCTTTTCCACCAATGTATTTTTCAGCTATATTCATATCAGTTTTTTCTACTTTTATACTACCCTCACTTAAATTTACATCTAAAACATATCCCATATATCCCATAACTAAATATCTTTTATCAAAATATAAAAATTTGGTTATTATTGCCCATACAGAACGTTGAATATTTTTGCATATTCCTCTGGAGTTATTTCTTCAGCTCTTTTATCACCATACTTCTTCAAAATATTTTCTGGTACATTCATCAATTTTAGTATTTTAGCCAATTTTTTCCTCCTCATGCTAAAACATTTAGTAATAAAATTTCTAAATAAATTTAAATCTTTTACACAAATTTCTGGTTCCGAATCAAAAACAACTATTGCTGAATCTACATCTGGTTGAGGGGAGAAATTTTTTCTACTTACAATCTGCACAATTTTTGGTGTTGCATAAGCCCTAACCATTACACTCAACTTACCGTATTTTTTACCTTTGGTAGCCACAATTCTTTCTGCAAACTCTTTTTGGTACATAATTACTGCTTTTTTTCTATACTGCAGTACTTTAAAAGTAATCGGCGTAGAAATAGAGTAGGGTATATTTGAAACGAACTTATCAAAAAAAGGAAATTCAACTTTTAAGGCATCTCCATGTATTATTTCCAATTTTTCTCCAAACTTTTTGCTTAAATATTCTACAAACCTCTTATCGATTTCAATACCAATTACTTTTTTAGCTTTTCTAATTAAGTATTCAGTAAGGACCCCAGTCCCACACCCTACCTCCAAAATACAATCTGAATCACTAATCTCAGCATATTCAACCATTTTTTCAGCAATTTTTTTATTCTTTAAAATATACTGATCTCTTGATTTATATAATCTCATGTGAATAATCTGTATTTTACTCTTGGTGTTTTTAACTCATAAATTATTCTATTTACTATCAATTTTTCAGGATGAGCTATCCTAACTCTATTGGATATATCTTCAAAACTCTTAAAAGGTTCTTTTCTTCTTTCCTCAATTATTGCCCACATTGTTTTCTTACCTATGCCCGGCAAAAGTTCAAGTTGATGCAACCTTGTTGTAATTGAGTCTGCTTTATTAAAAAATTCTACAAATCTACTTTCATTCTGCTTTACTATATGCTCCAGTACATACGGCAACTCAGATTTAGCTGCAGGAGTTAGATCATCGTATGTAAGCCTTCTTTTTATTTTATTTACGATATCTCTCTCACCCTTACCAATATACAATCTATCCATTATAAGGGGAGATTCTCCTTTTTTTATGCTTACTTCAAGAAGGGTAAAATTGTTTTCACCCACCACTTGGGCTAGTGGTTCTCTTTTGTGTATGGGTCTTTTGTCTTCTGGATGTCCGTAAGGTAGGAAATCTAAAACGTATGCATAATCCTCAAGTTTTTTTTCAACTTTTTTATGAATCTTTCCTGCATCTCTGATTTTTTCGAACTTCCTTGCACCATTCATTGTTATCCCTCTCTAATGCGAATGCACTAACTATATATAACATCATCGTTCAGCCAACTGCTTTTAAATAACTTTAAATAACTTTATAAACTTAATGTTAACCAAATTTTAGTATGGTTAACAGAAAGGTGCCGAGAATTATGAGTACTCAACATCCAGATAATGTAACCATACCGTTCTTCTCTGAATCACCAATCTTAAGAGGTGATGACGAAGTAAAAGAAGCATACTATGTTTTTTCTCATCTCGGCTGCGATGAACAGATGTGGGATTACGAAGGCAAGGATGCCGATGCATACGTTGTAAGAAAGCTATTATATAGGTATCCACAATTTTTTAGAGACAATATTCTTGGAAAAGATGTTTTCCTCACTTTTAGGGTTCCAAATCCATCCATAGAAAAAAATGAAGCAAAAATTACACTTGAAGTTCTTGAAAGTATTCCTAGGAACTATGATTACATTAAATTCTTTTACTCAAGTGATCCTTCATCAGTATTTGAAGTTATCTTGCCCATGGTTTCAAATTCACAGGAGCTTGAGATGTTACATCAATACTACTCAGAATTTGTGGTTGGTAAATCCAAGAAAAAAGTAGGAGATACCATAATTGAGAATTGGGTTGGTGAGTTTAAACCTGAAAAAATAAATGTTATACCTCTTTTCGAGGATAAAAAGTACTTAATTAACTGCGATAAAATTTTAAAAGAGTTTGTTGAAAACAAGGATTTTGAATATCTAAGAGTCTTTCTTGCAAAATCTGATTTATCCATGAACTATGGAGGATTCTCATCTGATGTTTATCTTAGAATTGCTCTCTACAATCTAAGATGTATGGAGGAAGAAACAGGAATTAAAATATACCCTATAGTAGGTTTTGGTTCACCCCCATTTAGGGGAAATTTAAGACCTGAAAATGCTGAACTCATTGCAAAAAAATGGAGAAGTGTTTTTACTTTTACAATACAATCTGCCTTTAAGTATGACAATCCTGAGAAAAATGTTATGAAAGCAATTAAAAAAATTAAATATGTAAAACCATCTATAAATAAAATAATAGATGAAGAAGACAACAAGAGTCTCGCAGAGTTAGCATCTCAAGCATATAGAAAAAGTGTTGTAATGCTTTCTAAAATAGTAAACGCTTTATCAGTTTATGTTCCAAGGAGAAGAGAAAGAAAACTACATATTGGTTTGTTCGGATATTCAAGAGAAGTAAATGGGGTTTACTTACCCAGAGCAATACCATTTTGTTGTGCATTATATTCTCTTGGAATACCTCCAGAATTAGCAGGTCTTGGATTGCTCGAAGACAAAGTTTTGTGTGAAATTGTAAACTTGTATAAAGATGAAATAGAATTTGCACTTAAATTTTTTAATAAAAATGTATGCAAAAAATTGGGTTTTGAAAAAATATACCCGCTAAAATTAGAACAGTATGGCTTCGAAGTAAGTAACTTTAAATTGGCTGAGGAAATCTACGATGCTTTTAGAAAAAATAGATTAAACATACTTTCTGAAAAAATACTGGAAAGTGCAAGATTTAGGAGATTTCTCGGATAAACTTAGGTCTAATCCCCGGTTCAATTTGAACTATAATGTCTGCTATCTTTCCCTTTATTACTCCACCTCTAACAACATTGTAAGAATTATAGTAAACAACATTTACATCTTTAACTTCATCTTCAGAAGCTCCATTTTTTAAAGCTAACTCCCTTACCTTGTTTACTGCTATATTAAGCAATTCCTCATCATCGTCTCTGCCATCGTACTCTTCTACTATTCCATTAAACACAACTCTATTCTTTGCTGTATCAAATCTGGCATATAAAGATAAACTCATTTTTGATACAGCAACTCCTATTGCATTAACAGCCTCACAGTACTCTGGAATTATACACTTTTTACCTATTGCCTCCTCAAGATAGGGTGCTAAGTACTTAGCAAGATAGCCTGTTACCACTATATTTTCTACATGCCTCTCATAGTGGTTTAAAGCCTCCGCAACTACTGAAGCATAATCTTCTATAGCTTTTTTAGCAATTTCTTTTGATTTACACGCTATTTTTGATTTATTATAATCTCCTATCTCACAACCAAAACAATTAAGAGAGTCAGTGAGTGTAAAAAATTTACCACCAAACGCAATTGGGACATCAGCTCTTTTAGGTTTTATAAAGTTATCAACTATTGAATCCCCTCCAAATGGGATAGAAAATGAATCAACACATTTTACTAAGGTTTTCTTTCCTGCAATTATCATGTTCTCTACAAGTGCTGGTTTTCCATCCTCTATTAGCACAAAGTCAGTTGTTGTCCCTCCTATATCAATTACTACCCCATTTTTAACGTTTGTTAGATATATGGCTCCCATTGCAACAGCTGCTGGACTTGAATTATAAAGTAAAGAAGGGTTTTGAATTGCAAAATCTATAGGAATAACACCGCCATCACCTTTATAAAAGAAGAAATTCTCTACATAGTTTTTCAGTATTTCTTTAAGATTTACAACACTATTTTTTATTTTTGCATTTAGTATTGTTGTGTTTATTCTTAAAGGATAATTTAGATACAAACAATGATAGCTGAGGCTGATTTTACTTTCATCCAATTTATTTTTAATAATTTCTTTTACTTTTTCCTCTAAGATTGAATTTCTAACTGAAAACTTACCGGCGATAGCCACATTTTGGTATTTTGAAAATTGAATTTTTTTTAGCTCACTTTCATCTATATCCTCTACTAAGTCTCCTCTATGGTTTACATATCCTTTAAGGCATACTCCTTCATTATACGCCATCCCCGGCCCAGGAATAAGCAGAACTAATGTGGATATTTCGTGAAACTTACTTATTACTTCGTTTAAAGGAAGGGACGTGCTAACAATTACTTTTTCTCTTTTAAAATCAATCTTAGAAGTTAATTTACTAAGAATACTATCAATACTCAATTCATTTGGAAATTTAAAAATTTGAATGCCATTATCTTCAATTATTGCTATATCTGTGTTAGTTCCTCCTACATCAATTCCTACGGACATTACACTGTAATAACTCAAACTTATATAAATTAGTGTTGATTGTTTAAATCGTGAGTGTCAAAAGAAGTCTTGAAATTGAGTTAGAAAAATTGGAAGGATTTAGAAATCCCAAATTATGGTTAGAACAATACATGACACCCCCGTCCTTAGCAGCTGAATTGGCAATTAATGCATCTCTAATAGATAATAAATGCAATGTAATTGACCTTGGTAGTGGCACTGGTATGTTATCTATAGCTTTTGAGTTGGTTGGATTTAGATGTATTGGCGTTGAAATCGATCCAAATGCAATAAGTATAGCAAGATTAAACGCCAAAAGAGTTGGTGTAAATCCAAATTTCGTTTTGTGTGATGTAAAAATGCTTAACGTTAAAAGAAAATGTATGGTTGTTATGAATCCTCCTTTTGGTATTCAGAGAAGACATGCTGATCGAATATTCTTAAATAAAGCATTTGAGGTTGGAAATGTTATTTACTCAATACACTCTGCAGGTAGTGAAGAATTTATAGAAAAACTATGTGAAAAAAAAGACTTCAAAATTACACACTTGTGGAAATATTTGATACCACTCAAAAGAACTTACAAGTTTCACGAAAAAGAATTTAAACGTATAGCTGTAGAAGTGTATAGGATGGAGAGGAGATAGGAATGAACAAATTTGTAATGCCGGGAGATAAACTAAGTTATGCTGAGGAGTATATAACTGGAGAAGGTGTTTATGAAGAGAATGGAGTGCTTTTTGCTGCTGTTGCTGGGAAAGTGGTTATAGAGGAGAAAATAATTAAGATAGTTCCAGTAAAAGAGATCCCCAAAATTTCAAAAGGAGATGTTGTTCTTGGCAAAATTGTGGATGTTAGAAATTCAATAGCTCTTGTAGAAATAGTTAGAAAGAAAGGTTTTGACAGAGATTTGGCACATACCGGATTAGCTGCATTACATATTTCAAACGTTCAAAATGATTATATTAAAGATCTAAGTACTGCTGTCAGATATATGGATATAATAAAAGCAAGAGTTATAGATGAAAACAAACTAACACTCTCGACAAAAGAAGCTGATATGGGTGTTTTAAAATCAATATGCAGTGTTTGTAAAAGTCCAATGATTAGAGAAGGTGATTTGCTAAAATGTCCAAATTGTGGAAATGTAGAAACAAGAAAAATTTCTAAGGACTATGGTACTGGTAAGTGGTAAGTTTTTTAATCTTTAAAACTACGATTGAGATATGGACGTAAAAGTAGTTGAAATTGGTAATGATTACGTAAAACTCATAGTTAAAGGTGAGGACCACACTTTTCTAAACTTGCTCCAACACTATCTACTGGAGGAGGAAGGAGTAATTATTGCAAAGTACAACATACCTCATCCTCTCGTTGGAGAGCCAGAACTATACGTAAAAACGGATGGAACAGACCCAATTGAAGCAATCAAAAGGGCAAATGAAAAAATAGTAAAAGTTTGTGATGAGCTACTAAGTAAAATTTAAGTTAGATTTAAAATTATAGTATTTCCTTGCTCTACATCTTTATCACTTATACTTATGCTTTCTTCCTTGTTTCCTGCTTTAATTATATAAGGTGATGGTTTTACTGGCCATTTAGTTTTCTGAGCGTAAGGAACTATGAACATGTAATGCCCATTCTTTACCTTGCACTTTTGTTCGTAGATGAAAGTCCTTCCTTGGTTTGTTTTAACTTTACATTCTAATGTTACGTACTTAACTCCAGTAACATTTCCTTCTATCTTAGCCCCCTTTACAAACTCAAAAATCTTAACAAAGCCGGTAGTTGTTATGTTTACTTTTGGCAATCCAAGTTTTGAAGCATATAGTTTATCAAATAAACTTCTATATATTAGTTCTTCAAGACCCATCATTGAATTACTACTAACTGGCTTGCTTTCGTATATCATTCTGTAGTGTTTTAATCCACAACCATCCAGTATGTGGAATTTAGCTTCCATAGTTCTAAAGTAGTTCTCTCCGGGCAATTGAAGTGTAGAAAACACTCTTGCTCCAGAAGGTACCTGATCGGGACTCAAAGCCAACCCAACTCTGCCATTATATTGGTAGAGATAACCCACTCCCGAATAGTATGTCATACTAGCTTTTGCAAGGCTACCCTCAGCCCAAACAGCCATAGCATAGAATTTTCCTGTAGCCATCTCTACATCGCTTATCACATACTTAACATTCAGTTTCTTAGCAATTGAGTCTGCATAACTCTCATTAAATGCAGTAAAGAATGGAGCCGCTCCCGGCTGATTATTGTACTTGTTACCTATACCCTGCTGAAATGGATTTGCTATCGGCATTCTATGAGCTATCGCAGTTATCCAATGTCCATAATCCCACCAGCTCATTATACCATACGTTGGATGGGGATATGGATATGGCTTAGGATGTTTTACGTAATCTGGTTTATATATTTCATAGAAAAACTTGTCATAAAATGCCTTGTACGGTGTATTGTTTCTCATCCAAGTTAAAGCGTGATACCACTGATAATTTATACCTCCAGCATATTGGCTTTGTACGTAAGATTCTCCAAAAGTTGGTGCTATTAGAAAGAGTGAAGAAGCTATTAATGCCACTATGGTAATTAAAGCAAACGTCTGTTTCTTAGAGTTAACACCGGAAATAACTTCAGATAACTGTAAATTCGCTTCTCTATTTACATTTAACATGGCATCTATAGCTGCTGGAAAGGCTATTGCAAGAGAGTATGGGAAGTAATTTACATTTAGTCTTAATATTACTAAAGCTAAAACCCATAAAGCAGTAACAAAATACAATCTTGTCGTTTTTCCTTCTTTATAGTAGTTTACGTATGTTTTTAGCAGGAAAATTAAGAACGAAGCTGAGAGTATTGCAGTTACACTACCAAAGTAGTATGCAAATCTATTTTGACCACAAAGTGCTATAAACATTATAGTTGACCATACAAGCATTAAAAGCTGAGTATTTTTTCTTTCCTTGTATATCCAATATATTAGACAGATGTATGCTGGTATTGAAAAGAAAAACGTCATTCCAAAGTTTAACCATGCTGGAATTAAGCTAAATTCGCCGTACATTGTAAAGAACGGTTGAACTTCAGCTATTGTCAGAGCTCCACCTCTTGGATGAATGACACCTACTACACTAAGTAAATCATGCATAAAGTGTGGATTGAAAACAAAAGCAATTCCTGTAATCAATAAAAACAGAGAAATTATTGCCACTGGAGTTAAATACTCAGGTAAGTTTTTAGTTTGGATCACTTTATCTATTGTGTAGAAAAGAATTAACATAACTGCAAATCCAAGTACTACTATTAGCTGGAAAGGTGAGTAGTACACAGTACTGAATCCCGGATATTCGAAGGCAAAAGGTAAGTACATAAAAGCAGCAGTAATGAACATTAAAGCACCAATTATTGCTGAATTATCTTTCTCTTTAAACAGTTTTCCTCCCAAGTAAAGTATAAATACGTAGAGCGTAATCATTGGAGCAAGTATAAATCCGGGAGCCCAAGTATCTAAATAACTACCAAAAGCTATTCCCGCAAATATTGGTGCTAAAATTTTTTTACTTTTTATGTTTTCAATAGCTGTTTTTCCTTTCCACAGGTTAATTGAATACGCATACAATGCTAAGGAGAAAGTCATCCAAAACGTTTCCCAAACATGGTGATCGTTGAAACCGAGTATGCTCCTTGCTAATAATTGTCCGGGAATAATTACTATAAGAAATGCTGCTATTGCTCCTGTTTTTTTGTCAAAAACTTCCTTAGCTAAGATGTATGCTGGTACAGCTAATAAAGTCCCACCAATTGTGGGTATAAAAGCTATAACTGATCTCACTTGGTCTGGTGTATGTGCTCCTGCAATGATAGAGGCTATAGCACTCGTGTAAACTAAAAACGGTCCGAAATGAACATAAGTGCCATAGGGATAGTAAGTAAAAGCATCAAACCACAACCTATGTGGAAAGTTGTGTATGCAGTTGATTATTAATCTGTAGTAATACCATGGGTCATTACCACCGAGAAGTGTTGTCCATCTAAAAACGGACTTCCACGGTCTTAAAACTCTAAGATATATGCTAACAATGAATGCTACTGCTATAAATACTAAATGCCAGTATTTTTCAACTTTACTCTTCATTGATGATTTCAATTCTCAGAGTTAATTTAAATTTTTCTTGCTGGAATCGAACATCATTTAGATCAACTTTTGAAGAATTAGTCTCAAGTATCCCACGTAGGGTATTTTGTAAACGGCTACTCCAAGAATCCAACTTGGTTTTACGGGTTTTGTTAACTCTGGCTCATCAGGTATTGGATTGTGATCTCCTTGCGTTATATATCCAGAGCTACTAGCCACTATAACTTTGCCTATCGACTTATTAGTTAGAATTAACATGCCATGATAGTATCTCAATTCTTCCAATTTTCCACTACTCCTATTTATTCCAACTATTGGCTGACCTTTATTAACCCATGTTATAATCCTATGTATTATAGGGGTTCTGCCTCTATTACCGTTAGGATAGTAAACTATGACATCTCCATAATCTCCAAAAGATTTGTAGTCTATATTTTTTCCTTCAACCCAAGTTACAGGATGTTTTTTTGCCGTGCTAACAAGTATTACTACATCTCCTATGTTTAAATGCGGAACCATGCTTCCTGATTCTACAGCCACCATAAACGGCCAAACTCCTGTTAACATATATCCTACTCCAAGTATGACCGCAACTATAATTAGTGCCGAAATAACATCTTTGACAATTCCGGGAACTTGATCCATAAAGGGGGGAATAGTGTATGGTAATTAAAGATGTCGATAACAGTAAGTTAATCATAAAAAAATTTGCCCTCGAAGGTTTCAATGTTCATCCATCTGCAGTAGAATTACTTAAAACAGTTAAACCAAGTGAGTTAGATTCAATTATAAACAGTATTTGTAAAACCTGCTCAAGCTCATTTATAATTACAGTAAATGACGTTAAGAAAGTGCTAAATTCAATACAAAAAAAATCTGAGAAAGAAAATAAAAATATGAACAAACCAAAGTTAAAGGTTGGAAATAAGAAAGATGGGATACAATTAATAAAAGACATCAGTGGTAAATCCTGCTGTCAAGGTAAAGTAGAAGATTTTGTAGCTTACTTTAATTCTCGTTATGAAAAGTTAGCATATATTCTGAAAAGAAGGATAAATCCAACCCCCATATCCGCTTTAAGGAAAATAAAATCACAGAAAGTCGATGTTATTGGAATGGTAAACGATGTTAGAGAAACAAATAATGGTAATGTTATTATAGAGTTAGAAGATAAAACTGGACTTGTTTGTGCTATAGCTGGGGATAAGTTGAAAGACTGTGCAATGGAACTGCTTGGTGATGAAGTCATATCTGTTAGTGGTTTTTGGAACGGTAGATATATTATAGCTGATAGAATTACTTTTCCAGAAGTACCAATAAACGGGAATAGAGTAAATTGGGGATTTAGTATTGCATTTATCTCAGATACTCACTTTGGTAGTAATACATTTATGGAAGATGTTTGGCAGAAGTTTGTTAGTTTTATGAATTGCGAAACTAAGAATGAAAGACTCGTAGAGCTTGCTAATAGCATAAAGTACATAATTTTGGCAGGTGATGTAGTTGATGGAGTAGGCATATATCCCGGACAGGAAAATGAATTATCTATAACAGATATATACGAGCAGTACGAATTTGCCGCTGAACAAATAGAAAAGTTGCCACCACACGTAAAAGTAATATTAGCACCGGGGAACCACGACGCAGTTAGACAAGCAGAGCCACAACCAAAGTTACCAAATGAGTTTTCATCCCTTTTCCCAAAGAATGTTATTCACGTAGGTAATCCAGCTTTAGTAATGCTTGATGGAGTTAAAGTCCAGATATACCATGGAAGAAGCATAGATGATTTAATGTCTGAAATACCGAGACTTAGTTACGATAAACCTGAAGAAGCTATGGTAGAACTACTAAAAAGAAGACATCTTGCTCCTCAATATGGAAAGAGGTGCCCTATTGCTCCAGAAAAAGAAGATTATTTAGTGATTGAAGAGATACCAGATGTACTGCATTCTGGGCATGTACACACTTTTGGAGCTACAGTCTATAGGGGTGTTTTCGTTGTTAACTCTAGTACGTGGCAATCTCAAACGGAATTTCAGAAAAAGATGAATTTAAATCCGATGCCGGGAATAGTTGCTATTTACGATGGTATTAATATGACAAAATTAAAATTTACTTAATTAGGTGATTTAATTGAAATTTGAATTAAGAGAACTTTACTGGGAAGGTGATATAATAGAAGGAGAATTGATTTTATCAAAAAAACCAATTTCTTTCTTAGGAGATGTAGACACTAATGGATTTGTTGTAGCTGAAGATAGTGATATAAAAGGAGAAAAAATATCTGGTAGAATATTTGCTTTTCCATTTGGGAGAGGTTCAACTGTTGGCACTTACATAATGTTACAGTTGGCAAAAAAGAATTTAGCACCCATTGCTTTAATAAACAAAAAAACTGAAAGTATAATTGCAACTGGAGCTGTAATATCTAACATTCCACTGTTTGATTCACCTAACCCAGACCTATTCGACATCAAACCGGGTATTTATAAAGCTACAATTAAAAAGCTTGGAGAACACGTTATATTAAACTTGAAGAGATAGTATGAGCGGGATAAATGAATATAATTTAAGCGAAGATGTAAAAAACTTAATAGAATATATAAATAGCAAATTTAAAGTTTACCAAATTGATGTAGTCGGAGACAGTGTTAGAGTCTATATTTTAAATCCCGATTACAAAATAATAGACGATCTAATTTTCAAATACGATAATTGGGATATTTCTCTTAAGGAAGAGTTTGGAGAAACTTACGTAGAGATATCCCCAAAAAAACCAGAAAAGAACGGAAAACTTCTGAATATAGTTTTGTTAATTTTAACTTTTATTTCTACAACATACGTAGGTATGAGCTTCTATCCCCCAAACCAAAGATTGTTAGGTGGTGTAACTTTTTCATTGGCAATTTTATTCGTTCTTGGCAGTCATGAAATGGGTCACTACTTCGTTGCTAAGAAGTGGGGTGTAAAAACAAGTTTACCCTATTTTATACCTGCCCCAACAATCTTAGGTACTTTTGGAGCAGTCATAAAACAAAAAAGCAACTGCCCAAACAGAAAAGCTCTATTCGACATAGGTGTTTCTGGACCAATGATTGGAATAATTGCTTCAGTACTAATTAGCTATATAGGTTTAAAAATGAATTATCATACTATCAAAAGTAGTTATGGTATTGAAATAGGAATACCTCCTCTATTTAGAGCTGTAGAGATACTTGCTCATTTTAATGGCAATACTATAAGTCCAGTAGCTTTTGCTGGATGGGTAGGTATGTTCGTAACATTCCTTAACATGATACCAGCCGGTCAGCTCGATGGGGGTCACGTTCTCAGAGCAATGATTGGAAAATTTAGTGATAAAGTTTCAAGACTAATGCCTTTTTTAATTCTTGCAATAGGGTACTATGCAGACGTTTACTATAAAGCAGGTGAAATATGGATAATTTGGTCTTTTATAGTATTGTTAGTTTCTTTCGTACCACATCCACCGCCCACAGATGATGAAACGAAAATAGATAAAAAAAGATACTTTCTTGGAATTTTAGCATTTATCATAGCTATCAGCTGTTTCACACCTGTACCTTTTAGATTTTATAAGTAATTCTAACATTTTTTTTCAATCCACCAAAGCCACAAACCTCTCGCAACTTTTGCTCTCCTACCCTTAATTTTTCCCTCTATTGCAAGTTTTTGCAAAGCTCTTAATGTAACTCTTCTATTCATCCCAATTATTTTTGCTATTTCTGATGTTGCGAGAGGACCTTCCGCAGATTTTAAAATATCTATAATCTTTCTTCTAACTTCCTCTTCAGATAAATATAATTCTTCCATTTCGTCACCCTCCTCATGTTCTTTCATTTTGATTTCACCTCATTGCATCATTAGAATAAAAAAATAAAAAATTTAATAAATAAAAAATTAATTTACAATACTTTTTGCTTCTATTCTATTTTTTATTTTTGGAAATATATTCAATTTAATTTTATATTTAGTTCTGAACCCCCTCTTTAATATCAAGTACGTTTCACTTAAGGCAAAAGTTGCATCTGATAAAATCCTTATTTTCCCTCTCTTTATCGTACATCTCTTTATCTCCTCTGGAATTCCTACAACGTCTTTCTTAAAACTTATAAGTCCTTTTTCGGCTATAACTGGTTTCCATTCCACATCATTTTTACCAATTTCCTCAGTTACATCTACTCCAGCATCCAATATACATCTTCTTACTTTTACTGTATATTCTCCTGAAACCGATACTTCTTCACCATAGTTTACCGATGAACATCCATCATTTTCCGCTTCAACAAGTAGTTGCAAGTTTGTTATAGGTACTACAAATGAATCTCCTATCTTTACACATCTAAAGAATACTATGCCCTCCTCACTCTCATCAAGCATGTATCCCCCATACAAAGGCGATAGCTCTATGGATGAACCCTTAAATTTTCCCTCACTCTTAAAGTAATTGAGGTATCTTGCTTGATCTCCTACGTAAATTGTATAAAGGGCCAACATTGGATGTTTTCTTATCATTGTATAATCTCTCAACCTCTTTCCAGCGTAGTATATTCCAACTTCCCCCTCTACTTCCTCGGAAAAATTTAAATATCCTCTATTCCAAGATACTTTTACCCCCTCAACACGTGTTTGCATAGCAAATCCCCCCTTAGAGCGAAATTTATTTTATTTCGAATTTTTATTTTTTAAAAATTTAAAATATAAATTAAATCTAGGCATCAATGGCCCATAAGTATAGGTCTGAATATTGCAAATAGAAATTCTAATATTAAGATACCAATCAGTATTTTGTACTTTTTATCCGCCTTTATTTCTGCTCCAAACAAGCTAATCAGTGGAGTTATTGCCAATATGCAAACTCCAATTATACTAAGACAATCAGTAGCGCTGAGATGGTTTAGGAACCAGCTGTAACCAAAGACTTTAACTCCCATAACTTTTTCCCAAAATGCACTTGCTTTCAAATCCCAATATTTAACTACAACATCTCTGCTTAGGTAACCCTTACCAGTTATTATGTAGATTATTCCCGGTACAAACATTGCGATAAGCCCGATTATTGTTAATATTTCCATTATTCTGCCAAATATGTAGTTCATCGGTTCTACAAGTACCTCTTTTAGTTCGGTACCGACAGCTTCTTTTTCTTTTTCAACAACAACTGCCATTTTTAACACCTCCTTTAAATTGGGGGAGCCAAACCAAGACCGTGCAGACCCTTCCATATATCCATTACTGCTGCAAAGAGCATTATTGCCATAACAAGGTATTTTATGGACTTTGGTCTTGATTTTACTGCAATTCTAGCTCCAATTCTAGCACCAATAGTTATTCCAAGTACCGATGGCACAATTATCATGGCAAGCATAGCTCCCCTTGCCATGTAAACCCAGCAAGCCGCAGCATCGTTTATCGTAATTATCATCATGCTCGTAGAAGTTGCTACTTTAAGTGGTGCACCCATTACAAGGTTCAAAACTGGTACGTTAGCCCATCCAGCACCAAGACCAAACATTCCTGCAATAAACCCTACACCGGCAAATGCAGGTAAAGCGTAGAGTAAATTTGTTGTTTTGTATTCTACGACCTTACCTAAGCTCGGTTCATACCACATACCGTGTATGTCAAGTTTCTCGGAAATCGGATCAATGTGTCTTATTTCAGGGAACTCTACTCTTTTTGAGAATAGATATACAAGGAATACGACGAACAGTATCAATCCCAAACCTATTTTTATGTAGCTTTTGCCTTGCGGAAATGCATTTGTAACCCAGAGACCTATAATACCTCCCAGTATGGAGAAAATTATAGATACTACTACAACTGGCGCAAGAATTCTCAGATTTGCAAGACCTTTTTTAGCGAAGTGAGGAGCAGAAGACAAAGCTGAAGTCATAGCCATTACTAATCCAGCTCCTCTTATGAAGTCTGTACTAAATGGATAGAAGGCCATTGTAAGTGGTGTAAATAGTACGCCTCCTCCAACTCCAGCTATTGGTGCTACTATCCCTATTCCAAGTGTCATAAAAAACAAAGCCAATACCCACATCCACCAAATCAAGAACTACACCTCCTTTGTTCTTTACACCGTAATCTACACCTAACTATATACCGTTGTATATACCGTTATTAACGGCAACATATATAAAGTTTTCTAAATTTTTAGAAACTTCTCTAAAAACCACATTTAAATTGAAGTTAAAAATTTATTAACTAAGTTATAAAATATTTTTACTAAAATAATTAAAAATAGTAGTAAAAAATTATTTCTTTACAACTTTCTTAGCACCGCTCGTAACTGCTACGAGCGATTTAACAAGTATGGATGCTATAAATTCCAACGCTGCTATTAACAGCAGTATTCTATAAGTTCTATTTTCAGCTTTAACAACTCCTGCAAGTATTGAAAGCAATGGTGTAATCATCAGTATTAGCACACCAATCATACTCAAGCAATCTGTTTTGTCTAAGTGATCGAAAATCCAAGAATAGCCGGTAACTTTTCTACCAGTAACGTTGAGCCAGAAATCGTTTGCACTCAATCTCCAGTACTTGTGTGCCTCTGTTAAAGGTACGTATGGATTTATTCCCATGAAGTAAGCTATTGCAGGTAGTACCATTAGAACTATACCGACTATAGTAAAAATTGTCATAATTTTAGCAAATGCAAGACCCATCTCATCTACTCTTATTTCTCTTTCCGGACCTTTCTTTTCCATAAACTACACCCCCGGAAGTATAGGTGGTATAATTTGCATACCCTGCAAGCCTTTAATTATATTCAAAACACCAGCTATGAATAGTATTGCCAAAACGAGCCATCTCACGAACTTTGGTTTTATAATTTCTGCAACCTTAGCACCTATTCTAGCACCAATAGTTATTCCAAGTATTGATGGCACAACTATAAAGGGTAAGATTGCACCTTTTGTTAAGTAAATGCCTATTGCAGGGGCGTTTGCAGTTATAATTAACATGCTCGTAGCGGTAGCTACTTTTATAGGAACGCCCATTAGCATGTTCAAAACTGGTACGTTAGCCCATCCAGCACCAAGACCAAACATTCCCGCTACAAAACCTATGATTGCAAAAGTTACTATTGCTACAGGAGTATTCTTTGTCGTATATTCTATTATTGCATCAAGGTCTGGTTCGTAGTACTCTCCCCATATATTCAGTTTCTTAGACAAAGAATCTCTATCTTCTTCTTTGACTTCAGGAAATTCTATTCTCTTTGAAGACACCATTATAAAGAACACCAGTAATATTATTGCACCAAGTAGGACTTTTATTACATATTTGCCATCCGGATAAGCATTTGTAACCCATAAACCTATCCAACCACCAACTACAGACGTTATTACCATCACAGGTGCAACTATTGCGAATATCCTTATGTTTGCAAGACCTTTTCTTATTAGATATGGTGCAGATGATAGAGCTGATGTAACAGCCATTACTAATCCAGCTCCTCTTATGAAGTCTATGTTGAATGGTGTTATTATTGTAGATAGAGGTACGAAGAGTACACCACCTCCAACACCAGATACTGGAGATATTATGCCTATCAACAGTGTAAACACAAACATAAACAACGGCCAGAACCACCAAGCCATCCAATCACCTCCACCTTTCACGTTTTTAAAAACGTGATAGAAACCGGCATACACGTAGGCAACTAAAACAACATATAAACTTTTCTATTTTTTTAGCATTCTATAAAATTTAATTTCGAAAATATTAAAATTAATTCGATTTTGATGAAATTTATGCACATTAGATTGCAAATCAGTTGAAAGTATTACTATTTAAATAGCTCATAGTTATCTTCACTTCTCTCATCATGATGAAATTTGTAAACAAATTTAACAAATAATCTATAAGTAATAGATTATAAACTATAATTACGAAAAATAACAAAACTGCTATATCTCTCTAACACTTCAATCAGTTTAATGAAGCAAAGATTTGTGCTTGACACAACAGCTATAACTGATACTGGTTTGAGAATTAAGGAAGGATACGGAAGTATATGTGAATCTGCTCAAGAAATACTTGATCTAATAGCCGTAGCTAGGTTAAAGTTTAATATTAGTTGTTATATACCCTATCCCACTGTATATGGTGAACTTGTAAGCTTCCTTAGAAGACACGAATGCAAAGAAGATATTTTTATTAAGCTTGATACTTGGTTAGTAAAAAAAACACCCAACAGATATGAAGTAAAAATACCAGCCGCGATTTTTTACGAGTATGTATTAACTATGAGACAAAAAATAAATAGAGGTAGAAAACTTGCTGAAGAGTTTATTTGGGAGAGTTCTGCTATAACATCAACAATAGTAGCTGGAAATAACGAAAATAAAAAAGAAACAATTGAAAAAGAAATTGGTGCTTTAATTGGTAAATTTAGGGATAAGTATAAAACTACGTTAAGACAAGGAATACTCGATAGCTCCCCTGATCTCGATGTATTGCTATTGGCAAAAGAGCTTGAAGCTGGAGTTGTAAGCAGTGACGCTGGAATAAGAAAGTGGAGTGAAAGAATGGGTTTGAGATTTGTTGAAGCTTCAAAATTTCCAAGAATGTTGAAAGAATATTTAGCATTAGTTGATAAGTTTAAGGGATGAAAATATGAAATGTAGCTTATGCAGAAAAAAAGCAGTAGAGAGATTGAGACAATACAAACTAAGTTTATGTAAAGAGTGTTTTGTTAAATTTTATGAAAAACAGGTGGAAAGAACTGTAAAAAAGTATAAAGTTTTCAAAAGTGGAGAGAGAGTTCTTGTCTGCATTTCTGGTGGAAAAGATAGTGCTGCTATGCTTTCAGCGTTAACAACTATTTCAAAAGAAATTGAAATAGAAGCTTTTTATATAAATTTAGAAATTGAAAATTATTCAGATGTTTCTTTAAAGAACGTAAAAAAACTGTGTAACGAATTAAATGTAAAATTAAATGTTGTTAATCTTTCTGAGTATGGAATATATTTAAGTAAAGCAGGAAAAAAGAAATGTTCTGTATGTGGTACTGCAAAAAGATACATAATGAATAAATTTGCAAGAGAAAATGGGTTTGATTGTGTTGCAACAGGCCACTGCTTGGATGATATAATTGTTTTCTTCTTTAAAAACTGGCTTTCAGGAAATTTTGAATGGAGTACGAAATTTTTACCGCGAATGGAGGGATTCGATAAGATAGTTACAAGAGTGAAGCCCCTATATTTAATGAGTGAAAGAGAGAACGCAATATATTGCTTATGTAAAGAATTACCATTTACAAAAGACAATTGTCCCTATGCACCAAAAGATGATTGGAAAGAAATAATATATGATATTGAAAAAAAGAAACCGGGGTTCAAGAGAAATTTTGTAGCCAATTTGCCTAAATATTTAAACAGAAAAACTAACTTAGAGTTTAAACATTGTACTATCTGTGGGGAAGTAACAACTGCAGAAGTGTGTGCATTCTGCAAGTTAAGAAAATGGATGGAAGAAAGGAGATAGTATGTATTTAATTGCGATAAACAAGACTATCAATGCAAGAGAGGTTCTTATAAACTTTTCTGGAAAACGAATCTGTAATTTGGAACCGGTGTACATACCTAAGATGCCTCCCAGGCCAAACATTAAACCAACAATCAAGTTTGGATAGTATCCAAAACTTGAGTAATAAAAACAACTTATTATCGATGTCACGAAAGTTGAAAGTAAAACAGCACCAGAAACATAGTAAACGGGAAACTGAAAGATAGAGATCAACAATGGTGAAAGAAAAGCTCCTCCTCCAACTCCGTAGGCTCCAGCTACAACACCTATGATATAGGCAACAGGTACAAGTTTATAAATTTCTACTGAGTAGTATTCCTTCCCAAACTTAAACTTTAAACTTAGATTTGATTTCACTTCTTTCTTAGACTTTCTTTCTGTTTTATACAACAATCTAAAAGACATATACAACAAGACAAAACCCGCAAAAACTTTGAATTTTTCAGGACTTGGCAAGTATTTAACTCTCAAGTAAACCCCAGTTAACATACCGGGTATTGTCCCAGAAAGAATGGATGCTGCCAATTTAAGACATAATCTCTTTTCGCGCCAATACCCGTAAACACCACTTGGTGTTGAAATCACATTGTACAATAAATTAGTTGAGCTTGCTACTGGGGATACAATATTTAAAAAACTAATTTGAACCGGTAATAGTAAAAAAGCACCTGAAATTCCGGCTTGCGAAGTTACAAATGATACTGCAAAGGCTATTATTGGCAATAGCAAATATGAAAGCATAAACTATATTGATCAATAGTAGAAATATATTTTTCGAAATGAATTATAGTATATACCCCTATCTATGTAACTCTTTTTCTTCTGCACCCATTACAGCCAACAATATGTTTGCTTTCAGAGTTTGTTCAAAGTAATTTTTATCAGGCTCAAGAACAGCAAACTTCTTTGGAATTGGTATTGCAAGTATCTTTCCACAAGAATAACTTCCATCCACCACAATGTTTACAGCATTTGGATTATCTCTTGGTACAACTACGAATAACCTTTTGTCTTTGTATCCTTCGATTAATTTCATTAACTCCTCAACACTATGTTTTGAGGTCAAAATTTTGAATATTTCTTCTGCCAATTCTAATTTATCGTCCTCTACCTTTATGTCGCACTCCAGTACCATCTCAAGTTAAATTTGCTATTGCGGGATATATACCTTATTATTTTTAGGAAAAGTTAAAATTAGAATAATAGTTAGGTTGTTTTCAAACTGACAATTACCGGCAAAAACATTATATTCTATATTAAAATTTATGCTGATTGATGAGTTACTACACTCCTGAAAGGTTTAACAATTGGTTGGAAAGAATAAAAGAAACGAAAATTGACATTAACAATGCAGAATCACTTTCGGTATTCGATAGAATGGTCGATGATTTTGTTGTAGCTTGTTTGAATATACTTAGAGCTGTAAAAGAAAGAGAATTAAATAAGAAGGATGCTTTTAAAGAGCTTGAAGAAATGAAAAAACTTTTAACAGCTGATGTATCTTTTGATGATCCAATAAAAAACGAATTCTTTGATTTTGTTAGAGAAGGTATCAAACTGATAATTCATTCAGCTAAGTACTGTCTTGAAGGTAAAACGAGCAAAAAGAGTTTTCAGAATCTCTTAAAGGATGCACTTAAAAAAGAGCAAAAAGGAGATTTAGAGGGTGCTTTTGATATTATAGCTAGAATGGGTGCTAAGGTATTTAAAGGTGAAAAACTACCAGAGGATTTGCAAATACCAGAAAATAGCCAAATACTTAACTGGCTTGATGGAGTAGATGCAATAAATACAGTTATAATTCTCACTGAAATAGACACTTCCGAAGAATTATGAGTTTTGCACTTAGCGATGAAGTAATAAATGCAGCAAAAAAAGGTCTTGGATACGAACTGTACAAAGCTCTTTTGCTTACTTACGGTAAGAGAGGGGAGAAAGCTTTCTTTTACTTAAAAGAGAGAAGAATTAAAAAGTACAAGGATTTCTTTGTTGTTGTAGGTAACTATGAGTATATTGTGGACGGAAATTTTTGTACTTGTATGGACTTTCAATTCAACCTAAAAGCTAAGAAACCTTGTGCACACATAATTGCAGTTAAATTGGCGAGAATTATGAAAATATATGATAGCTATGACATTTTTTATTCAGATTTTATTGCACACAACACTTAAATTGAAATTTACAATTTAGATATCATGCTATGTAAGGATGAGATAAGAAAGCTGATAATTGAACAAAATTTAATAGAAAACTATATTGACCTCGAAAAACAGCTACAACCGAATGGATTTGATTGTACTTTAAAGACAATTTATTCCTTAGAAGGAGAAGGAAGAATTGACTTTGACAACATAGAAAGAAAGTTACCGGAAGTCAAAGAACTTAAGTTTGAAGATGACTGGATATATCTTGATAAAGGATATTATAGAGCAAGAATTAATGAAATTGTAAACCTTCCAAAAGATTTAGCAGCTTTGGCAAGACCAAGAAGTTCTCTTATTAGGTGTGGTGTAAATGTTTTAACAGCCGTATGGGATGCGGGGTATAGAGGTAGAAGTGAAGTAGGGCTTGCAGTATATAGAGGTATTTGGCTAAAAAAGAATGCTAGAATTGTTCAACTCGTATTTTTTAGGTTGAGCGGTAAAAGTTCTGGATACTCTGGGATATACCAGAATGAGGGGATAATATGATTATAACTGACGATCATATGCATATTTATAAGCACCTTAAACTTAAAGCTATAGAGGAATTCAAAAAAGCAGGAGGTACTCACGTTTTCTTAGTAAATTTGCTTACCAAAAATTATAATATATTTCCAAAAAAGGGTGAGGATTTTAAAGAAATGTATGAGAAACACTTAAAAATTGTAAAGCAGGCAAACGAAATCGTTAAAGCTTATGCTGTGTTAGGTGTTCATCCAGCAGAAATAACCATTCTTGGCGAAAAAATTGGTTATAAAAAAGCTGCAGAAATTATGATTGATGCCCTTGATATTGCCGGAAAGTACGTTGAAGAGAATAAGGCTGTTGCAATAAAAAGTGGCAGACCTCACTATTCAGTTAGTGAAGAAGTTTGGAAGTTAAGTAACGAAGTTATGTTTCATGCTTTTAAAGTTGCAAAAGATGTAGGTTGTGCTGTTCAACTACACACTGAGAGCTACAGTAAAGAAGGAATTGAGGAAATAGCAAAATTAGCCAAAAAAGCAGGTTTAAAGTTATATAAAGTTGTTAAACATTTTTCTCCACCAAAAGTTGATGAATTCGAAGAGATAGGTATTTTTCCATCTGTTATTGCAATGGGAAATAATGTGTTAAGAGCTGCAACTATAAGTAGTAGATTTACCATTGAAACAGATTACATAGATGATCCCAACAGACCTGGGGCTGTGTTGGGCCCAAAAACAGTTCCAAAAAAAGTCAAAGAATTGCTAAAAATGGGTTTTGATGAAGATTTTGTTTTAAAAATATGTAAATACAACATTGAAAAAGTTTATGGAGTTGAAATTTAATAAATTTTTCTACCAATTACAATAAAGCCAGTATGCCAAACCCTCGTCATTGGTCTAGTCCCAACCCTTTTAAACTCGTAGTTGTTCTTCAATAGTTCGAAACACTCCAATTCGGAAAAACCCTCTTTTTTCATTGTTTCATAAACTCTCTTTGATGGCTCTATGTAAGGATTGTAAACAGCTAAGTAGCATCCAACTTTTAGCAGATTTTTTGCCTTAGGTATAAACAAAAAATCATCTTTCATATCTAGAACTATTAAATCAAATTCTTTCTTAAAACCTTCGGCTATATCGTTTACATCACCCACAATTTGATGTATGTTTTTTAACTTTGCTAATTTGAAGTTTTCTCTTGCTAACTTAGCAAATTCTTTTCTCTTTTCCACTGTAATAACTTCCCCATACTTGTTAAAGTATGCTAAGTAAGCTGCAATCATTCCACTGCCTGTACCAGCATCGAGTATTAGTGAGTCTGGCTTTAAACCGCATATAGTTATTATAACTCCGATATCCTTTGGCATTATTGGTGTAGCACATCTTTTAAAATGACGGAAAAAATCTGAAGATTTGAAAGGTAGTATTTTGAATGTATGACCTTTGTGTGTTTTTATAACATCACCATAGCTTTTTTCTTTTAATTCCTCTAATTTTATTATACCTTTATGAGTGTGTAAAATACCTTCGAAATTTTTTACAAGAAAACTATCTTTACCGTTTACTAAAATAAGAGGTAATTCAACTTTCATGTTTATCTTGAATTCTCATTATTGCTTCAGCTAAATCACCTTTCGCTTCTTCCAAAGCTTTTCTTGCTTCTTCCATACTAACTCCTGTCTGTTCTACAATTAAAGCCACGTCTTCCTCATTTATCTCAACAAATTCTTTAACTTCGTAACTTCCAGTTATCTGAAATGTTTCAATACCTCTCGCAACCATCTTTGTAACGCTTGGATTTTTAAAAATTAACTCTTCATTCTTAGTTCTGATTATAACTTCCACTGCAGGTAACTCCTCGATTTCAATTCCCATTTGTTTCATCATTTTCTTCAACTGAGCAGGATTTGTTGGGAACATATCTTTGAAATGATTTTCCCACTATAATAATATTACTGGCAAAATCTCAAAAACATTTTAATATTAAATGAGTTAATAAGTGGCATGGTGATAAAAAAACTTAAGCAAGAAGCTGAAATAGCTTTAAGGCATATTGAAGTCCTAAAAACTGTTATGGAAAACCAGCCAATAGGGATATTTAAGCTTGCAGAACTGATGGATATGCCGAGACATAAAATAAGGTACTCTCTCAGAGTGCTTGAGCAATCAGGAATAATAGAACCTACGCAATATGGGGCAATTATAAAGGATGAAGCATACGGAAAAATAGAAGACTTGAAGAAAGATATCGATGAAGTAAAAAAACTCGTTGAAGAAATGAGCAAAATTCTTAACTCACTTTAAATTAGGAAGTCAAAACTACCAGTAGCATTTTTAATGTACAATCTTAAAATACAGATGCCTGTTTTTGGAATAGTGTAATTTATGTTTTTTGTTTTATTGATTTTTTCTAAGAATACACTTTTACCATTTATCATCAAGTTGACAGTCATCTCTCCTTTAACTATTTTTGCAACCATTTTTACAATCATTCCTTTTTTTATTGGATAAACTGTTTCTTTAATTGCAGTAGCTGAAGTAAAATTACAGTGCCATCCTTTTTCGTCTTTACTTGTAGTTACATTTACCTTAGCACATCCAAAAGTAATACTTGCTATAACCAATACTACCAAAGCCAATCTTAAATTCACGATATAATCTCTCTCTTCAATTTTAAATTATTTGCGAAAATAAGATAATGCTTTCGTTAGTTTGTGTGTACATGAAACTGTACAACACGTTAACTAAAAGAAAAGAAGAAATTATACTTGATAAAACTGTTAGAATGTATGTGTGTGGGATTACTGCTTACGATTATTCACACCTCGGCCATGCAAGGTGTGCTGTAATTTTTGATACACTCAGACGTTATTTAGAATATAAAGGACATAATGTCAGATATGTTCAAAATTTTACGGATGTCGATGATAAAATTGTAAAAAGAGCTGTAAATGAAGGTAAATCCTACAAAGAAATATCAGATTACTTTATTTCTGCCTACAAAGAAGATATATGCAAGTTAAATGTAAAAGAAAGTATAAATCCAAGAGTGTCAGATAACATAGATGAAATCATAAAAGCTATTTCAATTTTAATAGATAAAGGATACGCTTACTGTGTTAATGGTGATGTTTATTTTCATGTCCCGTCTCTCAAAACTTATGGAAAGTTGTCTGGTATGAGTCTTGAAGATCTAAATAGGCATAGAATTGAACCTGATCCAAGAAAAAAAGATATAAAAGATTTTGCACTTTGGAAATCTGCTAAGAAAGAGGATTACTCAGCTAAAGCGGTTTTTGACTCCCCATGGGGTAAAGGTAGGCCGGGCTGGCACATAGAGTGTAGTGTAATGTCTTCAAAGTATCTTGGAATTCCATTCGATATACATGGTGGTGGTAGAGATTTGATATTCCCACATCATGAAAATGAGAGAGCCCAAAGCTTAGCACTTTATGGTATAGAGCCAGTAAAGTACTGGATTCATAACAATTTTGTTAGGATTAATGGGGAAAAGATGAGTAAAAGCCTGGGCAATATTGTTAGAATAAGAGATGTTTTGAAAAAATATGATGGAGAAATTTTGAGATACTTTCTTTTATCTGCACACTATGGATCCCCACTCGACTACAGCATAGACGCTATGGAAAAATGTAAGAGAGCCTACGAATATTTGAGGAATACGATAGAAACTATAGATATGGAAATAGCAGCAATTCTAAGTGGATTATATTCTAATAACAAAAAAAGCAATTTGTCTGAACTTACAAGCGAACTAAAACAAAACTTTGTAAAAGCAATGGATGATGATTTAAATACACCCCTTGCCCTATCTGTTTTGCATACATTTGCCAATTCCGTAAATAAAATCATAAAAAGTGAAAACTTTAATTTAAGTGAGCTTGAAAGCTCTTTTTACGTTCTGAAAAAATTATGCAGTATTCTTGGGCTGTTTGAAAATTACAGAAGAGTTCCTATTTTAAATAGAGAGTTAATTGAACTTATAAAGGAAAGAGAGTTTTACAGAAAAGAAAAAGATTTCGAAAAAGCTGATAAAATAAGAAATTACTTAGCTGAAAAGGGATACAAACTTATAGATACACCAAGAGGTACAAGATGGAAAATTCTTAATTAATTCAGATGCGTAGGCAAATTTTTTAAAATGTTTTTATTTAGTTTTTGTCATGAAATTTAAAGTTAAACTTATACCAGTTAAAATGGAACGTGCATCAGCTATATTAAGTCAAGAAGATGCACAAGAACTTGGATTACTTGTTGGAGATAGAATAAAACTAATTTTTGGAAAAAAGAACTTAGTCGCTGACGTACAGATTGCCATAGGTATGATTGAGAAGGGAGAGATTGGAATTTCAAAAAACGTAGCAGACTTGTTGGGAATAGAAGAAGAAGGAGAAATAGAAGCCTATCCTGTATCCAAGCCACCAAGCGTGGAGTATATAAGAAAAAAGATGGATGGTAAAAAACTTAGAAAGGAAGAAATATACTCAATAATAAATGATATTGTAAATGATGCGTTAAATGAGATAGAACTATCAGCTTTTGTATTATCCAACTACTTTCATGGAATGGATATGGATGAAATTGAGTGGATGACTAAGGCTATGATAGAGACAGGAGAAACTTTATCCTTTGAGAGGGGTACAATAGTTGATAAGCATAGTATAGGTGGTGTACCCGGAAATAAAATATCTCTAATTATAGTACCTATAGTTGCCGCAAGTGGATTGTACATACCAAAAACAGCAAGCAGAGCAATTACTTCAGCAAGCGGTACAGCTGATACTATGGAAGTTTTAGCAAATGTTTGTTTGTCGGTAGAAGAAATTAAGGAAATTACTGAAAAAGTTGGTGGAGTAATTGCATGGGGAGGAGCCACAAACATAGCCCCGGCAGATGATAAAATTATAAGAGTTGAATATCCTCTCTCCATAGATCCGCATTCCCAACTTTTAGCCAGTGTTATGGCCAAAAAAGGTGCTATAGGTGCTCAGTATTTAGTAATAGATATACCTGTAGGTAGTGGGGCTAAGGTTCCAAACATAGACAAAGGTAGAGAGCTGGCAAACGATTTTGTAACTCTTGGTAGAAGATTGGGTTTAAACGTTACTTGTGCAATAACATACGGCTCTCAGCCAGTTGGTAAAGCAGTTGGACCTGCGTTGGAAGCTAAGGAAGCTTTAAAAGCACTTGAAGAGGGGAAAGCCCCAAAAAGTTTGATAGAAAAAGCTCTTGGAATTGCTGGAACATTACTTGAAATGGCAGGTATTGCAGCTGATGGAGTTGAATATGCTAAGAAAATACTTGAATCTGGAAAAGCACTTGAAAAATTCAGGGAAATAGTTGAAGCTCAAGGTGGAGAACCCAATATTAGCAGTGATAAAGTAGTTGTTGGAGACAAAACTTATGACTTCATATCTAACATAGATGGTGCTGTTTCAAGAGTTGATAATAAGAGAGTAGTTAAAGTAGCAAGAGCTGCAGGAGCACCCAAGGATAAGGGTGCTGGAATAGTAATACATAAAAAGGCAGGTCAACACGTTAAAAAGGGAGATAAGTTATTTACAATATATGCTGAAAAAGATTGGAAGTTAGATCAAGCTATAGAGCTTGCTATGAGAGAACCTCCAGTTAGAGTTTCTAGTATGATCCTCGAGAGATATCCTTCGTATAGGTATTATTAAGGGGGTGTTGTAGTATTGACAAAAAAAGAACAAAAAATTCAGGAAGGTTTAGAAAATGTTATAGCATGTAAAACAGAAATATCTCGAATAGCCGTTGAAGATGGAAAAGGAATTCTCGAATATAGGGGTTATCCAATAGAAGAGCTTGCAGAGAAATCTACTTTCGAAGAAGTAGCTTACTTGCTACTTTTCGGTGAATTACCTAAGAAATATGAACTTGAAGCATTTAGTGAAGAGTTGAAAGAGAAAAGAGAGTTACCACCACAAATAATTGGTTTGCTAACGCACCTATCACCTTTCTCTCATCCAATGGTGGTTTTAAGGACTGCTGTTAGTTATCTCGGTACTATGGATAAATACATACATTACAGAAATCACGACGTCAGCATAGAAAAAGCAAAAAGCCTTATAGCCAAATTCCCGACGATAGTGGCTTACTTCCACAGAATAAGGTGTGGTCAAAAATTAGTCCATCCAAGAGAAGATTTGGGACACGCTGCAAATTTTTTATACATGCTTAGAGGAGAGGAACCTAATGAAATTGAAGTAAAAGCTATGGATGTCGATTTAATACTACATGCTGATCACGAATTAAATGCATCAACTTTTGCAGCAAGAATTGCAGCTTCAACCTTAGCAGATATCTATGCTTGTATTGTTGCAGCTACTGGAACTTTAATGGGCCCATTGCATGGAGGTGCATCACAAAGAGTAATAGAGATGCTTAGAGAAATTGCAGTGCCATGGAGAGCTGAAGAATACATTAAAAGAAAGCTTAATAAAGGTGAAAGGATAATGGGCTTTGGGCATAGAGTATATAGAACTGTTATAGACCCAAGAACATTAATTTTAAAGAGGTTGGCTGAGAAACTCGCAAGAGAAAAAGAGCCGAAGTGGTATCAAATAAGTATTGCAGTAGAAGATGCCGTTTACAAACACAAAAAACTGTACCCTAATGTAGATTTTTATTCTGCCAGTGTTTATGCAAATTTAGATATACCGGACGATTTATTCATAACCGTTTTTGCTATAAGCAGAATTACTGGTTGGACTGCTCATGTAATTGAGCAGTATGAAAACAATAGATTGATAAGGCCGAGAGCTCATTACGTTGGAGAAATTAGAAAAAAGTACATACCTATAGATGAGAGGTGAAGTGTGTGAAGCCAGAAATTGCTGAAAGACTAAATAAACTACCTCCATATTTATTTGCTGAACTTGACAAGATGAAAAATAAAAAACTCGAAGAGGGTGTTGAAGTCATAGACTTTGGAGTGGGTGATCCAGATTTACCAACACCTCCACCCATAGTTGAAGCCATGAAAAATGCAGTTGAAAAAGTAGAAAATCAGAAGTATCCAAGTTATGAGGGTATGCTAAAATTTAGAGAAGCTGCATCCAACTTTTATAAAAGAAGAAAAGGTGTTAAAATTTCTCCAGACGAAATAATAGCTTTGATAGGCTCAAAGGAGGGGATAGCACATTTACCCTTAGCTTATGTTGACAAGGGAGATGTTGTTTTATGTCCTGATCCGGGTTACCCAGTATATCCATCTTGCACAATTCTTGCTGGGGGTACTCCATACTATATGCCCTTAAAGGAGGAGAATGGATTTTTACCCAACTTTGAAGAAATTCCAAATGATGTTGTAAAAAAGGCAAAGATAATGTTTTTAAACTATCCAAACAATCCTACTTCAGCCGTAGTTGATAAAAATTTTATAAAGACTGCAGTTGATTTTTGTATCGACAATGGGATAATTCTGGCACATGATGCAGCTTATAGTGAAATTACTTTTGGAGTTAAAGCAGAGAGTTTTTTGTCCTATGGCTATGAGAATATAATTGAGTTCAACTCCCTATCTAAGACATACAATATGACTGGATGGAGAATAGGCTATGCTGCGGGAGATATTGATGTAATAAAAGCACTTTTGAAAGTTAAAACTAACATAGACAGCGGTGTTTTTCAAGCAATTCAAGAAGCTGGAACATTTGCTATGAATGAGTGTGACGAATGGATAGATAAAAACAATGCAGTTTATAAAAATAGAGCTGAAAAACTCGTTAAAGGTTTAAAAAATATAGGGTTAAATGTAGAAATGCCTAAGGCCACGTTTTATGTGTGGTGTAGAGTGCCAGAAGGTTATACAAGCATGGAGTTTGCAAAAATGCTTTTAGATAAGACAGGAGTGTTAGTTACACCCGGTATTGGATTTGGGGAGTGTGGGGAGTACTATGTTAGATTTGCTTTAACAAGGGATGAAGAAGTTATAGAAAAAGCTATTGAAAAACTATCTGAACTGTAAATCTCCTTTTCCTTTTTTATATATTAAGTACATGAGTGGTAAAAGTAGCATTGAAAAAACTAAAAATTCTACATTAACAAAGTAAGAAAGAAGTAAAAACAATGCAAACAAAAACACAGATATATGAAAAGCCAAATAACAAAGAAAAACTTCTACTCTTTCAGATAGCATAGTAAAAAAATAAGAAATTAACCAGCTTGTGGCGACAACATAGATTGCAGCTTCTTCTGTATTTCAGTTAATCTTTCCTTCAATCTGTCTTCCTGTCTTTTTAATGTGTTTATTCTCACCTCGTAAGTCTCCTTTTTTTCCTCTAAATCTTTAACCACTTCACTTTTACTTGCTTTCACGAGTATACTACCTACAACCTTATACAATGGAGTATCCTCACTTACTTTTTTCACTTCTTCAATAGCTTCGTTAACTTCTTTAAGTAAAGCTTCTACTTGCAATCTTTGAGATATTACTGCTTGTAGTTGCTGTTGAACCTGCTGCATTTGTGCCACCATATTCTGGACTTGCGGAGGTAATTCACCCATTACTATCACCTCTCAACTTCGAGCAAATCTACACATACTTTTATCATTCTGAGCCACGAGTTTACGCTGGCTCTCAGGGATGAGAGCCCTAAACTCTGAAGCATTAGCGAAAGCTTATTACCATCTAAATAAATTTTTGCATCATTGTCCAAACGTAATGCGTTATACACTATTTCAGCATCTTCAACATTATCGAATTTTAACGTTACTTTGAATCCACCTCTCACGAGTTATCAACCTCACTACATCTATTTTGTTGTATTTTAGTTCAAATATGATTTTTTTATTTTCTCTTTTAACAAAAACATTTTTTGGTGAATCCAAGGATTGAGCTACTTTTCTTGAAAACTTTTCATCAGAGCTTAGGCTGTTAAAGTACTTGAGTAATGCTATATTGAAAGGTAGTCTTCCATGAAAAATAGGAACTTCTGAACCCATTTTTACTTTGTTAATTTCTCCAACATTAAAAAAAATTGATAGAACTTCTAAACCATCGTATATTTTGAGTATAGATGGATTACCTTTAACTTCCTGAATTATGATAAATTTACCTCCAAAATCATCAATTGATTTTTTGCCTCTTTGAACGTAACGCCAATTGAAAAACCTCGATAATACTTTTGCCAATCTCCTCGTTTTTCTTCCCGGTTTCCTAGATGTTGTTAGAATCATAGTTATTTGTGAACAAGAACTGGTATTTTTGACCTTCTTGTTACAACATCAGTTGTACTACCTAAAATAAGTCCCTCAACAAAGCCCAATCCCCTCGAAGCCATAGCAATCATAGTAGCGTTTTCTTTTTCAGCTACTTTCAATATAACTTTGTGAGGTGTACCTTCTTCAATTAAAATTTTTACGTTTATTCCAGCCTTTTTTAATTCATTCTTAGCTTCTTCAAGGGGACTTAAATCTTCTTCATTCTCTTTCACATGTAATATTATGACTTCTCTGCCACCCACAATTGCCGCAGCTTTTACGTATTCAACTACTTTTGCAGAGTGATCTGATAAGTCATGAGCATAAACTATCTTTTTAAAAATTGTTTCTGGATCTTTCTTACTCCAATCTTTCCTTCTTAGAAGTAAAACTGGTCTATCTGCATTTCTTATTATTCCTTCACTAACACTTCCAAGCAAAATTTCTTTTAATTTACTTCTTCCTCTCGAAGCAACCATTATCAAAGATACGTTTTCCTTTTTTGCATGTTCTACTATCTCATATACAGGATCACCCACTGGTATTGGATGTACAAATTTTGCTTTAACACCTTTCTTCTCAATTTCTTTAACAAGTTTTTCAAGCTTTTTTTTGGATTCTTCCTCCTCTACCTCAATCCAAGCTTCAATATCGAAACCACCAATATAACTAAATCTTGCAGTATTTATAACTCTAATTAATACTATTTCTTCACACCCAGCTTTTTCCAGATCTTCAATATAATCAAACATAGCCATAGAATACTCAGAAAAATCAACAGCCATCATTATTTTTTTAAAGCACATGGATTTACTTAGTTGATTAACTATATAATGCTTACTGAAGTTTGTTAGTGTTGCAATATTTTAACATTATTAATAAATAACAATCGTTTAATGTTATTAGACAGGAGCAAAAAATAGTATATACTTCTAACACTTTAAAGCTTAATGTGTATAAAATAACGGTAAGAGGAATAGTTCAAGGTGTAGGCTTTCGCCCGTTTGTTTACAGATTAGCTAAATCCATGGGACTAAGAGGTTACGTTAAAAACACTGGAACTGGATGTGTTGAGATAGTTATTGATAAAAATGTGGATGAGTTCATAAAGAGACTAAAAAATGAGTTGCCTCCAATAGCAGAAATAAGTGAGGTTGTAGTTGAACCTTTCAATGAACAATTTAAAGATGAGGATTTCTACATCCTAAGAAGTGGAGGTAAAAGGGGGAAGTTATCTTTACCACCACCAGATATAGCTGTTTGTGATGAATGCTTAAAAGAAGTTTTTGACTATAAAAATAGAAGGTATTTATACCCCTTTACATCGTGTACAAATTGTGGTCCCAGATTTTCTGTAGCTTTAAAGCTACCATATGATAGGGAAAATACAAGCTTTTGTGAATTTCCAATGTGTGAAGATTGTTTAAAAGAATATAAAAGCGTTGAAGATAGAAGATACTATGCCCAAACTGTGGCATGTCCAAAATGTGGGCCAAATTACAAGTTAGTTAAAGATAAAATTATTGCAGAAAAATTAGATGCGATAAAACTTGCAGCAAAATTTATTGATAAAGGAAAAATCGTTGCCATAAAAGGTATTGGCGGTTATCATATTGCATGTAAGGCTGAAGATGAGAATGTTGTTTTAAATCTTAGAGAGAGATTATCAAGACCCCAACAACCTTTTGCGGTAATGGTTAAAGATTTGAACGTTTTAGAAAGAATTGCATATTTGAACGTAGAAGAAAAAAAAGCTCTTGAAAGTTATATAAGGCCAATATTAGTTTTAAAATCTAAAAATAAGCTTGTACCCGCTTTAGCACCAATGCTAAACACTGTTGGGGTAATGTTGCCATACACTCCTTTACATAATATACTATTTTCATTTTTAGATTCTGATGTCTTAGTCATGACTTCCGCAAATTTACCCGGAGAACCTATGTTTATAGATGAAAATATTTTTGATAGCAATCTTGCAGATTACTATCTTACACACAATTTGAAAATAGCAAATAGGATTGATGATTCAGTAATAAAATTTGTTGGAAAAAGAAGAATGATCATTCGAAAGTCAAGGGGACTTGTGCCGGATAAGATAAAAATAGATACTAATATTGAAGCGGTATCAGTAGGTGCCGAACTCTACAATTCTCTATCGATTTTAAAAGACGGATGTATAATTCAATCACAGTACATTGGAAATACTTCTAACTTTAAAACTTACAAAGACTTCTTTTCAAAGGCTTTTAGATTTTGGTTGGAATTTACTAAGTTAAAACCAAATGTCGTTTTTTGCGATTTACATCCACTATACAACACAACTAAGTTTGCTGAAAACTATTGTAAAGAAAATGAAATAAAATTGGTCAAAGTACAACATCATTTTTCTCACGCAATGTCAGTTATGGCTGAAAAAAATTTGAATAGAGCTGTAGCAATAGCTGTGGATGGAGCTGGCTATGGTTTTGATGGTAATATTTGGGGCTGTGAAATTTTATATCTCGATTTTGATGAAAAAGTTTTTGAGCGAATTGGTAGAATGGAATATTTACCATTGCCAGGAGGAGACAACGCTACAAACAATCCCGGCAGGATTCTTTATGCAATTTTACACGAGAAAAACGAATTAAACGTTAAATTTGATTGGGAAAAAATGAATATTAAACCTGAATTAATATCCTTCCAGCTTGAAAAAAATTTAAACATTGCAAGAGCTTCTTCGGCTGGAAGATACTTAGATGTTTGTTCAGTATTGCTTGGTATATACTCTAAGAGAACTTATGAGGGCGAAGGAGCTATGAAATTAGAGGCATTTGCTGTAAATGGTAATTTAAACGAGGCTGAGAAATGGTTAAAAGATTACCCAGTAAATATCACAAGCAATATTGAAGTAGCAAGATATACTTCTCCTTTCGATGATTTTAAAGGTAAGAAAAAGAAAGTTAAAATAATTAACATTGGAGATGTACTTGTGGGTGCAATTAAAGAGAACAATTTAGATAAAAAAGATTTAGCATTAGCTTTAACGTTGTATCTTTCGAAATCTATATCGGAATTAGCAATTGAAGAAGCTATAAAAAAGGACGCGTGCATTATAATGAGTGGAGGTGTAGCCTACAATACAATAATAACCCCTTACATCGAGAATTCAGCTAAAAAAGAAAATATAAAATTCTATGTAAATGAAATAACAGCAGCTGGCGATAATGGAATTAGTGTTGGGCAACTTTATTCATCTTTACTGCTGTAGGAGGTAATAAGTTGGAGATATATGTTCTTAGACTTGGGCACAGGCCAAAAAGAGATAAGAGAATATCTACTCATGTAGCTCTAACTGCAAGAGCTTTTGGAGCTTGTGGCATATATTTCGATGTAAATGATGAAAAGCTATTTGAAAGTATAAACGATGTTTGTAAAAGATGGGGAAAAAACAATGGTAGATGTGAATTTTTTATTAAAACATGCAATTGGAGAAATATGCTAAAAAATTTTGATGGTTTAAAGATACACCTAACTATGTATGGAATGCCTCTAAATGAGAAATTATACGAAGTAAAAAAGCATAAAAAAATTCTCGTTATAGTTGGTGCAGAAAAAGTCCCCTCAGAAGTTTATCAACTCTCAGATTTAAATATATCAATAGGTAATCAACCCCATAGTGAGGTTGCAGCTCTCGCCATATTCTTAGATAGAGTTTTAGATGAAGAAGAATTTAAAATAAATTTTTTAGATGCAAAAATCCAAGTTAAACCCACTGAGAAAGGTAAAAAATTAATTAAACTTCAAAACTCTCCCCAGGATTAAGTATAACAACTTTAACACCGGGGCACTTATCTTCAACAAGTTCTTTAAATTCTTCTGGTGAGCCAGATATTACTGGAAATGTCCCATAATGCATTGGAACTACTATTTTTGGTTTTATCAATTCAACTGCTTTAGCTGCCTCTTTTGGACCCATTGTATACCAACCTCCTATGGGTATTAAAGCAACGTCCGGTTCATATAATTCACCGATTAATTTCATATCGTAAAATACTCCAGTGTCTCCAGCGTGATAAACTCTAATTCCATCCATTTCAATTACAAATCCTGCAGCACATCCAGCACTTACAATTTTTCCATCTATTTCAACATCCGCTGAGTGTAAGGCGGGAGTCATAGTAAACAACACACCCTCAACTTCTGCAGTTCCGCCAATGTTCATGCCAACAGCGTTTTTACCTATGATTCTCGAAAGCTCATAAATGCAAACTATAGGACAGTTATTCGCCTTAGATATCTCAATAGCATCCCCTAAGTGATCCCCATGCCCGTGTGTTACTGCAATAACGTCTGCTTTTAAATCTGTAGCTTTTAAAGGAGCCTTAGGATTGCCAGATATGAAGGGATCTATTAAAACAGTTTTACTACCTTCTAAAATAAATGCTGCATGACCTAACCAGGTTATTCTCACAACATCACCTCCAGTAATATTTGCTTCTTAAAAAGGTAAAAATTTTACTCAGTAAATAAAAAAACAAAAAATAAAAATTTAAAGATTACTCTCTTCTTCTCAGTAGATAGGCAGCAGCTACTAAGCCAGCAATTGCAAACACTGCTTCAAAGCCTGGAGTCTTCTTCTTTGGAGT
>Ga0256840_1000267_pt1 | contig 52509 bp, 48 predicted proteins | sample 355202metaG_FD_185969 | JGI IMG/M metagenome (GOLD analysis project Ga0256840, IMG submission 185969) | Hydrothermal vent microbial communities from Mid Atlantic Ridge, Atlantic Ocean - 355-202 | ecosystem: Environmental > Aquatic > Marine > Hydrothermal vents | place: Atlantic Ocean: Mid...
AAAAAAAGCGCTTGAGTTAGGAATAAAACCTGAAAATATTTTCATAGAGGATTTAAAAGAGGAGTTTGTTAGAGACTATGTTTTTCCAATGTTTAGAGCCAATGCTATATATGAGGGTGAGTACCTACTAGGAACTAGTATAGCTAGACCACTCATAGCAAAAAGACAGGCTGAGATAGCAAAGCTAACTGGAGCTGATGCAGTAAGTCACGGGGCTACTGGCAAAGGAAATGACCAGGTTAGATTTGAACTTGGGTACTTGGGAATCAATCCAGATTTAACCATAATTGCTCCTTGGAGAGAGTGGGATCTAAATTCAAGAGAGAAACTGCTTGCTTATGCAAAAGAGCATGGCATAGAGATTGAGAAGCAAGAGGGAAAATCACCCTACTCTATGGATGCAAACCTTCTTCATATCTCCTATGAGGGTTTGATTTTAGAAGATCCAAACCAAGAGCCAGAAGAGAGCATGTGGAGATGGACAACAAATCCAATAGATGCGCCAAATGAGCCAGAAGTTGTAGAAATTGGCTATAAAAAGGGTGATCCTGTTACACTAAATGGCAAAAAACTTAGCCCCGCAAAGATGCTTGAAGCTTTAAATGAGCTAGGTTGTAAACACGGCATAGGTAGGATCGATATAGTAGAAAACAGATTTGTAGGTATGAAAAGTAGAGGCTGTTACGAGACCCCTGGTGGAACTATTATGCTAAAAGCTCACAGAGCCATAGAGAGCATAACACTAGATAGAGAGGCTGCTCACTTAAAAGATGAGATTATGCCAAAGTATGCAACTGCTATTTATAATGGTTTTTGGTTTGCTCCTGAGAGAGAGATGATGCAAGCAATGATAGACAAAACCCAAGAAAGCGTAAATGGAACAGTTAGGTTAAAGCTTTACAAAGGGAATGTTATGGTTATTGGTCGTCATAGTGAAAAAAATAATCTTTTTAACGCAGAGTTTTGTACATTTGAAGAGGATGAGGTTTACAACCAAAAGGATGCTGAGGGCTTTATAAAACTAAACGCCCTTAGATTTATAATTGGTGGTAAAAATAAAAAGTTTTATGGTGAAAATTAATTGAGCGTGGCATGGAAAGAGAGTCTAAGTAGCACTGAGATAGAAAGCGACACCTTAGAAAAACTGCTTAAAGATAGAGAGAATGGAAAAGTTGATTTTTTGCTAATAGACATAAGAGAGCTTTATGAGTATAGTGATTTAAGCATAGAAGGAACTGACCTTCTTTTGCCAACCACTACTATACACACAAAGATGGAACTTTTGGAGAGTTTAAAAGATAGATTTTTGATTCTTTATTGCAGAACCGGGAGCAGAACCTCTCATATGCTTAGAGTTTTAAGTAGAATGAATTTTAAAAGAGTTACTCATTTGAGCAATGGAATAGTTTCGTATGGTGGCAGAACACTAAAAAATGCCCCCATACCAAATAAAATAGATGGAGATATGTAATGAAAGTACTTTTGGTAAAAGATGTAAAGGGATTGGGAAAAGCTGGTGAGATTAAAGAGGTAAAAGATGGCTATGGAAAAAACTTTCTGATTGGAAAGGGTTTTGCAAAACTAGCAACCAACGAGGTTATAAAAAAGCATCAAGCAGCTCTTAGAAGAAAGGCTGAGCAAGAGAAAGAGGAGCTAGAGAGATTAAAAGAGTTAGAAAAAACTCTAAGCAATGTAACTCTTGTTATAAAAAGAAAGCTTGGAGCAAATGGTAGCTTATTTGGAGCTGTTACCAAAGAGGAAATTGCCGAGGAGCTAAAAAAACAGCACAACATTGATATAGATAAAAAAATAGTTGAGATAGAGCATCCTATAAAGGCTACAGGAATTTATGATATAACTCTAAAACTAGGGCACGGAATCCATGCTCCATTAAAAGTTGAAATAGATGGAGAATAAGCCATATGTTTGATGCAACAACCATACTAGGCTACAAAGCTGACGGAAAAGCAGTAATTGGCGGAGATGGACAGGTTACATTTGGAAATGCTATCTTAAAAGGCAATGCTACAAAGATTAGAAAACTTCATCATGGGAAGATATTGGCGGGGTTTGCCGGTAGCACTGCTGATGCTTTTAATCTGTTTGATATGTTTGAAGGGATTTTAGAGCAAAAAAAGGGTGATCTTTTTAAATCGGTTATAGAGTTTTCCAAAGAGTGGCGAAAAGATAAGATGCTAAGAAGACTAGAGGCTATGATGATAGTTCTAAACACTGAGCATATCTTTATCTTGAGCGGAAATGGAGATGTAGTTGAGCCTGAAGATGGAAAGATTGCAGCAATTGGAAGTGGAGGAAACTTTGCAATAAGTGCTGCTAGAGCTTTAGAAAAACATGCCAACCTAGAGCCTGAATTGTTAGTAAAAGAGAGCTTGCAAATTGCAGGAGAGCTCTGTATTTATACCAATACAAATATAAAAACTTTTGTTTTAGAGGATAAAAAGTAGATGAATTTAACACCAAAAGAGATTGTTTCATACTTAGATGAGTATATCATAGGGCAGCTTGAAGCTAAAAAGGCTATTGCAATTGCTCTTAGAAATAGATACAGAAGATTAAAACTAGATAGCCAAATGGCTGAAGAAATTATGCCAAAAAATATACTTATGATTGGAAGCACTGGAGTTGGAAAGACTGAGATTGCTAGAAGATTGGCTAAGATGATGGGTTTGCCATTTGTAAAAGTTGAGGCTAGCAAATATACTGAGGTAGGTTTTGTAGGAAGAGATGTTGAGTCTATGGTAAGAGACTTAGTGATGGCTTCAATAAACCTTGTAAGAAATGAGCATAGAGAGAAAAATAAAGAGAAAATCGAGCAAAGAGTTGAGAAGATTATCATTGAAAAACTCCTGCCACCACTTCCAAAAGGTGCTAGTGAGCAGAAAAAAGAGGACTATGAGAGAAGCTATGCTAGGATGCTTGAGAGGCTTAGAAATGGTGAGCTTGATGAGCTTAGTATAGAGGTTGAGATCAAGAAGGGAGCTGAGTTATCAGATAGCTCTCTGCCACCTGAGATGCTAAAGGTTCAAGAGTCATTTATGAAGATTCTAAACAGTGGAAAAGATAGCGTAAAAAAGGAGCTAAAGGTTAAAGAGGCAAAAGAGGCTCTAAAGCACAATGCTAGTGAAGAGCTTTTAGACTTTGAATCAATCAAAATTGAAGCGTTAGAGAGGGCTCAAAATGGAGGAATTATCTTTTTGGACGAGATAGACAAAGTAGCAGTAAGCTCAAGCTCTTCTCACAGAAGTGATCCGAGCAAAGAGGGTGTTCAAAGAGATTTGCTTCCTATAGTAGAAGGAAGTGATGTTAACACAAAGTATGGTATGGTAAAGACTGATCATATGCTTTTTATTGCAGCTGGAGCGTTTCACCTTAGTAAACCAAGCGATCTGATTCCAGAACTTCAAGGAAGATTCCCTCTAAGGGTTGAGTTAGAGTCTCTAACTGAAGAGGTTCTATATAAAATCTTAACCCAAGCAAAAAATTCACTCCTTCGTCAATACAAAGAGCTTTTAAAGGTTGAGAATGTTGAGCTAGAATTTGAAGATGAAGCGATAAAAGCTATAGCAAAGATTTCACAAATGACAAATGAAAAAACTGAAGATATAGGGGCTAGAAGACTGCATACTGTTATAGAGAAAGTCATAGAAGATATAAGCTTTAGTGCAGATGAGCATGCCGGAGAAAAGATAGTCATTACAAAAGATTTGGTTCACCAAAAACTTGACACCATAGTAGAAGATGAAGATAGCAGTAGGTACATACTCTAATGGATAACAAAACTACAAACATTGAGACAAAAGCGGGTTTTGTCTCTGTTATTGGGCGACCAAATGCAGGAAAAAGTTCGCTCCTAAATTGGCTTGTTGGCGAGAAAATCGCTATGGTTTCTCACAAAGCCAATGCTACAAGAAAACGCTCAAACATTATAGTTATGCATAAAAATGCTCAAATAATCTTCATAGATACCCCTGGACTTCACGAAAAAGAGAGGCTTTTAAATAAATTTATGATGGATGAGGCTCTAAAGGCTATGGGGGATTGTGATTTGATTCTATTTTTAGCTCCAATTACTGATAGTCTAAAAGATTATGAAGCCTTTTTAGAAAAAAATAAAAAAAACACCCCTCACATACTCCTTTTGACAAAAATGGACAATGCTAACAAAAAAGAGATATTTAAAAAGATAGAAGCCTATTCTAAGTATCAAGATAGATTCAAAGCTCTTATACCTGTATCTATAAAGAAGGGAACTTCAAGAGAGTATCTGCTTGATCAAATTGTAAAAGAGTTACCAAATCATCCCTATCTTTACGATACAGAGATTTTAACAACCGACACAGTAAGAGACCTGTATAAAGAGTACATAAGAGAGGCAATTTTTAGCAATACCAGTGAAGAGATTCCATACTTTGCCGATGTTATAATCGATAAAGTAGAAGAAGATGAAGAGATAGATAACATATATGCTACCATCATAGTAGATAAAAAGAGTCAAAAAGGGATAGTCATTGGAAAAGATGGTAAAACTCTTCAAAGAATTGGACATGAAGCTAGAAAAAACATAGAAAGACTAAGTGGAAAGAGAGTTTTTTTAAAACTTTTTGTAGTTGTCAAGCAAGGGTGGAGTCAAGATAAGGATTTTTTGAAGAAAATTGGGTATGTATTAGAATAAATTTAATATTTATATGCTATTATAGGTACAGAGATTGGCTAATTTGCATAAAATATAGGTAAAAACAATGGTAAAAATCGATAAAAAAAATTATCATGAGATTATCTCAATAGATCCTGTTAGTTTAAAAGCTTATTTATACTTTAAAAATGAAATAAAGCCAATAAATTTAGATAAAATTAAAAGAAATTCTTTTTTTGCATCCTATATACAGAGTAAAAATATAATTAGTTCTACTATTGAAATTAGCAGAAATATACCGGATGAAGATTTACAAGACGCTATCGAGATAAAAGTTTATGATGAGCTGGGTTTGGATAGCGCCGTAGAATATAACATAACATACTCTGAAATTGAAACTAATAATACTAAAAACAAAACCTTTAATGTATTTGTAATTGACTCAAATATATTAACTTCTCAGTTTGATAAAGTAATCAAGAAAACAAAATACATCGACTATATAACCACCGCACCATTTCTAATTCAATCACTCTATAAAAAAAGATTAATTGAGTCTGATTCGGTTGATTGTTTTGTATATTTTCAAAAAAATGATGCTTTTTTAGCAATTTATAGAATGGGAGAGTATCTATACTCTAAATCTCTTCACTATTCATTAAGTGAATTAAATGAAAAATTTTGTGAATTGAATGGAGAGAGAATTGATGAAGATGAGTTTTTAAAACTACTAACGACTGAAGGCTTAAAAACAACTAATTTAGCTTACCAATCCTCTTTGATGAAACTTTTTGGTGAATTGTTTTTGTATATAAATGATGTTATTTTGTTTGCTAAACGATCGCATGAAATTGAAAAGATAGATAAAATCTTTATTGGTTCAGAAGTTGGTATTTTAATTGGAGTTGATGAATATGCAAAAAGTTATCTAGGTTTGGAATCTTTTGAATTTAATTTCTCCATAGCTATAAATTCAAATGAGTGGTATATTGATCAAATTCACATATTAACAATACTAAGTGCGCAAATTTATCTTGAAGATGATAATGAAAAATTTAATTTTTCTAAGTTCAAAAGACCTCCCCCGCTAAATAAGAGACCTTCTGGTAAACTTTTAGGCGTTATTGCTGCAAGTTTGGTTTTATCTTTAGCTTTTCCCGCATATCAATATGGTTTTTCTTTATTTTTAAATATTGAAAGCAAAAAAGCAAAAACAGAGTACAAAATCTTGAATAGTGAAGCAAATAGAATTAGAAAAGAGATTAGTACACTAAAAAATGAGAGAGCTAAAGTAGCAAAAATTATAGAACAAGAGTCTAAAAAACTTGAATTTAGAAAAAAACTATTAACGCAAATGTATGAGAAAAAGATTAATTATCCAATGAAAGCTAAAAATATTACTAAAATTATAAAAATAATTAATAAATATGATTCAAAAATTTCATCTATTGAGTATGAAAATAGGATTTTGAAGTTTTATATCCAAAATAGTGATGATAAAAAGATTACAGAACTAATAAAAGAATTAACAAAACTTCAAAACTATAAGGTTAGTACTGATAAAATAGAAAAGGGTTTTGACAAAGAGTTGTATTTAAGTACTATTATGGTAAGGATTTAACTTATGAATAGAGTTAATTTACTAAGTAGACTTGATAATTATTTAAAAGATAAAAAAGATAGTGAAATTTCTCTGATATTTTTTATGATTTTTGCAATAGTTGCGTTTTTTGTCTATATGTATATTTTTCCATTTGCTGAGAAAAACTTAAAAAAAGCCCAAAAAGAGTATAAGAGTATTGAAGCTAAGCTTATTCAAGAGAAAACATTTTTAAACTCTGTGAGTAAAAATGGAGATAGAAACTATATTTTAAAAAAAATTAAAACTGATTTAGACAAGGATAAGAGTAAACTCAAACAAATAACTTTTGAAAACTCATATGTAGATAAGAAGTTAAAAGATCTCTCTTATGTACTTTTTAATGATAAAAATTGGGCAAAATTTTTAGATTCAATTACCCTTTTAGCTAAGCATTACAATATTGATTTAAAGCTTATAGAAAACCAGTTTTTAGAACCAAACTTACAACAAATCAAAGAAGTTTTAACTTTAAAAGTGATTTTTTCTGGAAACTTCAAGAGTATATTAAAATTTATAAATTCTTTAGAAGAGAGTAAATTGGTTGTTGATATTAAAAAAATTAACTTAAATAGTGACTCTATAATTAATGGTGAATTGGATATTGCTGTTTGGGGGATGAAATATTGATAAAATATGTTTTTTTTATGCTATTAGTAGCTTTAAGCTATTTATTTTCGAGTGAAAGTTTTTCAGAGAGTATTGAAATTTATGATAATTTTTTTAAAAAAATTGGTCAAGAAAGAGTAGGCATAGAAGAAACTAAGATAGATAGCTTGAAAGATCCTTTTATATTGAAACAAAAAAAAGAAATAGATACTGAAAATAATAATACAAAATCAACAACAAAGGAAAAAGTGTATAATTTAAAAGCCATTATTAACAAAAGAGTTAAAATCAATAATAATTGGCTTACAGTTGGTGACAGTCTTGATGATTTTAAGATTATTGGTGTAAAAAGCAGGAGTGTTATTATTTCAAATGGATATAATAAAAAAGAGATTTTTTTAAGGGAAAAAGATGCAAAAAAAATTAAATTTTTTACTAAATAAATATAAAATACTCGTTTTAATAGTTAGTTTATGTTTTGTTCCATCTTATCTGAGTGCGACTACAAATGGAGTATGTGATTATAAAGTATTTAATATAAAATCTACAGAGGCTATTACAAATATTGAGCTTTTAAATCAGTTGGCAGATAGCTGTAACTTTAGTATAATTGTTAAAGATAATGTTGCCGCTAAGATAATTAAAAAGGAGCTGTATAGTATTAATATAAAAGATATGTTTTTAGATGAGATTTTTGAGCTTTTAATTTCAGATAATGATCTGTTTTATGAATATAATAAAAATTATTTAAAAATTTCTGCTTTAAAAACTGAAACATTTCAAGTAGATTATATTACTTCAATCAGGCAGGGAACTGCAAATATTGATGCTTCTGTCGATATAAAAATTACTGAGGGTGATACAGGTAGTGCAAATACAGGTAATGGAGACAATGTAATAACTTCTAATGATACATTTGACTTTTGGGGTACAGTCAAGAGTGAACTAGTTTCAATAATGAATACGGGTGAGGAAGAATATATAGCAAAAGAGCCTATTGTAAATCAGAATGCTGGATTAGTAACTGTAACTGGTACTAGAAGTCAATTAAAAAGAGTAAAAGAGTATATAGATAAACTACAAGAATCTCTTCATAAACAGGTTCTTATAGATGTTAGTATATTGTCTGTAGATTTAGAAAATAGTTCAAATAGAGGTATTGATTGGGATAGATTTGATTTATCATTGAAAAGTACAACTACAATAGACGATACAAAAAATATTGCAAGTTCCATATCTTCTACTTCAAATAGTATTGTAAATATAGTAAATAATGCAACATTCACTATGCAATCCCTAATAGATTTTTTAGATAAAAATGGTGACACTAGAGTGGTCTCTAGTCCGAAAGTTTTAGCTATGAATAATCAGCCTGCTATAATTACTGTTGGAGATAATATAAACTATAGAATTGCTCAAGAAACAAATAATAATGATGCAAATACTCAAACTGTTACTTACAACAATTACTCGATGTTTATAGGCATATTACTCAATATTACTCCAGAAATAACAAAAGAGAATGATATAATTTTAAGAATAAATCCTTCAATTAGTAGTTTAAAGTTTGCAGAAGATCAAGCAAGACAGCTAAATAGAGAGATAGCTCCAGATACTAAAGAGAGAAAAATTTCAACAGTTGTAAAAGTAAAAAATGGAAATACAATTATTTTAGGTGGACTAATTTCAAGATCAAATACTATTAATAATCAAAATGTACCTCTTTTGGGAGATATACCGCTACTTGGAAAAGCCTTTTCATACAAGGGTAAAAATACAGGTACAACGGAGCTTATTTTTGTAATCACTCCTAGGATAATTGGCTCAAAAGACAATACTAAGATTACCTTAAAAGACTTGGGTTTTTCTAAGAAGATTTATGAACAGTAGTAGATTTAGTGATTTAAAAGATATTTTTTTAGATACTGGTGTGTTCGATTATGTTAATTTAGACAAATCGTCTCAAGCTTATGAAAAGATTGCGAGTGCCATAGATAAGCCTTTAAAACTCATACTCCTTTTTGGTAAACCAGGGGTTGGAAAAACATTTTTATTGCAAAAGGTTTATAATGATTTTTATAAAAAAAAGAGTGTAGTTCTATTTTTAAGACCTTTTTTTAATGAAAGAGATTTTTTAGTATCTCTTTATGAGGAAATTTTTGAAGAGAAGTCTCCAGACTTTTCAAATTATAATGAGTTTTTGTCCATATCATTAAAAAAATTATCTAATGATCAATCTATTACAGTATTTTTGGATGAGGCTCAGTTATATCCAAAAGACCTTGTGGAAAGAATTAGACTCTTAGCTGATTCTAGAAAATTTAAATTTCTTTTTACTGTTCACAAAACGGAAGAAGAAGATATTTTGGCAAAAGATTATTTTAAAACTAGAATTTGGGAAACAATAGAGTTAAAAAACTCATCACTAAATGAGATTAAAATATATATAGAAAAAAAACTACTTTTTCACAATAAATTCGAGTCTTTAAGTTTATTCTCCAATAGAAGCTTTCATCTAATTATGAAGTTGACTAATGGTAATTTACGGACTATAAATAAACTAATGTATAAAACTTTTGAAATTTTAGAATATTATGATAAGTATAAACCGTCCACAATAGGCGCTAAAGGTTTGAAACCAAAATTTATAGAGATGGCTGCAATTGATTTAGGAATTATAAATGATTAGCGCAGAAGATATTGTTGAACTTGAAAAAAAGTGGCTTAGATATAAAATAAAAACGGGCTTTAAGTTCTATATTTTTTTTATAATTTTTATACTTGTTATTACTTCTTTAATATACTATATGTTTATAAAAGATAATGATGCAATAAAAGTAGATAACTCAAATGAATCAAACAAAACAGAAAAAATGAAATTTCTCAAAAAATTAAATTTTCAAAATAACTCAAAAACTAAAAAAATTAAACAAAATGCTTTTGATGTAAATATAAGTAAAATTGATTCAAATAAGACTAAAAATGACATAACCTATGACATTGAACAATATATTATGTATAATAATTCTTTAAAAAAAAACAAAGCTATATTAAAACCGAAACAAGAGGAGCCGTTTAGTTTTAAAATTGAACCTACACCACAAAAAGCTGAACAATTTTTTAACTCTAGAGAATTAATACTACATAAACCATATAGTAATGAAGTTTCTACAGAAAATAAACTAGTACTTCCACTTAAAAATAATCAAAATAAAATTCAAAATAAAAACTTAGTTATTGGAACTACTAAAATAAATACAATTGAATACCTTAAAAATAAATTTTATAAAACTTCAAATATATCTTTTGCTTTGAGAATAACGAAGGAGTACTACTACAAAAAAGAGTATAAAAAATCACTAAAATGGGCTTTGATAGCGAATGACTTAGACTCCTCAAATGAAGATACTTGGTACTGGTTTGCAAAATCAAAAGTCAAACTGAATGAAAAAGAGAACGCTATAAAAGCCTTAAAAGCTTATTTGGCACAAAAAGAATCAGTCAAACTAAAAGCACTACTTACTAAAATTCAACATGGAGATAGTAATGATTTGTAAAAAAATTTTAATTTTAATTATATTTGTGTCTGCATTACAAAGTTCCACCAAAGATGATATCATAGAGCTATATTATCAAAAAAAATATGCTTTAGCGTGCAAAAAAGCTGGTGAATTATACAGCAAGTACAGTAGTGATGAGGATTTTTTGAGTTTATATGCTGATGCATGTATACAGACTGATATGATAAATAGAACCATACTCCCTATAATAAAACTTCACAAAACTCCAAAATCAAGAGAAAATGCAGTCTATTTTGCAACAATTCTTTATCAAAAAAAGCTTCTATATTACGCTTTAGTTGATGATGTAGATATCTCTTATATTAACTTACCAAAAACAAAGTATATATTGTCTATTATTTTTGATAAATTTATAAATGGAAATTATGACTATAAGGATGGTGCTTATTGGTTTAATGATGATATCGATGAAAATATTAGGTACAAATTGTCAGTAGAGACACATCAAAAAGTTAAAAAACTATTTTTGAGAACTTATAAAAGTGATAAAATGATAAAAGTTAGAACATATTGGTAAAGTCATGAAAGAAATAAAAAATATTTTAAACTATTTTGTTGAAAATAGGATCATAGATGAAGATAGTGCTAAAAAAATTTTTTCTCATTTAGAAAATACTAAAACTTCATTGGGTGAACTTTTAGTATCAGAAGGTTTTTTCACAAAAGAGGATTTACTTCTTTTAAGTATAGAATTCCTTAAAAAAGGATACTTAACTTTAGAAGAGATAAACAACTATCTATCGATAAGTACTGAAGAATTTTTGCAAGAGTTAGCTAAAAATTTGAAATTGGAGTATGTTGATCTTGATTCTGTAGATATAGATTACGGTATGCTTTCAAAATTACCTTTTGAAAAATTAAAAAAATTTGGCGCTTTGCCAATAAAGCAAGATGAAATAAATATCTATATTGCTCTTGTAAACCCTATGGATTTGAATGCTCAAGAGGGAATACAAAGGATTTTTCCAAGAAAACTTGTTAAGTATGTCATAGCTGAACCATTACTGATCGAAAAATACCTGAATAAAGCAGATATGACTGAAAGCATAAAGGGTTTAATTGGTGATATTAGAAAAGAGTTAACATCTAGTGCTGCTGAAAATCCTCAAGAATTATCTAGTATATTAAAATTAATAGAAATCATCTTAAAAACTGCAATTTTAGCAGGAGCTAGCGATATTCATATTGAGCCAACAGAGAACAACTGTATTATAAGAGCTAGAATTGATGGTATGCTTAGTGAAACATTTATATTTGATAAAGATATTTATCCTCCTCTGGCTTCTAGAATGAAATTGTTATCCAATATGGATATTGCAGAAAAAAGAAAACCTCAAGATGGAAGGTTTTCTGCTACTATACTATCAAAGGAGTATGACTTTAGAATTTCAACACTTCCTGTACTAAATGGTGAGTCTATTGTTATAAGAATTTTAGATAAATCAAAAGTTATGATAAAATTAGAAGAACTTGGCATGCATGAAAAAAATTTTGGAAAGTTTAATAAAGCGATGCATGCTCCATATGGAATCATTTTTGTAACTGGACCAACAGGAAGTGGGAAAACAACCACTCTATATGCTGCACTAAATGCTATTAAAAGTGTGCAAACAAAGATCATTACAGTTGAAGATCCTGTTGAGTATCAACTAAATTTAACTCAACAAGTTCAAGTAAATTTAAAAGCTGGTTTAACATTTGCTTCTGCACTAAAATCTATACTTAGACAAGATCCAGATATAATTATGATTGGTGAGGTTAGAGATAAAGAAACCCTCAAAATTGCAGTTCAAGCTGCCCTTACTGGACACTTAGTCTTTTCAACACTTCATACAAATGATTCGGTAAGTGCAATTACTAGGGTTATGGATATGGGAATTGAACCGTATTTACTCAGTGGTTCATTGGTGGCAATTGAAGCTCAAAGATTAGTTAGAAAATTATGTTCCCATTGTAAAAAAAAGATTACATTGCCATCTGCTACTTTAAAAAGAATTGAGGAGTACCTGCCAAGTAACTATCAATTTTACAAGCATGTAGGTTGTGAAAAGTGTGCTCAGACTGGATTTAAAGGAAGAGAAATGTTATCTGAAATTTTACTTGTTAGTGAGAATTTATCTAGCATGATAGCAGCAGGAGAGAGTAAAAAAAATCTTCTAACACAAGCAAAAGCTGAAGGTTTTACAGATATGTTTAGTGATGGAGTCATTAGAGCTGCCAATGGAATTACAACACTAGATGAAATTATGAGGGTGGCAAAATCATGAAATATTTTGAAGTATCGTCACTATTTAAAGGTAAAAAGATTATTAAAACAATAAAAGCACCTAGCAAAAATGATGCGCTGGCAATGGCTAAATCAAAATCGGCAGGTATAGTTTTAAGTGTAAAAGAGACTTCAGCACCAATAGAGGATCAATTTAAAAATTTTAAAGAAACTATTTTAGGGACAATTAATAAAAAAAATATAAAAATGAAAAATTTGATTGCTGCTATTAGACAATTGGCGGTTATGACAAATGCTGGAATATCAATTCATGATAGCATCAGAGAGGTTAAAAACGCTACAGTTGATTCAACATTAAAGAGTATTTTTGAGCAGATAGATGATGATTTGAACTCTGGTTTAAGCTTAACTGAATCTATGATGAATTTTAGATATGAATTGGGAGATGTTACTATAGCCATGGTTGAACTTGGTGAAAGTACTGGTAATATGGCTGAATCATTAGAAAAACTTGGTGAAATATTAGAAGAGATTGAAGAAAATAGACAAAAATTTAAAAAAGCTTTGAGGTATCCTATTACTGTTGTTGTTGCTATAGGTATAGCATTTACAATTTTAATGGTCTATGTTGTACCAAAATTTAGAGATATTTTTGCTAAATTAAAAGCAGATTTACCTCTACCTACAAAAATTTTAATGGCAATGGAATACGCTATAAACAACTATGGTTTATACATTCTCTTATGTTTATTTGCAACTATTGCAATCATTAAATATCTTCTTAAAACAAATGAAGAGTTTAAAAATAGTTTTGATAAAAATATTTTAAAGGTGTATCTCGTGGGGAAGATCATTTTTTATGCAACACTTAGTAGATTCACACTTATTTTTACAGAGCTAATAAGAGCTGGAATTCCGATATCTGATGCATTAGATACATCTATTCTTACTATAGACAATACGCACCTAAAAAACAAACTTTCTTCTGTTAAAGTCTCAGTAAGTAGAGGTGTTTCATTAACTGAAGCGTTTAGAGAAACTGGACTATTTGAAGGTATGCTTATACAGATGATTCATGCAGGTGAGCAAAGTGGTACTTTGGATAAAATGCTAGAAAAAGTTACAAATTATTTTAAATCTAAATTTAATGATATTATAGACAATATCGCTAGCTATATTGAGCCAATTTTACTAGCTTTTATTGCAGGAATGGTACTCCTTATGGCACTAGGAATCTTTATGCCGATGTGGGATATGGCTCAAGCTGTTAAAAACTAAAATGGCCAAACAGACTCAACAAATTTTGAGCCCCAAGGCTTTTTTGTTGCTCTGTCTATTTCTCCCTCTGTTTTATACAGAATCTTAGCATCAGCAATAAATTTTGAATTAATAGTATTTGTTTGATCTATATCATATGGTCTTATTACGCCACTTATTTGAATTATCTGTTTTTCTCCATTTACTAATAGCTCCCTACTTCCCTCTATAAAATAATTTCCATTATTTAAAATTTTTATAATTCTAGCTGAAATTGTTGTTGTAAATGATTCATTTCTACTATTTTTTCCCGTACCAGTATATGTATTTGACGAACCAGCTTCAAACCCGATGCTACCATACTTGTTAAATGTATTTGCTATGGTGTTTATAGCTCCTCCTGCATTAGCTCCTGGAGTAATTACACCAGCTCCTAAACTATCTTTATTGGTTTCAGAAATAGTTTTTTGACCAGTTGAGCTCTGTGCTATGGACTCTGTTATAACAACAGTAACAATATCATTTACATTCATAGCTTTCAGATCGGAAAAAAGTGGATTATCACCCTTTCCAAAAATACTACCTGGATTTACTATAGATTGTTGTTTCACTTTAGGCGGGAGCTGTTCAACATATTTTGGTGGCTTCATTTCAATTTTTGGATCAACCGGATGAGTTGAACATCCTACAAATAAAACTCCAATAGATAACACAACAAAAGAAAATTTCATCTACTACTCCAAATCTTTTAAAACTTACTACTTATATAAGCAATTTTAATTCCAAGTAGGTTTGCATTGCAATTTCAAGTTCTTCATCAGTAGGAATTACTAAAATTTTTATTTTAGAATCTATATTGGAAATCTCTCTTATGCCTGAAGTCATCTCTTTGTTTTTATCTATATCTAACTCTATCCCTAAATGTTTCATATTATTCAAAATTTTACATCTACTTCTGTAATCATTTTCTCCAATCCCACCTGTAAATACCAAACAATCAACCTTGCCAATAACGGCTATATATGCACCTATATATTTTTTAATTCTATATGTAAAAATATCAATTGCCAATTTTGCTTTTAAATCGCCCAAAGAGGCTAGTTTATGAATTTCTCTCATATCACTCTTGCCACATATTCCTTTTAAGCCGCTCTTTTTATTAAGCATCTCATCTAACTCATCAAAACTAAGAGCATATTTTTTTGCTAAATAGATAAGAATTGCGCTATCTATATCTCCGCTTCTTGAACCCATAACCAACCCCTCAAGAGGAGTAAAGCCCATAGATGTATCTATGCATTTTGAGTTTGATATTGCACACATGCTAGAGCCATTTCCAAGATGTATGGTAATAGCATTTAAACTCTCTTTTTTTAAAAATTTCATAGCTTTTTTAAGTACAAAACTATGAGAAGTACCATGAAAACCATATCTTCTAATACCATCTCTTTCATAGATACTATAATCTAGAGCGTATATGTAAGCATAATTTGGCATACTAGAATGAAATGCTGTATCAAATACTGCAACCTGAGGAGTTTCTTTTGATAGATGTCTCATACTTCTAATACCATCTAAATTTGCTCCGTTATGAAGTGGTGCTAAGGGGATTAGTTTTTCTATTTCAATTTCAACATCTCTATCTATCACAACAGGAGATATAAATCTACCTCCACCATGAACAACCCTATGTCCAATACCACAAAGCTCTTCAAAACTATCAATCATCCCGCTTTTTTCTAAAAACTTTTGCATTGCTCTGAGTGCTTCAGAGATATTTTTTATCTTTAATCTGTTTTCTATCTTTTTTTTACCATACACAATTTTAACATTAGATATATCTTGTCCAATTTCTTCTACAATTCCACTAATTAAAGAGAGCTTTTTTTTCATGTCGAAAAGTTTAAACTTAAGAGATGAGCTTCCAGAATTTATTACCAAAATTTTCATCTATTATCCTCTTATGAACTTTGAGCTTGAAGCGCAGTTATGACAATAGTATTTACAATGTCTGAGACCAAACAACCTCTGCTTAAATCATTAACTGGCTTTTTTAACCCTTGTAAGATTGGTCCAATTGCCACAGCATTTGTACTTCTTTGAACGGCTTTGTATGTATTGTTCCCGGTATTTAGATCTGGAAAGATAAAAACAGTCGCTCTCCCGGCAACTTTTGAATTTGGAAGCTTTTTTTTGGCTACTTCTGGATCAATTGCCGCATCATACTGTATTGGTCCTTCTATTGGAATATCTGCTCTTAACTCTCTTGCTATCTTAGTAGCTTCTACAACCTTTTGAACATCTTTGCCACTGCCTGAGCTTCCTGTTGAGTAAGAGAGCATCGCAACTCTTGGCTCAATTCCAAAAGTTTTGGCACTAAGAGCTGAAGATATTGCAATCTGGGCCAACTCTTTGGCATTTGGGTCTTGATTAACTGCACAATCCCCATAAACTAAGACTTTTGTATCTAAACACATAAAAAATATACTCGAAACTATAGAAATATCTGGTTTTGTCTTTATAATCTGAAGAGCAGGTCTAATTGTCTCAGCAGTAGTGTGAATTGCTCCAGAGACCATGCCATCAGCATATCCTAAATGAACCATCATGGTTGCAAAGTAAGATAGATTGTGCATCACATCTCTAGCAGACTCAAGTGTAACTCCTTTGTGAGATCTAAGCTTATAAAACTCCTCAACAAACTCATCAAAATGCTCATAATCATCTATCTCAACAATTTGTGCTTTACTTAAATCTAACCCCAAAGATAGGCTTTTGTGCTCTATATCCTCTTTTTTTCCTAAAAGAATTATATTTACAACATCTCTTCTTAGAAGAATCTCAGCAGCCCTTAAAACTCTCTCATCGGTTGCTTCAGGAAGGACTATTGTTTTTTTATCTTTTCTTGCTTTTTCAAAAAGCATATATTCAAACATTATTGGCGTTAAGGTTTGATTTGATACTAAATCTAACTTTCTCTCCAAAGCTTCAAAATCAACATACTTGGTAAAAATACCTTGAGCAAGCGCTATCTTTCTCTCGCTTGTTACTCTAATTTGTGCTGGAACACAATTTACTTTAGTAGCCGCATCAAATGTATCTTCCTTAACAGATAGTATAGGAAGTGGCATATCACTAAGCCCCTCTATGAGTCTTTTTACATTTTCTCCAACTTCAAACCCGCCAGTTAAAAGAAGACCTGTTATATTTGGATAGTTTCTTGATTTTATAGAAGTAATTGAGCCTATGATTATGTCTGCTCTATCGGCTGGCGTGATTATGAGCTCTCCTCCTTTTATCCTTTCTAAAAAGTTTTCAAGCTTCATTGCTGCAACTTTTATAGAGGAGATTACCCTTTTAAAATCCTTTTCATTGCCCACAATTAATTTACAATCCAAACCTCTATACACATCACCAATTGTTGGAGTATCCAACTCTTTTACTTCTGGCAAAAAATAGGTAAGGTTTTTAAACTTCTCCTTTTGCAATGAGCCAATCATACTCTCATCTACTCTATTTACAAATGTAGCAAAGTGACTACACCCCTCTTTTTTTGCAGATTTGCTAACTATGTAAATCTCATCTAAAATCTCCTGCTTACTCTTAATAGCACCTTTTAAGACAGGACATACTGGAGTACCCAAATTTTTAGCAATAAGAAAATTTATATCATAATCTAAAGAACTCGAAAAAGAGACTTGATGCACACCCTCTATAAGTATAAAATCAAAATCTTTCTCTACTGTTTTATACTTTCCAATCAACTCCTCTATAAACTCTTCGCTTCTATTGTGGGCGATCATAGTCTCTACTTCATCAATTCCAAAACCAAAAGTATCTTCATAGGACATATCTATCTTGTATCTCTCAAGCATAAACTCTATATCGCTATCTATACTATCTCTACTTTTTATTATTGGTCTAAAAAAACCTATTCTGCCGACTCTCTTTTGCAAAAACTCCATCATTCCCATAGTAACAACCAAACTTCCTGAAGCCTTCTCAAAAGGAGATATATAGATACTTTTTATTTTCACACTGAATCCTTACATATAGCTTGGTGCGTCATTGGAAAAGAGGATTAAATCTCCACTTTTAGTATGCTTTTGTAAAACATTTTGTAAATCATTTTTATCTTTTAAGATAATCTTTTGTGTTCTTACAATATGCTCATCCAAAGTTTTCAAATTAACTTTTCCACTTATAATCACCAAATCAAAAACCTCATCAATCTTTTGTGCCAACTCAATGTTTGCTTCAACACTGCTCTCAACAATACCAGGGGTTACTAGAATTTTTCTTCCGTTAAACTCGCTTACAAGATCATATGAGCTCATCATCCCCTCTAAGTTTCCATTGTAGCTATCATCTATGATAATCTTTCCATTTGCCTCTATCTTTTGAAGTCTATGCTCTACTCCCTCAAGCAAGCCTACTGCTTTTACAATCTCTTCCATTGGCATAAACTCTTTTGCTATAAGAATTGCTCCCAATATATTTATCGCATTGAACTCTCCCAAAATTGGGGCGCTAAACTCATACTCTTTTTCATCAATCTTAGCTATAAACTTAATCCCATCAAGACTCGATTCAACCTTTAAAATCTCATCGCCAAAAACTTCTACTTTCTCATCTGGTTTAACATAGGCACTTTTGTGAACAATTGCCTTTTTAAGCCTTTTGGAGTTTAAAAGCTCCATCTTTGTATTTCGTATATTTTCTAATGTTTTAAAATACTCTATATGCTGCTCACCAATAACTCCAACTATGGCATAGTGGTGATTTAAAAATCTTGCTATTTTATCTATATCACCCCTTAGCCTTGCTCCAGCTTCTACAATATATATCTCAATATCATCTCTTAAGTTTTCATTTATATCTTTTATAATTCCAGCTAAAGTATTTACACTTCTTGGTGTTTTGTAGCTATAGTAATTTTTACTCAAAATTTGATACAAAAAATTTTTTATGCTTGTTTTTCCATAACTAGCCGTAATTGCAATGATTTTTAAGTTCTTTACCTTATCAAGCTTTTTTTTAGCACTATTTTTATAGCCATTAAAAAGAATTTTTTCAAACAAAAAACTTATGAGTATAGATACAAATATAGGAAGAATTACTCCAAAATTTTGACACTTATCATATGCTAGACATAAAGTATCTTGAAAAATTGTAGATAATATTAAAAATAGAAAAAATCTTTTAACTCTATTAGTAAATATAAGTTTTTTATCTAATTTTTTATACCATAGAAATAGAGTCGGCAGATACAAAATATATAGATATATCCAAAAAAAATCTCCGCTAAGGTAATAGACAAAAATAGGGACAATAAAAAAAAGTAGATGCCAATCATATCTCTGATAGTGAAAAACAACTCTCTCTAACTTATAGCTATACCATTGAAGAGCACTTATAAGATAAACACTTAGCGCTAAAACAAAAATAAAGTGTGAAATTGTAGCAAAAAGTATCATTCTATTATCTCAAAAGTATCAAACTTACAAAAATCAATTTTTTGGCACTCTATATTTTTAACCTCTGAAAAGGTACTACCCTCATAGAGTTTATTTATAAAATATTCCAATTCACTATCTAACTCAATATTGACAATTACTTTTACACTACCATCATCCATGTTTTTAACATATCCAACATAGCCTAGCTCTTGAGCCAAATCTTTAACAAATTTTCTATACCAAACACCCTGAACTTTTCCAAATACAATTAATCTATAAGTTTCCATCACTACCTCTTTAAAACTAAAGAAGGGTAACCAATCTTTTTTCTATAAATTTTGAATTTTTTATAAAGAAAAAGTGATCACCTCCCAATTCATAAAACTCACTACCTTTAATCAACTCTTTTATTTTTCTACCACTTTCTAAGGGGGTTATATAGTCCTCCCTCCCCCAAAATATAACAGTTTTTGAAGTTAAATTTTTAAAATGCTTACTAAAGTCCTCATCAACTACAAGTTTTAAAATTTCATACATAGTTTGACTCATCTCTTTTACATCATCACTTGCAAAAAATTTATAAAATTTTTTAGGTAAGAGCCCTTTAAAGGCTTTAAACAGTATAATTTTTAACTTAGTTTTTAAAGATTTTTTCCTAACAATACCCGCACTACTTAAAAGAGTGAGATTTGCAGGATTTAGTAAAGTCGCTACCTTTCCTCCAAAAGAGTGTCCAACTATGCAAGATAGCTCATCAATATGTAATGATTTTAAAAACAGTTCAACTATACTAGAGTAATCTTGTGTTGTAATAATCTCCTCTATGCTTGAATTTCCAAATCCAGGTAAATCAAGATAAATGTGTTTAAAATCTCCAAAACACTTTCCAAATGCTTGTTTCATTATCTCTTTAGAACTTCCCCACCCATGTAAAAACAAGATAGTTTTCTTCTTACTTGGATTTAAAATTTCATAACTTAGTGAATAAACTTTTGAGCCATACTCTATCTCTTTTAGTGCCATTTAACTTCTCTTGGTTTTGTTGTATATTTTTTCTAGTATCTCCATAGCTTCATACATCTTTTCATATTCTTCAAAAGGTAGTAAAACTGCTTCAAATTTATTGTTTTTTACTATTACCAACTTCTTCTTTTTACCACTTTTTAATGACTTCAATTCTGAAGAAAAATTTCTAACAACCTCTGTTGCACTCACAATCTCATCAGCACTAAATTTACTAGCCACCTACTTTCCTTTTGCAGATTGTATAGAGTTTATGTACCTATATTCACTCGGAACTTTTGTAGCACTAGGAAGAGCTTTACTAAGAGACAAAATGACCTCCTCAAAATCTTCAAAAAGATAGTTTGCCATACTTCCTGGAATAGGGTTTATCTCATTTACATAAACCTTCTCATCCCATACAAAAAAATCACACCTTATCAAAGAACCTAAAAAAAGTGGTTCATAAAGAGACTTAAATGAGTTCTTTAAACTCTCTTCTAAAGTAGCAGATATGTCAGCTCTATTTACCCTCTTAGTTCTAGAAAAATCCAAATATTTCTTATCAAAATCTAAAAACTCCTCTTTTTGAGGCTCCTCTGTTACTGAAAATTTATACCCATTGGCTACTTTACAACCAGCCAAATTATACTCTTTTATTCCATCGATAAATGGCTCAACCAATACCTGAGTGTCAAACTCAAAAGCAACATCAAGTGCATAATCCAACTCATCTTTGCTCTTTACAACACTTATACCAATGGAGCTTCCAAGTCTAAGAGGCTTTATTATAACAGGAAATTTAAAATCGATCTCTCTTACAGAGTTTTTTGCCAAAACTCTGTAATCTAAAACTGATACTCCCTTCTCTTTAGCATATAGTTTTGTTAGAAGCTTATTGTAGCTAACAACACTAGCCTCAACCCTAGGTCCTATAAAATCTATCTCGAAAAACTCCAACAAAGAGGCAAGCTTTCCATCTTCACCATCTGCCCCATGAACAAGGTTTATACACAGATCAAACTCTATCTTTTTTACACCTATTAAGCTCTTTACAAAGAAACCACCTTTTTTTATCTCAAGTTTTTTATATTTTTTATACTCACCACTACTAAATTTTTTTGAGGTTATTTCATCAGTCGGTATGAGATAAAATTCTCTATTGTAATCACAAAAGATATATACTAAAGTCGATTTTAAAACTTTTTTAAGAGCAATAGCACTTACTATACTAATCTCATGCTCAAAACTTTTTGCTCCAAAAATTATCGCTATTTTCACTTATTTACTCCTAATTTATCCAAGCCTCTTTAGAGCTTCTTTTATAAGTTCACTCGTTTGATTTGAATTACATTGAGATAAAACTTTTTTAACTCTATCTTTTTTGAAGCCTAAACTCTCCAATGCCATCAAAGCTTCATTAAATGCTATATTTTCACTCTTAGAACCCTCTATACCTAGTGAAAAATCACTAAGCTCCACCAAAATCCTCTTTGCACTCTTAGGACCAATACCTGGAACTCTTTTAAAAGCTTCTATATTTCCAGAGCTTAAAGCAGAGGCAAACTCATTAGGATTTAGAGTAGAACAGACTGCCAATGCAGTTGATGGTCCAATGCCATTTACTTTTATAAGAGTATCAAACACCCTCTTCTCTTCAAGATCTAAAAATCCATAAAGATTATTTGCATCCTCTCTTATGATTTGAGTAATATGCAACAAGACCTCTTTTAATTCAACTCTTGAAGAGCAAAATAGCGAAACATTTATCTTATATGTAAAGCCCGAATTTGTTTTTATATATAGAAAAGTTGGCTCTTTTTTAGTTATTAATCCCTCTATAGCTACTATCAATTGCTATACTCACTAGATCGTTTTATTTCAAATTCATCACTTCCGGTCTCTTTTAGAGTTATCTCTCTTATGATTTCATGCTCTTTTGTATTGTAAACCTTTTCTATTGGTGGAGATAAAAGCTTAAATTTTATAACATTGTACTCTCTCCAAGGAGAGTGATTTATGATTTTTGCTGAAAAAACTCTATTTTGGGCTTGATTTAATTCTTCTTTTAAATTTTTCAACTTTAACTTTTCATCTTTAAAGTGTTTTAGTGATTCGTTATACTCATTAACCATTTTTTGATAATCTTTAATTTTCTTCAAAAGTGACAACGGAGGCTTTTTCCCACCTTTTTTTAACTCAATGATTCTCTCTTGTACCATCTCTATGGAAGGTTTTAGTTTGTCTAAAACTCTTTTTTTCTCTTCTAAAAATTTTGGCATCTGTTTAATTTTAAGTGTTGTAGCCTCTATCTCTTTTGTGATTCTTTCTATATCATCATGTAGCTCCCTAGTAGAACTTGGATCTATTATAAATTTGTTATTTGTACCCAATAGCTCCTTAACTTCTATTACATTTGATGAAATCATTGTGACATTAGAAGATAATTTTTTTATAATTATATTTTTTCCTATAACTTCTCCACCAATTGCTTGATTCACTGTTATATTTTCAGCTTCTATTTTTCCACCCTCTAGTCTATCAATCTCAACATCTTGAGCGATTAACTCTCCTCTATGGATAGCGATTTTAGCTTCTTTCGCTTCAATTTTGGATGTCTTGTGAGTCTGTCCACCTACGCTAATTTTTTCCGTCTTTATTTTTGCACCACTTCCTACATTTCCCTCTACATTTAACTCATAGGTCTCAATACTCATACCAGGACCAACTGCATCCTTAAAAACATCATCCTCTTTAATGTTTATTACAACTTCAGATTCAATTTCAGTCTCAATTGAACCAGTAGATTTAAAACTTACCTCCTCAACTTCCATCTCATCTTTTATATCATATGTACCATTATCTTCAACTACATAACCATTTCTATTTGCAATGTATTTAATCCTCTCATCATCCTCTTTTTTTATAATATTTTCTGTAATTTTTATTAGTACTTCGCTATCATCTCTTGGTTTTTCTACTGGTAAAAATTTTCCTTGACAATTTCTCCCTGGTTTTCCCTCTTTGGGTTTTATATACTCCATAATGCAATCACCTTTGGAAACTGCCAATATAAAACCTCTCTTTGCGTAATCAACTCTTCCATTTTTATTCTGTTGAGCCAATGCTTTTTTGTAGTGGTATATGAAATCATCATTTGTAGGCTTGATTGGATCTACTCCCTCACAAGCAATAAACATAACATCTTCATCTAAAATTCCATTTACTCTTATGCTTGATACAACTTTTTTAATCTCTTTATACATCTTAGAATCATTAATACCAACTAAAATGCCAGATTTTATTTTCTTTTTATTTACCTCTTCTGCAATATCATGCTCAAGCTTTAAGTAATACTTAGCCTCAATATCTTTCTTTATAGTTACTATTACCTTAGTCAACATTTTATTTGCACCAAGAATAATAGGAGGAATTGGTTTGCTATCTTGTTCACTAGATTTAAAAACTTCAACCTTATAAAGCTGTTTTATAGCTAAATTTGGATTTATCAAAAAGTCTTTATCTTTAAATTTTTTAAATATAATCTTATCAGCCTCAATCCAACCCTCCTCTTTGTTAAACATAACTTTTGTTCTTATCTGTATTATCTTAAAATCTAGTTCACTTAAGTGTAGGTTTTTAGCCAAAGATATGCTTTTTAACTCTCTTGGTATATTCTCACTCTCTATTATGATTGATTTAAACTCATCTTCACTTTTTTTATTTTCGTTATCTTTCTTCTCTTTACTACCAAATAAACCCATGTTAGACCTCATCAAATAAATAGTATTATACTACAATAAAGTTTAATCCACGCCTAATAGCAGTTTAGATAAAATACATTATGATTCTTAAAAACTTTTTTACAAATAGCTTTGGCATCCTAACTTCACGCATTTTTGGCTTACTAAGGGATTTGCTCAGCGCTTCTATACTTGGTGCCAATATTTACAGTGATATATTCTTTGTAGCCTTTAAACTGCCAAACCTCTTTAGAAGAGTATTTGCTGAAGGTGCTTTTTCTCAAAGCTTCATACCAGCATTTGCCAAATCGACAAAAAAAACAATTTTTTCATTTAAGATTTTTACAAAATTTTTTCTTTTTCTTCTCTTTTTATCTCTAATTGTTACACTCTTTAGTCCATGCATAACAAAAATTATAGCTCTAGGCTTTGATGAAAAGACCATAGAGATCGCATCTCCGCTTATAGCTATAAACTTCTACTACCTACCGCTCATCTTTTGTGTAACATTCTTTGGAAGTTTATTACAATACAAAAACCACTTTGCAACTACTGCATTTTCCACTGCTCTTTTGAACATTGCACTCATTGTGGCTCTGCTTTTAAGTAAAGATTTAGAAAAGATTGAAATTGTCTATGCTCTTAGTTATGGAGTAGTAGCCGGAGGGCTTTTGCAGCTCTTAGCCCACATAATTGCTCTAAAAAGCAAGGGTTTATTAAAAATCTTCAAATATGGCTTTTTATATAGAAAAAAAGAGATAAAAAAAGAGGAAAAAAGCTTTTTAAAATCCTTTTTACAAGCCATTGTTGGCAACTCTACTCCTCAAATTTCAGCCTTTTTAGACACCGCCATAGCAAGTTTTTTAGCCTATGGAAGCATAAGCTATCTTTACTATGCAAATAGAGTTTTTCAACTCCCATTAGCTCTTTTTGCAATAGCACTAAGTGTAGGAGTTTTTCCAAAAATTGCACGCTATATAAAACTAAAAGATGAAAAGAGTGCCAACAGGCTCTTTAGAGAGGGTTTTTGGATTCTCTTTTTTCTTCTTTCGCTCTCAAGTGCAGTTGGCATAATCTTCTCTAGTGAGATTGTAAAACTGCTTTTTGAGAGAGGGGCATTTACTCAAAAAGATACTCTAGAGAGTGCAAAGGTTTTAAGCATGTATCTAGTAGGACTCATACCTTTTGGTTTAGCTAAACTATTTTCACTCTATCTTTATGCAACACACAATCAAAAAAGGGCTGCTAAAATCTCTCTAATTGCACTTAGTGTAAATGTTTTACTCTATGCTCTTTTAGTTGCTCCGCTTGGAGTTAGCGGATTAGCTTTGGCAAGCTCTGGTGGAGGGATTGTTCTTTTTATCTTAAGCATACACTCTTTTGGAGTAAAAAAGTTTTTAGATATAATACTTTGCAAAAAACTATATATATACATTTTAGCTATGGCAATACTCATACCATTGCTACTATATTCTAAGGAAATTATTGATGGTTATTTATGATTCAGTCCAAAAAAAGAGAGTTAAATTTACTCCTATAAACAAAGATGAAGTAAAAATCTATGTGTGTGGTCCCACAGTTTATGATGATGCACATCTAGGACATGCAAGAAGTGCTATTGCGTTTGATCTTTTAAGAAGGGTCTTTTGTGAACTTGGTTTTAAAGTAACTTTTGTAAAAAATTTTACAGACATTGATGATAAAATCATAAACAAAATCAAAGATAGTGGGAAAAGTCTAAAAGAGATTACAGAGTTTTACATAAAAAGATACAAAGATGAGATGCACCAACTAGGTGTAAAGGATGCAGATATTGAGCCAAAAGCAACCGAGAGCATAGAGGATATTGTTAGATTCATAGAAGCTCTTTTAGAAAAAGATATAGCCTATAAAACAAAAGATACGATCTATTTTGACACCTCAAAAGATAAAAAGTACCTAAGCCTATCTCATATGCAAATAGATGATGCCAAAGCTAGAGTTGAGGGAGATGAACAAAAAAGAGATCCAAAAGATTTTGCTCTTTGGAAGTTTAAAAAAGAGGGGGAGCCTTCATTTAATGCCCCTTTTGGTGAGGGAAGACCAGGATGGCACATTGAGTGTAGCGCTATGATTGAAAAACACTTGGCAAATAGTGGAGAGTACCAAATAGACATACATGCAGGAGGAGCTGATCTTTTGTTTCCACACCATGAAAACGAGGCTAGCCAAACAAGGTGCAAATCCAACCAGGAGTTAGCAAAGTACTGGATGCACAATGGATTTGTAACGATTGATGGCGAAAAAATGAGTAAATCTTTAGGAAATAGCTTTTTTTTAAAAGATGCTTTAAAGGTCTATGACGGAGAGATTTTAAGATTCTATCTACTAAGCTCACACTATAGAGCCAATTTTAATTTCAATGAAGAGGATTTGCAAAGCAGCAAAAAAAGGTTAGATAAAATATATAGGCTAAAAAAGAGAGTTTTTGTAGCAAAGAGTGGCTCTGCAAGCAAAGAGTTTAAAGAGTCTATGCTAGAGGCTCTAAGTGAAGATTTAAACATCTCAAAAGCTCTATCTTTAGTAGATGAAATGGTCTCAAAAGCGAACGAAAACCTAGATTTAAATCCAAAAGACAAAGCCCTAAAGGCTCAAATAAGTGCAAATATCGGGTTTTTGGAGCCACTTTTGGGAGTTGGGGCAAAAAATCCTTATGAGTACTTTCAAATAGGCATAAGCAAAGAGGAAAAAGAAGAAATTGAAAAATTAATAGAGATGAGAAATAGTGCTAAAAAAGAGAAAAATTATGCATTAGCAGATAAAATTAGAGATGAGTTAAAATCAAAAAACATTGCCATAATGGATACACCAAGTGGCACTGTTTGGGAGAGAGTTATATGAAGCCAAACGAGGGCTTGAAGTTAGTTTTTAAAAGATTTTCACCCTATTTTAAAGATTATGTTCCTTATTTCATTTTAGCTTTTATAGGTATGATTTTGGCCTCTGCCGGGACTGCAGCTTCAGCCTACCTAGTAAAGCCTCTTTTAGATAAAATTTTCATAGCAAAAGATGCTCAAATGTTAAAACTGCTTCCATATGCCATAGTTGCAGTTTACATTGCAAAAGAGGGCGGAAGATATATGCAGAGCTATTTTACAAGCTATATTGGACATGATATTATAAGAAGGTTTAGAAATAAGATTCTAAACAATCTTCTTATTCAAGATATATCTTTTTTTCATAAATACAGAACTGGTGAGCTCATAAGCAGAAATACAAATGATGTTGAGAGAGTAAGAAGTGTTGTTAGTAATTTGATCCCTGATTTTTTAAAAGAGAGTCTTACAATTGTTGGTTTAGTTGGGGTTGTTATTTATCAGAGTCCTACATTAGCATTTTGGGCACTTATAGTTTTACCACTTGCAATATTACCGCTTAGTAAACTTGCAAGAAAAATGAAGAAAATCTCAAGAAAATCTCAAGAAAAGATTAGTGATATTACTGCAAAGCTAAGTGAAATTTTTAATAATATAGAAATAATTCAAGCAAATAATGCAAAAGAGTATGAAGCTAAAATTTTTGAAAAAGAGAATCAAAAATACTTCGATATTACAATGAAATCAGTTAAGGTTGCACAACTAGTTAGTCCAATGATGGAAGTTTTAGGGGCAATTGGTGTCTGTACAGTCATAATAATTGGTGGAATGGAAGTCATAGAAGATAGAATGACTATGGGAGCTTTTTTTTCATTTTTAACTGCCCTTTTTATGCTTTATTCCCCTATAAAAAGAATTTCAACTCTTTATAATCAGCTACAAGAAGCAGTTGCAGCAAGTGAAAGAATTTTCTTTTTACTTGATCATAAGCCAACCATAAAAGATGGCAAGAAAGAGATTCCAAAAGTTATTACATCGATTGAGTTTAAAAATGTTGTCTTAAAATATGGAGATAAAGTTGCATTAGATGGTATAAATTTAAAAGCAACAAAAGGGGAATTTATAGCACTTGTTGGCGATAGCGGTGGTGGTAAAAGCTCACTTGTTAACTTAATTTTAAGATTTTATGAATCAAGTAGTGGTCAAATTTTGATAAACGATACGGATATAAAAGAGTTTAGTTTAAAAAGCTTAAGAGACTCCATATCTATAGTGACTCAAAGAGTCTATATATTTAATGATACAATTGCAGCTAATGTAGCTTATGGAAAGCCAATTGATGAAGCAAAAGTAATAGAGGCTTTAAAAAATGCCAATGCTTATGACTTTGTAAAAGAGTTAAAAGATGGTATATATACAAAGCTTGATGAGTTTGGAGTAAACCTTTCAGGCGGACAAAGACAAAGAGTTGCAATAGCTAGAGCAATCTACACTGAACCACAAATTTTGATTTTTGATGAGGCAACAAGTGCCCTAGATAGCATAAGTGAACAAAAAATTTCTAAAGCTATGGAGCATATAGCAAAAGATAGGATCACTTTTGTTATAGCCCATAGATTAAGCACAGTTAAAAAAGCCGATAAAATAGCCATACTAAAACATGGTAAAATTGTTGCAATTGGCAGTGACGAAGAGCTAAGAGAGCGCTCAATAGAGTATAAAAATTTAAAAGGCTTACAGACTTAGTACAATTTTAATGATTTTTTAGTATAATCTACAACCTTTTATTCCTCTGAGACATACTAGGGTTTTTAGAGGTGCCCATATAGCATATAAAACAAGGATACAAAATGTTAAGTTATGAAATGATGAAAAAGATTTTTTTTAAATTTTCACCGGAAAGGGCTCACGAAATAGTTGAGTTTGTATTTAAAAATAGTTCAGTGTATTGCCCGTTTATACCCTCTTATTTGAGTGAAAAGTACTTTTTTACCGATCCTAGAATAGAACAAAATCTTCTTGGAACAAAGTTTTTAAATCCGATTGGATTAGCTGCAGGCTTTGACAAGAATGCTACAATGATAAAAATGCTAAATGCTTTAGGGTTTGGACACATCGAGTTTGGAACGGTAACTCCAAAACCTCAAGAGGGAAATCCAAAACCAAGACTATTTAGATACCCTGAATTTGAAAGTATCCAAAATGCAATGGGCTTCAATAATGATGGTTTAAGCGTAGTTAGTAGAAGAATTGGTAAAATCTATCCATATGCTATACCTCTAGGTGCAAACATTGGAAAAAATAAAACCACCCCTCAAGAAGATGCTTTAGATGACTACAAAGAACTCATAAATGGTTTTAAAAACCTTTGTGATTACTTTGCCATAAACATTTCATCTCCAAATACACCAAATCTTAGAGATTTACAGAATGAAGAGTTTATAAAAGAACTTTTTTCTATGGCAGCTAATCTTACTAAAAAACCTCTACTTCTTAAAATTGCCCCAGATATGCAAGCCAAAGATGCGATAAAGTTATGTGGTATTGCCATTGAAAATGGAGCTTCAGGGATAATTGCAACAAATACAACTACTGATTACTCACTACTTCCAAATGCAAAAAGTTTTGGTGGTATAAGTGGTAAAGTTCTAAAAGAGAAAAGTAGAACTCTTTTTAAAGAGCTAGGAAGAGAGTTTTGTGGTAAAACAACACTTATAAGTGTTGGAGGAATTGATAGTGTAGATGAGGCATATGAAAGAATCAAAGATGGTGCAAGTCTAATTCAAATATATAGTGCATTTATCTTTAAGGGTCCAAAATTAAACTATGAAATTTCAAAAGGAATTTTAGATAGAATGAACAGTGATGGAATTCATCATATAAGTGAACTTATAGGAGTTAACCACAAATGATTAAAAAAATTTTAATCTCTATTATATTTTTAGGAGGCCTTATGGCAAGTACACTGCCAAATTTTGAAACAAAAACATTAGATAATGGATTACAAATAGTTGTAATACCCATGAAAAATGAAACAGGAGTAATCACTACCGATATTTTTTATAAAGTTGGAAGTAGTAATGAAGTTATGGGAAAGAGTGGAATTGCTCATATGTTAGAGCATCTAAATTTTAAATCAACTAAAAATTTAAAAGCTGGTGAATTTGATGAAATAGTCAAAGGTTTTGGAGGAGTTAATAATGCTTCAACAGGATTTGATTATACTCACTACTTCATAAAAAGCTCATCTAAAAACCTTTCAAAATCACTTGAGTTATTTGCTGAACTTATGCAAAACTTAAAACTTAGTGATGAAGAGTTTCAACCTGAAAGAGCCGTAGTTCTCGAGGAGAGAAAATGGAGGACAGATAACTCACCTATAGGCTACCTATACTTTAGACTTTTTAACAACGCATTTATCTATCATCCATATCATTGGACACCAATCGGATTTAAAAATGATATAAAAAATTGGACTATTGAGGATATTAGAGAGTTTCATTCCAACTACTATCAACCATCAAATGCAATTGTAGTAGTTGCAGGAGACATTGATGCTAAAACAGTTTTTGACGAGACAGAAAAGTACTTTGGAGATATTAAAAGCAAAAAAGTAATCAATCCATCTGCTCATCAAGTTGAGCCTGAACAAGATGGAGCAAAAAGAGTCTATCTTAAAAAGGATAGTGAAGTTGAGATGTTAGCAATTGCCTATAAAATACCTAACTTTTTAAGTAATGACCAAGTAGCACTATCTGCTCTAAGCGAACTCCTTAGTAGCGGAAAAAGCTCAAAGCTTCAAAAAATTTTAGTAAATGATAAAAAGATGGTAAACCAAATTTATGGTTACAATATGGAGAATAAAGATCCAAGTATTTTTATGTTTTTGGCAGTTGCAAATCCTGGAATAAAAGCTGAAGATATAGAAAAAGAGTTATTGGCTATTATTGAAGAGATAAGGAATGGAAATGTAAGTGATGAAGAGGTTGAAAAGATAAAGACCAATACTAAAGCTGACTTTATCTTCTCTTTGGAAAGCTCTTCAAATATTGCTAACCTTTTTGGTGGTTACTTAGCAAAGGGGGATTTAACACCTCTTTTAAATTATGAAGAAAATATAGACAAACTAACAAAAGAGGATATAATTGATGTTGCTAAAAAATACTTAGTTAAAGAGAAATCTACTACGGTCATCTTAAGAAAATAGTAAAGGATAAAAAATGAAAACAGATCTAAAAGGGGCTATGACAGCTCTTGTAACACCTTTTAAAAACTCTAAACTTGATGAAGAGGGTTATGCAAAACTTATAAAAAGACAAATTGAAAATGGAATTGATGTTGTTGTGCCTGTAGGTACAACTGGTGAGAGTGCAACCCTTACTCATAACGAACACAAGAGATGTATAGAGATAGCAGTAGATGTATGCAAAAATAGTAATGTAAAAGTTATTGCTGGAGCTGGTAGTAACGCAACTCATGAAGCTGTAGATTTGGCAAAATTTGCTGAATCTCACGGTGCACATGGAATTTTATCTGTAACACCATACTACAATAAACCTATGCAAGAGGGACTCTATCAACACTATAAAGCGATCGCAAATGCAGTTGAAATCCCTGTACTTCTCTATAATGTTCCAAGCCGAACTGCATGTGATTTGATGCCTGAGACTATCTATAGACTCTTTAATGAGTGTCCAAATATTTTTGGAGTAAAAGAGGCGACTGGTTCTATAGAGAGATGTGTTGATTTGTTAGCACATGAACCAAAATTAAGCCTAATAAGTGGAGATGATGCAATTAACTACCCAATTTTATCAAATGGGGGAAGTGGTGTTATCTCTGTTACTTCCAATATACTACCAAATAAAATTTCTGCTCTAACTCATGCAGCACTTGAGGGTGATTTTCACGAGGCAAAAAGAATTAATGATGAACTATATACTATAAATAAAGCCCTATTTTGCGAGAGTAATCCCATACCAATAAAGGCTGCAATGTATATTGCCGGACTTATTGACTCTTTAGAGTATAGACTTCCTCTAACACCTCCTAGTACTCAAAATTTTAAAAAAATTGAAGCCGTTATAGCAGAGTATGAGATACCAGGTTGCTAATGACATTGAGTTTAAAAATATAGATAAGGATTATAATGATTTGTAAAGAGATGAAAGGAAAAACTCTAGTTATAAGTGGTGGAACTAGAGGAATAGGTAGAGCCATAGTGTATGAATTTGCAAAAAATGGTGTAAATATTGCTTTTACTTACAACTCAAATGAAGAGTTAGCCAAAGAGATTGTTGAAGATTTAGAAAAAAATTTCACCATCAAAGCAAAAGCATATCCATTAGATATACTTGAGCCAGATGACTATAAAGAACTATTTAAAAAAATTGATAAAGATTTTGATAGAGTAGATTTTTTTATATCCAATGCAATAATCTCAGGAAGAGCAGTAGCTGGTGGCTATACAAAATTTATGAAACTCAGACCAAGAGGTATAAACAATATCTTCACAGCAACTGTTAATGCTTTTGTAGTTGGCTCTCAAGAGGCAGCAAAGAGAATGAAAAAAGTTGGTGGAGGTAGCATTATCTCCATCTCATCAACAGGAAATTTAAAGTATATAGAGTACTATTCTGGTCACGGAACAGCAAAAGCTGCGGTCGAAGCTATGGCAAGATATGCTGCAGTTGAGCTCGGTGAGTTTAACATAAGAGTAAATGTTGTAAGTGGAGGTCCAATTGAAACAGATGCGCTAAGAGCTTTTAAAAACTATGAAGAGGTAAAAGAAAAAACTGCGAAGCTTTCACCATTAAATAGGATGGGTAAACCAGAAGATTTGGCTGGAGCATGTCTATTTATCTGCTCAGATAAAGCTAGCTGGATGACTGGACATACACTACTAGTAGATGGTGGAACAACTTTCAAATGATGTTTAATTTACCAAACTTATTAGCCCTTATAAGAATTCTTCTTGCCCCACTAATGCTCTTTTTTTTAGTTGGAAGGGATAGTGCTATCTTTGAGGGAGTACATGTAAGCTGGCTTGATTATATGGCAGCACTAATTTTTGTTATTGCAAGTATAACTGATGGATTTGATGGTTTTATAGCTAGAGAGTGGAATCAAAAAACAACTCTAGGAGCTATACTGGATCCACTTGCAGATAAAATGCTTATGCTTGGTGCCTTTTTAGGTCTCATGATCATAGATAGAGCAAGCGTTTGGGCAATCTATCTTATACTTACAAGAGAGTTTTTTATAACAGGACTTCGAGTAGCTGCCGTTAGCAAAGGAATTGATATCGCTTCATCAATATGGGGAAAAGCAAAAACCCTCCTTCAAATGTTTGCCATAGGATTCTTGACAATGAATTGGCCATTTGCAGATACTTTGCTTTGGTCAGCAGTAGCTTTAACACTATACTCTGGATTTGAGTATATTTTAGAATATGCAAAAAAGGTGGAACATTAATGGGTATAGTTACATCTTTATTAGTTTTATCATTTCTTATATTTTTTCATGAATTAGGACACTTTTTAGCCGCTAGATATTTTGGAGTAAAAGTTGAGGTATTTAGCATTGGTTTTGGCAAAAAAATATTTTCTAAAATTATTGGAGATACTGAGTATAGATTAAGCGCAATTCCACTTGGTGGGTATGTTCAAATGAAAGGTCAAGATGATTCTGATCCAACAAAGTTTTCTAATGATCCAGATAGCTACAATAGAAAAAAACCTTGGCAAAGGATTATAATCTTAATAGCTGGACCATTTGCAAACTTTTTTTTAGCTTTCTTACTATACATTGTCATAGCAAATATTGGAGTTACAAGGTTGGCTCCTGTTATTGGAGAAGTTTCACAAAACTCACCCGCTCAACAAATAGGTTTAAAAAAGGGTGATAAAATACTAGAGATAAATGGTCAAAAGATAAATAGCTGGGATGATTTAAGCAAGTTAATTAAACAGAGCAATGGAAAACTAATCTTAACTATACAAAGAGATAAAACTATACAAGCATATCTAGTAAAACCAGATACTAAAGAGGTTAAAAATATATTTGGTGAAATCAAAAAGAGAAGAATTATTGGAATCTCCCCTTCGGGAGAGACAGTAATAATAAACTACAATCCTATTGAAGCAATTCATTTTGCTTATAGTGAAACCATAAGAGCTACAACACTGATCCTAAAAAGTTTACAGAAGCTTGTTGAGGGAGTTATACCTGCAAAAGATTTAGGTGGTGTTGTTAGTATTGTGCAAGTGACAGCAAAAGCAAGTGAAGTTGGAATTGTAGCACTTTTGGGATTAACTGCACTTATTTCAGTTAATCTTGGAGTTTTAAATTTACTTCCTATTCCAGCACTAGATGGTGGACACATTATGTTTAATCTTTACGAAATAGTACGCAAAAAACCACCTAGTCAAGAGGTTTTATATAAACTAACGGTTATGGGATGGGTATTTTTACTATCGTTAATGGCATTTACTATATTTAACGATATTTATAGAATTGCAGGAGGACATGGATGATAAATACATATGAAGAAAAATTTGATAAAATTTTAAAAAATATAGAAAAAGTAAGACTTACTGTAAACCAGCACCAAATCATAAAAATCGTTGCTATTAGTAAAAGTGTCGACTCAAACTCAATAAAGCAGATGTATAATGTAGGTCAAAGAGCCTTTGGAGAAAATAGGGTTCAAGACCTAAAACAAAAAGTTCAAGATTTAAATGAGTTACCAATAGAGTGGCACTTTGTAGGAAGATTACAAACAAATAAAATTAATGCTCTATTGGATTTAAAACCTACTCTTATTCACTCTATAAGCTCACTAGATTTGGCTAATGAGATTAACAAAAGAGCTGAAAAAAAGGGTTTAGTAGTAGATGGGCTACTTCAAATAAATAGTGCTTACGAAAAGCAAAAAGCAGGGGTTATGCCAGAAAATGCACTTGAAACTTATGATGAAATTTACTCAAAATGTAAAAATATAAACCTTAAAGGTGTAATGAGTATAGGGGCTCACTGTGAAGATAAAGAGACAATTAAGAAAAGTTTTCAAACAACATACAAAATTTTTGAAAATTTGAGTAAATATGAAGCAAAAATTTGCTCAATGGGAATGAGCAGTGATTATGAACTAGCAGTTGAATGTGGCTCAAATATGTTGAGAATCGGAAGTGTTTTATTTAAAGATACCCCTTAAGTATCTTTATATTTTTCACGAATTTCCAAAAATTTGTCAAGATTATTAAAAAATATGTCTGTAAGATTTGGATCAAAGTGTTTTCCTCTTTCGCTTTTAAAAAGCTCTAAGATTCTCTCTAGCTCCCACGCTTTTTTATATGCTCTATCACTACCAAGAGCATCAAAAACATCTGCAATCGCAGTAATTCTACCAAAAATATGTATCTTTTCTCCAGCAATTCCACACGGATAACCACTTCCATCCCACTTTTCATGATGCCTATATGCAATTAGTGCTGCTGCTCTTAAGATCGGTCTTTTAGAATTTTTTAGAATTTCATAACCAATTTCGGAATGAGTTTTCATAATCTCCCACTCCTCTTCATTTAACCTTCCAGGTTTATTTAAAACACTATCAGGAATTCCAACTTTACCAATATCGTGCATTGGCGAAGCAATGTAGAGTAGTTCTGCATTTTTTTTACCCAAACCTGCTAAAAGAGCCAAAAGCTTTGAGTACTCTGCTACTCTTTTTACATGATTTCCGGTCTCTCGTGAGCGACTCTCCCCAATCTCTCCCATCTTATAGATAATCTCTTTTTGTGTATCCTCAATCTCTTTATGTATGTTAACTATTTCAGTTATATCATGCCTAATACCTAAAAATTCAATTATATTTTCATTCTCATCTTTTATAGGAACAATTGTAGTCTCAACAAAGTAGGTGGCTCCATTCTTTTTCTTACTGCTTGCTCTACCCTTCCAAATTTTTCCACTTTTTATAATCTTTATAATTTTGTTTAAATCTGTAGATTTATTTAAAACTTCATAGCTTTTTCCAATTAACTCATCTCTTGAGTAGCCTGAAATTTCACATAGTAAATCATTTACAAAAGTTATCCTCATATTTAGATCAACTCTAAAGAGCATATTTGAAACCTCAATAGCCTTATGATACTCCTGTGATAATCTATATGCTTTTTTAAAATTTTTTTCAGTTATATTAAGATCTTTTTCTAACTCCTCTTTAATTGACTCTAAATCCGTTATATCATCTCTTATAGCTATATATTCCACTATGTTTCCATCATAATCTACTATTGGATTTATGATACTTTGAACATAGTAAAATCCTCCATCTTTTTTTCTATTTTTTATTTTTCCATGCCATACTTGTTTAGATTTTATAGTTTCCCAAAGCTCCTTAAATGCCTCTTTTGGCATATCAGGATGTCTTACTATATTATGAGGTTTTCCCATGAGTTCATCTTTTGTATAACCAGAAATTTCACAAAATTTTTCATTTACAAAAGTAATAATACCTTTAGTATCCGTTTTTGAAACTATAAAGCTCTTATCTACAACATCTTTGTACTCATTGAGCATTTTTTGCTTGCATAAAACCTCGGTATGTTTTCTATTCATCTCAACAGATATTGCAACTTTTAAGATAAATTCCTCTATTTGAAATGGTTTTTTTATAAAATCACTAGCACCAGTTTTTAGACAATCTCTAATTAATTCAGCACTATAACTACCAGATAGCATTATGATTGGTATATGGCAAAATCTATCTTCATCTTTTATCATTCTTAAAAGATCTAAGCCATTTACATCTGGTAAATCTAAATCTAAAATAATTAAACTAATATTTTGATCCTTTAAAATCTCAAACCCATCTTTCGCTTTATGGACAACTATGGAATTGTAGTTTCTAATAGAGAGTAAGTTTTGAAGTTGCTTACACATAAAGAGTGAATCATCTATAATGAGAATTGTACTATTTTTGTTAGTCTCAAGTGATTCAATAGTAGATAAAATTCCCTTTAGAGAAAACTCAAAATTTTTATCCTTTACAACATAGTCCAAAATTCCACTCTTAAAAAGAGTCTCTCTTATGTGTACATCCTTTTCAGAGGTCAGTATAATTATTTTTGCTTCAGATATACTTTTTATACTATTTACCAGATCTTCACCATATGAGTCTGGAAGGTTCAAGTCTAGTATAATTATGTCAAAGCTATCATTTTCTATTTTTGAAGTGGCATCTTTTAAGGAGTATGCTTGAGTAACCTGTAAAAAGTTTTTTTCTAAAAGCTTTTCATATACCTTTTTGTTAAAAACTTCAGAGTCTTCTACGATCAATACTTTCAAATTTGAAAAACTATTTAACTTTTTTACTTGTTGTTCACAGTAAAGCATCCTTACTTTTCCTTACTAACTATAAAACTATTATACTTAAAATTGTTTAATTGGAGCTAATAAAATGAAGAGGAAAATCCTCTTCATTTTGTATTATTTTGAAAGTGCTTCTAGTGCATACTTTTTACCAAGAGAGTAGGCAAGTTTATTTGCTTCATGAACTTTAGGAGGAACCTTTGAAAGCATAGTCTCTATAAGTATCTCTTCATCTATTGCATTCATGATTGTATTTGCTATTGCTAGGGCAACAACTGATTGAGTAATAACATTACCAACCTCTTCTTTTGCAATCTTTATAATAGGAATCTCAATAATTCTCCATTTTTTTCTATCTTCATCAGTTGGTTTAACCAAGTAAGGATCAATTACTATCGTTCCACCCTCACTAACACCATCTTTAAATAGATCATAACTCTTTTGTGCAACTGATAGCATAAAATCGATTTCACCATCATTTGCATATGGATAAAATATCTCTTCATCATCCAATGTTATATCAACAACTGTTGGTCCACCTCTAACTTGTGAAGTATAAGTTGCCGTTTTTAGTCCATACCCACCAAGCTTAATCTTAGCTGCAGCAAAAATTTCACCTGCAAGAAGAACACCTTGTCCGCCAACACCAGTAAATCTCATTAATGTTCTAGCCATGATGTATCTCCTTATATCTTTTTCTTAAACTCATCTTGAGTAATCTTTTTTCTCTTACCTTGGTGAGCATCGATAACATCTTGGTACATATCGCAATACTCTCTAGCACTCTCATCCTGCTTTAAAATTCCAGTTGGAAATTTATTAAGTTTCTCTTCATCTGATAATTTCTCATACTTTGTTTTAGGTATGGTCATCTGATCAATCCAATCTAAATTTTCCATAGCATTTGCCATTTGATTTTTTCTTCCTAAATTTACATGACAATTGGACATTATATCGAAAAATGAAAACCCTTTATGTTTGAAACCATTTATAAAAAGTTTTTCAATCTTTTTAGGATCAAGCACCGTTTCTCTACCTACAAAGCTTGCACCAGATGCAATCGCTAGCTTGCAAGCATCAAATGTTGGATCAATATTTCCAACTTTCTGAGAAACTGTCCACATACCTTGAGGAGTCGTAGGAGATGTTTGAGAGTTGGTAAGACCATAAATAAAGTTATTTATAACAATAAAATTTATATCTATATTTCTTCTAGCACCATGAATCGTATGATTACCACCAATTGCCAAAGCATCACCATCACCAGCAACACAAATCACATGCTTATCTGGATTTGCCATCTTGATTCCAGTTGCATAAGCTACAGTTCTTCCATGGGTTGTATGAACAGTATTGAAATCAACATATGATGAAGTTCTACCACTACATCCTATTCCAGAAACTATACATACATCATCTTTACTCCAACCCATTTTATCAATTGCTCTTATCAGTGCTTTTAAAATTACACCGTCACCACAACCCCAACACCAAAGCGTTGGCATTTTTTCTAATCTTAAATATTTGTCATAATTGAAAGCCATTAGAACACCTCCTTAACTTTCTCTACAATCTCAAATGGAGATATAGGTCTTCCATTAACTTTGTAGAGACCCTCTAAATCCAATCTGCCAGAAACTCTCTCTACTTCTTCAGTGTATTGTCTGATATTAAGCTCAACACAAAGAACATTTTTAACCATATCTGTGAAATGTCTAATTCTCTTTGCAGGACTTGGCCAAAGTGTAATTGGTCTAAAAAGTCCAGCTTTAACTCCATCTTTTCTTAGGTGTCTTATAGCCTCTTTCGCAGCTAGTGAAACAGAACCATAAGCAATAATTAGAACTTCACCCTCTTCTCCATTAAAATCATCAAGCATAAACTCTTCATTATACTCAATTTCTTCAGCATAATTCATAACCTTGTCTTCAAGTCTCTGAATCAGTTTTCTACAAGTTTCTATCTCCTCAGTTGGAAAACCTTTAGCATCATGGTGAAGACCAGTAAAGTGATACCTATATCCTTTAAACATTGGATTTAGTACTGCTGGTTCATCCTCACCTACCCCATAGGGTCTATACTCTTCTGGATTTCCATCAAAAGTTTTTCTAGGTACTACTCCCTTTTCAACTTCCTCTTGTGTTGGAATTATTGCTTTTCCATGCATATGACCTAAGGTTTCATCAGTTAAAACTATAACTGGTTGCATAAATCTATCTGCTATATTAAATGCTCTTACAACCTCAGTATAACATTCAGCTAAATTTCCTGCACAAAGAGTTATTGATCTATAATCACCATGACTTGGATTTCTAGCTTGCCTTATATCTCCTTGAGATACACGAGTTGGAAGACCAGTACTTGGACCACCTCTCATAACATTAACCAATACCATTGGAACTTCAGCCATTTGAGCTAAACCCAAATTTTCAGCCTTTAGGGAAACTCCTGGACCGCTTGTAGCCGTTAAGGCTCTAACACCGCTCATAGCAGCTCCAATTGTTGCACAAATACCAGCTATTTCGTCTTCCATTTGAATTGCATATCCACCTCTTTGTGGGAGTAAATCAGAAATTGTATGCATAACCTCACTTGAAGGTGTTATAGGATAACCCCCAAAAAATTTACATCCAGCATCAACGGCCGCCAATGCAGCTAAATCATTTCCAGTTGATATGACCTCTCTTGTTTTCATTAATTTTTCTCCTTAAACACCATCTGGTAATCTATAATTATTTTTTTTGATCAATTCAGCTCTCTTTTTTGCTTCCTCTTTTATCTTTGAAAATTTGTATTCTTTTCTATCAGCTACAAAAATTGCAAAATCTGGACAGTGCAACTCACAATCATAGCATCCAATACAATCTTGAGGAGCAATTATTGTTATCATTGCACCAAGAGTTGAACTTGGCTCAGGTCTCATAGCAAGAACACCTGCAGGACAAACAGAGACACAAACATCACATGCTTTACATCTCTCTTCATCAACCCACACAGCTGTATCTTTTGGGGCTGTTACTACACTCATACTTTTTCTCCTTAATTCTTAAATTTAAATTATAATACCAAGTTTATATTAAAATTAACTCTTTTAGAAGTTAAAAATCTATTTTTTCAAAACTTCTGCTACTTTTTTACCTATCTCAGCAGGACTTACAACTACATGAACGCCAGCTTTTTCCAAAGCTTCCATCTTTTCCTTTGCAGTTCCAGCGCTTCCACTCACTATTGCTCCAGCATGTCCCATTCTTTTTCCTTTTGGAGCAGTCTGTCCAGCTATAAAAGCTACTACAGGTTTTGTTATATTCTTTTTGATAAATTCTGCTGCTTGAATCTCTAAATCACCTCCAATTTCACCTATCATTACGATAGCTTCAGTTTCTGGATCCTCTTCAAACATAGGAAGAAGTTGTTTATAGCTAAGACCTATTATAGGGTCGCCTCCAATCCCAACTGCAGTTGTGATTCCAAAACCCTCATTACACACTTGATTTGCTCCTTCGTAGGTCAATGTACCAGACTTGCTAATAAGTCCTACATTTCCCTTTTTAAATACCATTCCGGGCATAATTCCTATCTTGCATTCCTGCGCAGTAATAATTCCAGGGCAGTTAGGCCCTATTGTTTTCATACCATTTTTTATTGCATACATTTTTGCAAACATCATATCTTTTACTGGAGCTCCCTCAGTAATTATGACCGCTAACTCAATACCTGCATCAGCTGCTTCCATTATTGCATCAGCTACAAATGCAGGAGGAACAAAGATCATACTCACTGTTGCTCCAGTTTGCAAAACTGCATCTTTTACAGTGTTAAAAACTGGTTTCCCAAGATGGGTTTGTCCACCTTTATTTGGAGTAACTCCACCTACTATTTTAGTGCCATAGGCTAAGCATTGCTCAGCGTGAAAAGTACCCTCTTTTCCGGTGAAACCCTGAACTATAACTTTTGTATCTTTATTAACTAAAATGCTCATTACAACTCTCCTTTAGCCGCTAAAACTGCTTTTTTTGCACCATCGCCTAAGTCTGATGCGGTTATGATATTTTTAATTCCGGCATTTTGTAAAATCTCAGCGGCCTCTTTTGCATTTGTTCCATCCAATCTCACAACAACAGGCACATGCACATCTACTAATTTCGTAGCTTCCAAAATACCATTTGCAATTCTATCACATCTAACTATACCACCAAATATATTTACAAAAATTGCTTTTACATTTTTATTTTTTAAAATAATCTCAAACCCTTTAGCAACCGTTTGAGCATTTGCTTTTCCTCCAACATCTAAAAAGTTTGCTGGAGTTCCTCCCATATAGTTGATTGTATCCATAGTTCCCATTGCAAGACCAGCTCCATTCACCATACAACCAATTTCACCATCAAGAGCTACATAGCTAAGTCCATACTCACTAGCCTCTCTCTCATCTGAATCCTCTTCACTCAAATCTCTCATAGCTTCAATTTCTGGGTGTCTGCCAAGAGCACTATCATCAAATCCCATCTTTCCATCTAATGCTATAAAGTCTCCACTACCTGTTTTCACAAGAGGATTTATCTCTATAAGTTCTGCATCATTTTCCATATAAACTCTATACAATGCAGAAGCAAATTTTATAAACTTTCCAACCTGCTCTTTAGGCAACCCTAGCCCAAAAGCCAACTCTCTTCCGTGAAAGCCTTGAAAACCTATTGTTGGATCTACTGCTACTTTTATAATTTTTTCTGGTGATTCTTCAGCAACCTTTTCTATCTCCATTCCACCCTCTGTTGAAGCCATAATTACGGGCATCTCTTTTGCTCTATCTAGTACAACACCTAAATAAAGCTCATCTGCAATATCAACACCCTCTTCTATGTAAACTTTTTGTACTAGTTTACCTTCTGGTCCAGTTTGATGAGTAACTAAAGTCATACCTAAAATTTCACTAGCATACTTTTGAACCTCTTCAATACTTTTAGCAACTTTTACACCACCACCAAGACCTCTTCCTCCAGCATGAATTTGAGCTTTAACTACCCAAATATTTCCTCCTAATTTTTTAGCATTTTCAACAGCCTCTTCAACTGTTGTTGCTAAAAGCCCTCTAGGAACCGGAACATTGTATTTAGAAAAAATTTCCTTAGCTTGATATTCATGTACATTCATATAATCTCCTATAAATTTTTATTTTAAATTTTACTATATGCGCTTATTTTACTTCGTATTGTTCTCTGCCTATTTTATATAAATCCTGCCCATACGAATCATTTATAACTGTCAGAGGAAAATCAACAACCTCTAGTTTTCTTATTGCCTCAGGACCTAACTCAGGATAAGCTATAACCTCTGCACTCTTAATCTGTCTAGCTAGTAGTGCTCCTGCACCTCCTGTAGCTCCAAAATATATAGCTTTACACTCCTTACAAGCATCAATCACCTCTTGATTCCTTTTTCCTTTTCCAATCATACCTTTTAAACCCTTTTGTCTTATCAAGATAGGTGAGTAAGAATCCATCCTATACGATGTAGTTGGTCCTGCGCTTCCAATTGGGTCACCTGGTTTTGGTGGTGTTGGTCCAACAAAGTATATTACTGACCCTTCAATCTCAAAAGGTAATTCTTTACCATCGTTAATTAAATCAACTAATTTTTTATGAGCTGCGTCACGAGCAGTATATATTGTACCACTAAGATAGACTATATCACCAGATTTTAACTGCTCAACATCACTATCACTAAGAGGTGTTGTTAAATAATAGGTTTTACTCATATCTCTCTCCTATAACTTTATAGTGGTGTGCCTACTGCTGTGACACTGAACATTTACTGAAACTGGAAGACTTGCAATATGGCAAGGGTTTGCCTCTATGTGCACTCCAAATACTGTTTGGGTACCGCCCATTCCCATAGCGCCAATTCCTAGTTTATTCAACTCTATTACAAGTTCATCCTCCATCTCTCTTAAAACTGGATCCTCATTTACGCTGCCTAGTTTTCTAAAGAGCGCATGTTTACTTGATATTACAGCTTTTTCAAAAGTTCCACCAATTCCAACTCCAACAGTCAATGGAGGACAAGGATTTGGTCCTGCATTACTTATAACCTCTTTTACATAATCAATTATGCCTTGTCGTCCCGCAGCTGGAGGTAAAACTGTTGCTCTACTTACATTTTCACTACCACCACCTTTTGCAGCATACTCAATTTCAAGCTCATCTCCCTCAACTAAATCAAAGTGTATTATTGCAGGAAGATTGTAACCAACACTATCTTTTAGGTTTTCTCTGCTATCCCACTTACATGTAGAAGCTCTTAAATAACCCTCTTTATATCCCTTTTGCGTACCTTCATTGATGGCATCTTTTAATGTTCCACCAACTACTTTTACATCCTCCCCAACACGAACAAAAAAGACTGCCAATCCAGTATCTTGACACAAAGGTTTTTGCTCATCTGAAGCAATTTTGGCATTTTCTAAAAGCTGTCTAAGAACTTCTTTGGCTACAGGGCTCTTCTCATTTTCAAAAGCCTCTTGCATCTTTTGCAATGCATCTTTTGGAAGATTTGTTCCGCTATATATTATGCAATCTCTAATAGCTTTTACAATATCTTCATACTTAATCTCTCTCATATCTTTACTCCTCGAAAAAATTGCTTTTTTTTAGTGTATTGAGTAGATTATTTACTGACTCTACACTTTTAGCAAAAAGCCTCTGTTCGTTAAGATTTAATGGTAGCTCAACAATCTCTTCAACGCCATTCGCACCCAACACTACAGGAACACCATTTATGGTATCACTATAGCCATACTCGCCCTCCAACAAAGTTGCACAAGGGTAAACAGATTTAGAATCTTCTAAAATAGCCTCAACCATTTTAACTGCCCCATTAGCTGGAGCATAGTATGCTGAAGTGCCCATGTAACTAACAATTTGAGCTCCACCATGTCTTGTTTTTTCTATGATTTCTTCTATTTCAAATTTACTTAGCAAATCTTCCAATGCAACACCATTCACACTTGAGTATCTAGGAAGTGGAACCATATCATCCCCATGTCCTCCCATAACACTTGCTCTTACTTGACCAAAGCCAAAACCAAGTTTTTCAGATATCAAAGTCTCCATTCTAGCACTATCTAATATACCAGCCATCCCAACAACTTGATTTTTTGGATAATTACCAACTTTTAAAGCTACATAAGTTGTTGCGTCAAGTGGATTTGTAACAGTTATAACGATGGCATCCGGAGCATTTTTTCTAACTTTTTCTACTATCTCTTTAATGATTTTAGCATTAATCATAAGAAGATCATCTCTACTCATACCTGGTTTTCTCGGAACTCCTGCAGTTATAACCACTACATCACTATCTTTTATCGCTTCATATTCACAAGAAGCACTTATGGTAGTATGGCTTCCCTCTGGTGATGTCGCTTGTGTAATATCTAAAGCCTTTCCTTTAGCTAGACCCTCCACAATATCAACCAAAACTATCTCTCTGCAACTCTTCCTCATAGCAAGCCAATAACAAACGGTTGCACCAACATTTCCTGCTCCTATAATAGCAACTTTTTTTGCTCTTAACAAACAGACTCCTTTGTATTGTTAAGAGGGGAATTAATTTATCCCCTCAAAAATTATATGTTATTTATGATAGCATTGAGCGTAGCACTAGGTCTCATAGCCTCTGCTGCTTTTTTATCATCTGGCTTAAAGTATCCTCCTATATCTTTTGCCTGACCTTCTGCATTTTTTAACTCCTCAAGGATTTTTGCTTCATTATCAGCCAACTCTTTTGCAACTTTAGCAAATTTATCATCACTCTTACCAAGAGCTTCTGCCCAGTATCTTGCTAGGTAGTAGTGACTAGCTTTATTATCAGGCTCACCACACTTTCTACTTGGCTCTTTTGAGTTGTCAAGGTATGCTTCATTGGCACTATCTAGCGCTTCACAAACTGCTTTAACTTTTTCATCACCAGTTTTATTATAAATCATTCTTAAAGACTCAGCAAGTGCTAAAAATTCACCTAGTGAATCCCATCTTAAATGACCCTCTTTCAAGAATTGCTCAACATGTTTAGGTGCACTTCCTCCAGCACCTGTTTCAAACAATCCTCCACCAGCTAAAAGTGGAACTATACTCATCATTTTAGCACTAGTTCCTAGCTCTAAAATTGGGAATAGATCAGTTAAATAATCTCTTAAAACATTTCCTGTAACAGAGATAGTGTTTAATCCTTTTCTTATTCTTTTTAGTGAGAATTTCATTGCTTGCTCAGGAGCCATTATGTGAAACTCTATAGGATCTTTCTCTAAATGAGGTGGTAGGTACTCTACTACTCTTTTAATTAAGTTTGCATCATGAGCTCTATTTGAATCTAGCCAAAAAACAATTGGATCGCCAGTTAATTTTCCTCTTTCGTGTCCTAATCTTACCCAATCTTTAACTGCAACATCTTTAACCTTATATAATCTCCAAATGTCACCCTTTTTAACACTGTGGCTCATTAGGATATTGCCATCGCTATCTTTAACATCCATAACACCATCTTCTGGAATCTTATATGTAAAAGGGTGCGAACCATACTCTTCAGCTTTTTTAGCCATCAATCCAACATTACTAACATGGCCCATAGTAGATACATCAAACTGTCCATTTACTTTACAATCCTCAAGCATCTTGCTATACATTCTAGCATATGTTCTATCTGGAATAACAGCAACACACTCTTGAAGCTCTCCATCTTTATTCCACATTTTTCCACCCTCTCTTATTACAGGAGGCATAGATGCATCAATGATAATATCATTTGAGAAGTGTAGGTTAGTTATACCTTTGTCACTATCTACCATAGCTATGTTTGGTCTATTTTCATAAACTTTTTTAACAGCCTCTTTTATCTCATTTTGCTTATCTTCTGGAAGTTTTTGAATTTTTGCTTCAAAATCACCCATTCCTAAGTCAGGATTAAACCCAACACTCTCTAAATCATCTTTATATTTCTCTAAAACATCACTATAATAGCTCTTCACCGCATGACCAAACATAATTGGATCACTTACCTTCATCATTGTAGCTTTTAAATGAACTGACCAAAGAAGATCATTCTCTTTTGCATCATTGATTGTTTTGTTTAAAAATGAATCAAGCTCACAAGCACTTAAAAAAGATGATGAAACGATTTCTCTATCTTCGACATCTAAAGTTTGCAGGCATTTTCCATTTAAATTAATGCTAAGTGTATCGTTTTTACTCATTATTACAGATTGCTCATTTGCATAGAAATCATTTTTTTCCATATGGGCTACATAAGCTTTACAATTATCACTAAATGGTTTTAATCTATGTGGATTCTTTTGAGCAAACTTTTTAACTGCAGTTGCAGCTCTTCTATCGCTATTTCCCTCTCTTAAAACTGGATTAACAGCACTTCCTAAACAGGTTGCATACTTTGTTTGAATCTCTTTTTCTTCTTCATTCTTAGGCTCTTCTGGATAATCTGGCAAGTCAAAACCTTGCTCATTAAGTTCAGCTATACAAGCCTTAAGCTGAGGAATTGAAGCAGATATATTTGGAAGCTTTATGATGTTTGCTTCTGGCTTTAAAACTAGCTCTCCTAGCTTTGCTAACTCATCATCCATTTTTCCCATAGCAGCTAAAACTCTACCTGCAAGTGAAATATCACTCAACTCTACTTCAACATTTGCCTCTTTTAAAAATTTCTCTACTATTGGAAGTAAAGAATAAGTTGCTAAAGCTGGTGCTTCGTCTATCTTAGTCCAAACAATTTTTGAAACTGGCGCCATTTAATCTCCTTGAATTTAAAGTTTATGATAGTACTATATAGATTAATTTCTTTTAACATTTTTAAACAAAAGATTTTATTTATATAATTTTAAATTTTGTGTAATTTTAACTTTAAGTGTAATGAAACTATCTGTTTTATGAATTTATTTTAAGCTTTATTTAAGGACACCTTTAAAAAAAACTAGCTCTTTGTGCTAGGGTTTTTTAGAGGTGTCTTTAATATTTAAAAGATGTCTTTTATAGTTTTTTGAGAAGATATGTTTGCCATTTTTCCCTCTTACAAAGTAGAGATAATCGGTTTTTTTGGGAAAAATGGCTGCTAAAATTGCCTCTTTAGATACACTACATACTGGACTAGGAGGTAAACCTTTGAATTTGTAAGTATTGAACTTTGTATTGTCCGATTTAATCCTTTTAGGTGTAACTTTTATATGCGAATACTTACCATAATTAAGTGTTCCATCCATTTGTAACTTCATACCACGCTTTAACCTGTTGTAAATAACAGATGAAATTATTGGCATCTCTTGAGTATTTGCTGCCTCTTTTTGAATTATGGAAGCAATTATTAGATACCTATACCAACTTTTTTTATTGTATGTTCTAAAAATTTTTATTGCCATCTCTTTATGAAATTTATATGCATAGCTCAGAAGATAAACAATCAAATGTTTCTGACTGATACCCATAGGTATATGATAGGTTTGTGGAACAATGTAGCCATCTCTTAAAGGACTTAAATCAATATAATATCTCATTAATTTTTCATAAGAGAGAGAGTACTTTTGTGAAATTTGCTTTAAAAATATCTCTATAGTCTCTCCAGGAATCAAAGTGATCTCATTTAAAGCTGCCTTTGAAGTGGCCAATTTATACAAAAAATCTCCCCTGCTTAATCTATTTTCACCTATGTTTATCCATCCATATTGTGGTTTTCCTATAAAAAAGAGTATATACTTATCTACCGTTGGAGAGAGATTAAACTTCTGCTTTGTTAAATATGTTATAATCCCACCTATAGAGCCTTTTGGGATATTTACAACCTTTGTAGAGATGATTGGTTGAGAGAGATAAAATATAAGTGAAGCCATGATTATAAGCATAACATCTAAAGTTATAAAAAGTATTTGGACTCTATTTTTAATCATAATTATTTTAGCTACCCTACTTTTTTTAGTTTTAAAAAATGGTATAAGAGTTGAACAAATCACTTTACCGAAATTTCAAATAGAGCAATTCTACATAAAATTAGATAAAAAACTGATTGTAAGTATTGATAAAGTTAAAATATTTAATAAAAACAAAGCTTCTTCATCAATCAAAGAGATAAAAAATATTTTAACTTACATACCATATCTAAATAAATTTTTTGACTCGATCTCAATAAGAAGTGTAAAGTTAGACGATAAAGAGATTAAGTTACTATACAAAGATAACATATTTTACATAGATAGTAACTTTTTAAGTATTAACTCAACAATACACCCTTGGAAAAATAGTATTGAGATTAAGATAAAGCAGATGAATTTAAAAGATTACAAAGTTAAATTAAAAGGAAATTTAAATCTAAATTTGGATAAAAAGAGCTTTATATTTCAGGGAAATTTTTCAACCTTTAACATAGTTGGAAATTTAAATTTAAGTTATGAAGATTCGATTTTAAACTATAAACTATCTACAAAAAAGTTTAATACCCTAAAACCATTTATGGATTTTTTATCTAAAAAAATTGCATTACGGGAAATTATATCTGCTTGGATATATAAAAGAATTGTTGCAAAAGAGTATAAATTACACTATTTGGAGGGAAAACTAAATCTCGAAACTTTGGAGTACTATCCAGAAGAGATGAATGCAATGGCAAGTGCAAAAGATGTAGTTGTAAAATTTTCAAAAGAGGTTCCTGCTGCTGTTGTTGATGACTTAGATATAGTTCTAAAAGATAACAAGCTCATATTTAAAGTCAAAAAGGCTACATATGAAAAAAAAGATATAAGTAAATCTAAAATTCACATTTATAATGTTTTAACAAGAGGAGCAGGAATAATTATAGATATAAAAACAAAAACTCTCTTAGATGATTCCATACATAAAATATTAAAAGCTTTTAAAATAAAGATTCCAATAATGCAAAAATCAGGATACACCGATACTAATGTTTTTCTTGATATAGATTTTGAGCCAATTGGCATAAAAAGTTATAAAGGTACCTTTGTAGTTAAAAACTCACTTTTGAGTATTTCAAATGTTCCAATGTTTACAAAAAAAGCTTATATTGAGTTAGATAATGATTATGTCTACATAAAAAACTCAAACCTTAAATATAAAAAGCTTTTCGATTTAAATACAACCGGAACATTTGACATCAAAAAAAATAGCTACAAAAGCATAAATTACATAAATTCACTAAATGTTAAACTTGGAAGTACTGAACTACTAAATATAAAAAATTCAACAACACCCTCTAGTTTAAAGGTATCCAAAGATGGTACAACTATAGTTTTAAACAAGCTAGATACAACACTTTCATTTAAACAAAAGAGTACATTCATAGTAAAAAATTTAAAAAATTTAAAAAAGAATTCAAAAATTATGCAAGAGCTTAAAATTGATAATGCTGATGTATTCGTAGAGACTGAAGATTTTAAAGATTTTAAAATTTTGGCCAATATAAAAAAAATAGACTTACCTCTATATAAAAACAATAAAAAAGTTGACTCTCTTTTATTAAATATTAGTACCAATGGAGATAGCTTTTATGCAACTTCGAAAGATAAAAGTATAAAAATTTCTCAAAAAGATTTTTTAATGGTTGAATTTGAAAAATATAATTTTATGCTAAATGATGGAAATTCAACTTTAAACTTAAAACAAGATTTAATCGTTAAAGCAAAAAATTCAAATATTATCTTGAAAAAGCCAAATAAAATTTTACTGAGTGATAAATTTAGATTAAAGATTGATGCAACAAAAAGAGAGCTTAAATTTGACTCTTCTTTTTCAAATCAATCTATGCACATAGAGAAAAACAGCAACTTTTTTAAAGTAGATACCACAAATCTAAATGATGTCTTTATAAATAGCCTACTAGGAGAAAAAATATTTGAAAATGGAAAATTTAGAATAACAATTTTAGGAAAAAACAAAGATAATTTTAGTGGAAAATTTTTCGCATCAAATTCGACACTCAAGAGAATGAAATTTTACAATAATTTAATGGCACTAATCAATACAGTACCATCACTACTTACTTTTAAAGCTCCAGGTTTTAATGAAGATGGCTTCTCACTAAATAAAATGATGTTAGATTTTATCTACAAAAATGGAGTAATAACTTTTAAAAAAATTGATATAGATGGTAAAAGTACTGATGTTATAGGTCACGGTATATACAATACAAAAAATTCCTCAATAAATTTAACTCTACAGCTATCCATTTTAAAAAGTTTAAGTAGTGTTGTAAAAAATATTCCTATAGTAAACTATATTATACTAGGGAAAGACAACAAATTCTACACCAATATCAGTGTTTCTGGGGATATAGATAATTTGAAAATAAAAACAAATATACTTAAAGATACAGCCATAACCCCGTTAGATATAATCAAAAGAACACTTCAAACACCTTTTAAAATTTTTGAAGCTAACTAAATGCTAATTTATTTTTTGATCTTTTCTTGGGAGGAGTGTTAAAAATTTCGTGTCAATCTGATAAAATAATATCAAGGATTGACAATGGAAGAGAAAATAGAATTTGATTTCGATGAAATACTCAAAGAGTTTAGAAATGGTAAAAAACTTACAGGAAAAAGTGGGCTTTTAGCTCCACTAATCAAATAACTTACAGAAGCAGCACTCGAAGCAGAGGTAGAGTCTCATATTGCCAATGATGTACTTAGTGGGAAACCTAACAGAAGAAATGGTTTTAATAAAAAACTATCAAAGCTACCAGTGATGGAACCTTTGAATTAGAGTTAGTATTAGCGGGAGTGCTAGAATTTTAATGGATGTAAATGTCAATGTACCAAGATAAAGTATTAAATGAAGAGAGTACAGTACATTTAAATGTACTCTCAACTACTTCCTGTTACTATGAACTTTTACAGCTTTTTTTAGTTCCAGAATTAACTCTTTTTGTCTATTATACATATACTTCAATAGATATACATCAAAAGGATTCTCTAAAATCGTCTCTACCACAACTTTTGTTTTAGTTTCTTCAACACTTTCAATAAAGATTACTTTCCCTTCTATATCCATCATAAAAAACCCATTTTCACCCAACTCGTTTGGTAACTTAAATTTTAATTTTACAGTAGTATTTTTCAACTCCATTGGAAGTGAATGATTTAAAATTATAGCTACAGCTTTTGTTGAGATATCCATAATATAGCCACTAAACGAACTTTTAGAAAATGATATATTTATTGGTGTTCGTATGCTTGGTTGAACTCTAGTGTTTTTTCTACTATTTGCACTGGTTTCTAACAATTTAAGATCATTGATAACCACATATGATTTCTCTATATTTACATAAACAACATTTGCTTCTATATCTTTTTCTAAATCTGGAATCTGAAGTACAGTTTTTTGCTCAAATTGCATTGAGTAGCCTTGAATAGTATCGCTATGAAGATAGTAGTTATCTTCTTCAACTTTTAAGACTTTTGAGCGAGTATTTATACACAGACCTTTATAAATGTTTAAGAGTTTAATTGGAGTTTTATTTACCAAATATGTCTCTAGTGTGTGACTGATTAATTCATTTTCATCTATTTCATTATTAAAATGATTTATCTCATAAAAATCACAGCTATTAAAGGCATTTTTTAAGTATGAGTGCCGATTAATTTGCTCTATAGTATCTATTGTATTGTTTATCTCAAGTTTGCTTATATTTAATAATGTGGAAGTGATGATTGAAGAAATTTTTTTATCAATTTTGGTCAGAATTAATCTTTGATGGAGAGATTCAAGTTCAATTTTTGCACTTTCAAAATTATAGTTTTCAACCAATAAAATGAAACAGTGAGAACTCCACTGAAATATATCTTGCGATAACTCCTTTTTATATACAAAAAGCTCTTCAACAAATTTTTTCGCAAACTCATACATAGCTATGTGCCCATAAGTACTTAAAAGTTTTTCAAAGTTATTTAAATTTATGCAGGCAATACATAATTCTTTTGCTTCAATCGAATTTTGAGCCAACTTATCTTTTAATATCTCTATAAACTGAAATCTACTTTTTGTTACAAATTTTTCGACACTATTCTCAACTTTTTCTAACGGAACTATTGTAATAAGTTTTTCAC
>Ga0256840_1000268_pt1 | contig 52446 bp, 41 predicted proteins | sample 355202metaG_FD_185969 | JGI IMG/M metagenome (GOLD analysis project Ga0256840, IMG submission 185969) | Hydrothermal vent microbial communities from Mid Atlantic Ridge, Atlantic Ocean - 355-202 | ecosystem: Environmental > Aquatic > Marine > Hydrothermal vents | place: Atlantic Ocean: Mid...
AACATAGTCACGATAAAGATATATTTTTTGATTGGTAATTGCAAGCATAAGTTTCCTCGATAGTAAATCTGAGAATTGTGCCTTTTTTGATTGAATATTTATAGAGTGTGCTTTGGTTGACGCTTACCCATGCTCTACATAGGGATTAAACTTATAAATTTAAAATTAGATACACTATTTGCATAAACCAGCTTGTTAATTAACCTTGCATTTTCAAACACAACATTTTATAATGCAACCTATGAAACGCAATGCTTTAGACTATATTAATGAACTACTTACCTATTTCCCCTGTGTAGCAATTACGGGTGTGCGCCAGTGCGGTAAAACCACTTTGATTAATCAGTTACCGAAAACTTGGAAAATATTTGATTTAGAAAAAGGCAGTGATTTTGATATTATTAGCAGAGATGCGGATTTATTTTTTCGCCTGAACCCTGAATTTATTGCCTTGGATGAAGCACAATTACATCCCGAGGTTTTCCCTGCTTTACGGGTTGCTATTGATGCTAATCGTGCTAAAAAAGGCCGATTTATCATAACAGGCTCTAGTTCTGTTGATTTACTTCATTCAATCTCAGAATCTTTGGCTGGCAGAGTGGCTATAGTTGAGTTGTCACCATTAAGTGTATGCGAAGCATTTGAACAACCACAAACTCAGGTTTATAACTTAATAAGCAATCAAAAACTCTACGATGAATTTCAAAGCTTACCTTTACCAACCATTTCACTTAAACAACTACATGAGTATTGGTTACGCGGTGGTTATCCTGAATTATGGACAAATAAATCAAAACGCTTTCACAAATTGTGGATGCAAAATTATATGCAAACCTATTTATCACGAGATATTATGCAGCTATTTCCAAGTTTAAATAAGCAAAAATATAGGCTGTTTATCAATATGCTTGGGCATTTATCTGGCTCGATTATTAATTATTCACAAGTAGCTAGAGCATTGGGCGTTTCTCAACCTACCGTGCGTGATTATTTTAATATCATTGATGGTACATTTATTTGGCGTAATATTCCTGCTTATGAAAAAAATGCCAAAAAACGTATCGTCAAACACCCTAAAGGCTATCTAAGGGATTCTGGTATTCTTAATCATTTATTGCACTTAAACTCAATAGATGATGTATTGGCACATCCTTCAATGGGTCATTCTTGGGAAGCAATGGTTATAGAAAACATAATCAGGAATTTAAAAAGCAATGGCGTTGATTTTGATTATTACTATTATCGGACTGGTACTGGTTCGGAAGTTGATTTGATTTTAGAAGGTGAGTTTGGGTTGTTACCCATTGAAATCAAGCATTCTGGAAATGTAAAATTACGAGATTTGCGCGGTATTCAAAACTTCATAAAAGACTATAATTGTGATTATGGTATTGTCATCAGCAATATTGATAAACCCTTGCAAATTAATGAAAAATTAATCAACATGCCTTTTTCTTATTTTTAGCTCCTTGTAAGTCTACAAAAAATGCAACAACCTCATTACATCTAACCAAACTAAATATCCAACTTATCCGCAGGTGATTTAATCTTATTAATCGAATGCGAAGAAACATGGGTATAAATTTGCGTGGTTTCTAAACGCTTATGTCCCAATAACTCCTGAATATACCGAATATCGGTGCCTTCATCCAACAAATGCGTGGCAAAACTGTGGCGTAGAGAATGGACAGTCACCTTCTTTTTGATGCCGGATTTTTTAAGGGCGGTTTTAAACACACTTTGCACGCTAGTTGGGCTATATTTTCCACCTTTTTGACCCTCAATTAAAAAGTCGTGTGGTTGGTATTTTTTATAATAGTTTCGTAGCATAGACAAAGTCTTTTCAGATAACATGATGTACCTATCCTTTTTGCCTTTGGCTTGACGTATATGAATTTTCATTGCCTCAGAGTCAATATCACCAATTCTTAAATTCAACAACTCGCCCAATCGTAAGCCACCAGAATAGATTAACAATAAAATAATCTTGTGTTTTAAATTATTGGTAACTCGGATAAGTTCAGATATATCCTTAGCGGATAAAACCGTTGGTAAATAAACAGGCTTGCGTAATTTGATGTCCAAAACTTGAGGAATGGGTTGATGAAAAACTTTTCCATACAAAAATCGAATAGTCGCTAAGACTTGTTTCATTGAGGAAAAAGAATACTGCTTTTCTTGCTTGCAATAGTACAAATAATTTTGAATATGGTCTTGGGAAATTTTGCTGACCTTCAATTCAGAGACCCACTGCAAAAACAATTTCAAAGCCGAAGCATAGTTCTTAACAGTCGCTTCAGAATAGTTCTCAATTCGAGCCTGTTTTATAAATCTGCTAATAATTTCTTGCTTTCTCATGAAATAAAGTATATTTTACGTAGTATATGCAAAATAATATAACATATAGCCGTAGTATATGCAATTGTGTGTATATTACGACGTTACCAACAAGCTAGAACGAGAAAAATCGTACTAAAAAGCCCACCGCACATTTTACACATTTATTTTTTTCTACGCTCAATTCCAACGCAAAAAAAATAAAAGAGTAAAATTTCCCACCCAAAACCTTTCCAATTCAAAAAATATAATTACTTTTGGACAATATTAGTCTAAAATAAATTTGTCCAATGAAATCATTAGGAAATATTTTAAAAGTTGCACGAGAAGAAAAAGAAATGATTCTTAGAAAAGTATCGGCAGAAGTTGATATTGATCAATCTTTGATAAGTAAATTCGAAAAAAACGAAAGAAAACCAACCAAAGAACAATTAATTAGAATTGCAAAATTCTACAAACTTTCAGAACAAGAACTAATCATAAATTGGTATTCTGAAAAAATAGCAGATGATTTAAAATATACACAAGCAACAACTGAAATTTTAAGAGTTGCAGAAGAAAAAATTAATTATTATAAATCTCAAGAAAATGGAAAATAACAAAATAAAAGTAGCCGAACTATTCGCAGGTGTTGGAGGTTTCCGTCTTGGACTTGAAAAATATAATAATTATGATGTTGTTTGGAGTAACCAATGGGAACCATCAACTAAAGTGCAACACGCATCAATGGTTTACGAAAAGCAATTTGGAAAAGAAAATCACTCAAATGAAGATATAAATGAAGTTGTAACAAGAAATGTTGAGGAAATTCCAGATCACGACTTATTGGTTGGCGGTTTTCCTTGTCAAGATTATTCTGTTGCGACAACATTACATAATTCAAAAGGTTTAAAAGGAAAAAAAGGTGTTCTTTGGTGGTCAATTCATAAAATTTTAGAAGACAAAAAAAACAAACCAAAATATTTGTTTTTAGAAAACGTAGATAGACTTTTAAAATCTCCAGCATCACAAAGAGGTCGTGATTTTGCAGTGATGTTAAAAAGTTTAAATGACTTAGGATATGCTATAGAATGGCGAGTTATAAATGCGGGAGAATATGGAATGCCACAAAGAAGAAGAAGAACTTTCATTATTGGCTATCATAAATCAACTGATGTTTATAAAAGAATATCAAAATCAAAAAAAACAGATTGGCTTCAAGAAAAAGGAACAATTGCAAATGCTTTTCCTTTAGAAAAAATTAATAAACTAAAAGAATTTGAAATTAAAGGAAGTTTAGAAGAGATAACAACTGAATTTAATAAAGAAGGGAAACTTTCACCATTTCAAAACACAGGATTACTTTACAAAGGGAAAGTTTATACAACTAAAACAAGTCCAAATTATAACGGAAAAAGAACGATTTTAAGAGATGTTCTTCAAAACGGAGAAGTAACAGATGAGTTCTTTATTAAAGACAATAAATTAAAAAGTCCTAAATCTATTTTAGAAAAAGACGGAAAAGAAAAAATAATAACTACAGAAAAAGAAATGTGGGAATATTTAAAAGGGCCAAAATCTATTTTAAGAATTTCTAAAGACGGTTTTAAATATAATTACTCTGAAGGTGGAATGATTTATCCTGACGCTTTAGATAACGCTTCAAGAACTATAATTACAGGAGAAGGAGGAAAATCACCTTCAAGATTTAAACACGTAATAGTTTCAGATAGAGGTTTAAGACGATTAACACCAGTTGAATTGGAACGATTAAATATGTTTCCAGACGACCACACAAAAATGGAAGGAATTACAGATACAAAACGAGCCTTTTTTATGGGAAACGCACTTGTAGTTGGAGTAATTGAGAAAATTGGAAAAGCACTTTATAATCAGATAAATGAATAAGAATATGTATGATATTAATTCTGCAAATTCAATTATTCAATTTGCAAAAAAACTAAAAGGAAAATCACTAAGGTCGTCTTGCGATATTAATTTCAATGAATACAAGGTAAAAGACAAAGGTGGTTATGGAAAACTCGTAGAAAAACATTATTTTAAATATGAGCCAAATTCAAAGGCAGAACCAGATTTTCCAGAGGCAGGACTTGAATTAAAATGTACGCCTTTAAAATTATTAAAAAACGGAGAGTATCGTTCAAAAGAACGTCTTGTAATGAACATTATAGATTATCTAAATGTTCATCAAGAAGATTTTGAAAGTAGTACCTTTTGGAAAAAGAACGCTCATTTATTACTGATATTCTACCTACATAATAAAGGACAAAATTTACTTGATTATTTAATAAAACTTGTTGACAATTGGGAATATCCAAATCAAGATTTACTAATCATAAAAAGAGATTGGGAGACAATCAACCAAAAGATAAAAGACGGAAAAGCACACGAATTATCAGAAGGAGATACATTTTATTTAGGTGCTTGTACAAAAGGCTCAACAGCAGAAAAATCTTTAAGAAATCAGCCTTTTAATAAAGTCAAAGCAAAACAAAGAGCATATTCTTTAAAACAAGGATATGTAAATCACATTATTGCAAATATTGCACAAGAAGAACAAGCCGTTTATGGTAAAATTCTAACCCAAGAAACAATATTTGAACATTTACCTTCAATTGAAGAAATTGTAATATCAAAATTTGAACCTTTTTACGGAAAAACATCAGTTGAAATTGAAAAGAACTTCAATCTTGAATTAAATAGAAAAGCAAAGAGTTATTTTGCTAACCTTACGAAAGCAATTTTAGGAATTGGCTTAAACAAGAAAATTGAAGAGTTTGAAAAAGCCGATATTCAAGTAAAAACAATTAGATTAAAGGAAAATAATCTACCAAAAGAAGATATTTCTTTCAAAAATTTCAAATATAGAGAGATTGTAGAAATGGATTGGGAAGAAAGTGATTTTAAACATATTTTAGAGCAAAAATTCTTTTTTGTTTTTTATCAATTTGAAGGCGAAAAACTTGTTCTTAAGAAAGTTAAATTTTGGAATATGCCTTATTCTGACATCCTTGAAGCAAAGAAAGTATGGGACAAAACGGTACGAATTATTGAAGAAGGAAAAATAATTAAAGAAATAACAAATAAAGGTATACGAAAAACATATTTTCCTAAAAAAACAGAAAATAGAATTAGTCACGTAAGACCAAAAGCATTAAATAAAAAAGATTGTTATGATTTGCCAGTAAAAGAACAATTTTCAAATGCAATGGAATATACCAAGCATTGTTTTTGGTTAAATGCAAGTTATGTGAAAGATGAAATATATCTGAAATAACCAACGCATAAAGCCATACACATTTGCAATCGCTACAGCCAATGCTCAAGCCAAAATTGCAAAAGAGTATGTCTTTGCCAACGCTATCAGCAGAACGAAAAAGAAGAAAGCCAGTTGGTAACAATGTATATAAATCATTGGGCAATAAGTGATTAAACCAAAGTTAGTGCTTTTAAATAAAAATAGAGATAAACTGAAAATGAAGTGCTTCGAAATGCCCAACGCTTCATACACAAATCGTTGGCGGTAATAACAAAAAAAACGAATTTAAGAAGGATAGTGAATTATCAAACATTTCAACCACATTAAGATTTAAAATCACTTGTTGATTGTTATTGGACTTTGGAAGTTCCAGCAGAAAATGATGCGGGGAAACAACGGATTATACCTGATGGTTGTATTGAAATGGCTTTTATTCTTGGAGACGATATAAAACGATATACTTCTGAAAATGAATTTATCTTACAACCACGTGCTATGGTGCTCGGACAAACCATTGAACCTTTTTATATAGAGCCTACAGGTTTCGTCAATACATTTGCTATTCGCTTTTATCCTTATGGTTTTGCCAATTTTGTAACGACATCTATTAAAAGTTTAGTTAATAAAGAAACGACTATAAAATTACTGTTTGGTGAAACTATTTCAAGGGCAATAGTGCCAAATATGTGATATCCATTGCATTAATCTTTTAAAAATTTAGCTATTATGAGCCTTATAAAAAAATGAGGTGTGGAAATGAAAGTTTTTAAAATAATGATTTTATTGTCATTTTTAGCTAGTTTTAATGCTTTTTGTATCGTTGATTACGACATTGTCTATGTACGTCAAGTGCGTTTTGGCGATGATGTCAATACCACTTGGCCTGAAGTTTTTCATCCAGCAAAATTGGATGCTGGTGCTGATTTGGTGTTGTTGCATCCTGATGGCAGTGAAGAAATTTTAGTGGATTGCATGATATGCAGTGTCACTGATCCAGTTATTTCTTTTGATGCCCAATGGGTTTATTATAGCCTGTTTCATGATTTGACCCAAGTTAATACCCAACGCGGTAATTTGCCCTTGCTTGGTGCTGATATATTTAGGTTAAATTTAGCCACTCGCGAAATTCAACAACTCACTCACGGTGAATTTACTCCCAATACTGGCAATGGCAATTGGGATGAAAGTAATCCGCTTAATCCATCGTCAGAATTTAATCGCTTAGGCTATGGTATCTTGAATTTAGGACCGATGCCCTTGCCCGATAATAAACTTGCATTCACCAGTAATCGCAATGGTTATGTCCCGACCAAAGGATTTACTAACCCTACCTTACAGTTATTTGTGATGGATATTGATGGAGAAAACATTCATGAAATAGCTCCTATGACATTGGGCTCGGCATTACACCCGACTATATTAAATGATGGAAGACTGATGTTTTCCAGTTACGAATCTCAAGGTTTACGTGATTCCCGTATTTGGGGCATTTGGACAATTAACCCTGACGGTACAAATTGGGCACCTTTGGTTAGTGCTATGACTTCTCCAAATGCTTACCATTTCATGACCCAAAACTCCTCTGGTGAAGTTGTGGTTGATCAATATTATAACCTCAATAACAATGGTTTTGGTGCGTTATTTGCCTTACCAGCAACTCCACCAGATTCTTCTATTCCTCCTTTTGGAAGTCCGCAATCCTCATTAAATATATCAATTGATTATACTGGCAATTTTGGCCCATCCACATTCCGAGATTCATTTACACCGCAAGGCTACCATGCGATTACACCGATGACTCATCCTAGTGATTATGCAGCACCTTTATTTACTATTGGTGGCGATATAAACGGTCCGCGCGTGGGGAAATTCACCCACCCCTCCGCAACCACTAATAATGATTTGTTGGTGGTTTATACCCCAGGTCCAGCTAATGATTTAAATCGCCCATTACAGACTCCTTATTACGATGCTGGGATTTATGTCATTGAAAATAGCGTTCCCGTTTGGAGTCCAAATGAATTGATTTTAGTAAAAAATGATCCCAATTATAATGAAGCATGGCCCAGAGCCGTTGTACCTTGGTCAGCTATTCATGGGCAAGCAGAACCAGACAAAAAAACATGGCTAGCCAACGATGGCAGCATACATGAGCAATTGCCCGCAGGAACGCCTTATGGTTTGGTTGGCACCAGCAGTGTCTATAAAAGAGACTCATTTCCTGGTAGAGGTGATAACAACTTTGATGGTTTAGATGCCTTTAATACATCAGAAAATGATAAAAGCAGTAACTGGAAGTGGCAAGGAGCCGATGCAGGAAAGTACAGCAACAGTGATATTTGGGCAATCCGAATCTTAGCAATGGAACCAATAACTGATAGGCGATATGGTCCACAAAACGCCCCTTCAAACCACGCGGGTGATTTTATTAGCCATGCCAATGAAAAGTTGCGAATTTTGGGAGAAATCCCGTTGCGAAAATTTGATATCCAGGGCAACCCAATTTTAGATGACGAAGGCAATCCTGATACCAGCTTTTTAGCAAAAATTCCTGCCGACACGCCATTCACATTTCAAACCCTTGATAGAAATGGCATGGTGCTTAATGCTTCACAAACATGGCATCAAGTACGTCCTGGTGAATTACGTGCCGATTGTGGTGGTTGCCATGCCCATTCACAAATGCCATTGGATTTTTCCACCACCCAAGCAGTTAGCGTCGATTACAGTGTTGTGGACTTAAGTACTTCAACGCCTTTAATTACCCGTGATGAATTAGGCAACAACGGTATTGATGATGTTGCCACGTCTGTAGTTGATGTAGAATTTTACCAAGATATTCGCCCTTTATTGCAATCCAAATGTATTAGTTGCCACAATGCTAGTCAGCAAGCTGGACAGTTGGTTCTTGATGATACGGCTATTATTACCGACAACAAACCCGGAGATTACGTGCGACTTGCCGCCGATAGTGCTGCCAATTATGGTTATGAGCCCGTAATACCTAACAAAATTTGGCGACAAACCAATGCCAGTCGCTACATTCGTAAATTTCAAAGCCGCAGAAGTTTATTAATCTGGAAACTATTTGGGCAACGCCTTGATGGCTGGACAAATGCCGACCACCCAACAGAAGCCATCCCAGGTGATGAAACCACATTGCCAAATGGTGCCAGTGCAAATACCGCAGATTTAGACTTTGTCGCCAGCAGTGCTCATCCAAGTGGAGGAATGCCCAGTTTAACCATGCAAGAAAAAATGACCTTTGCACGCTGGATAGACTTAGGTGCACCCTTGGATATTTCCCAAAGCAGAGGAACAAACCTTGGGTGGTTTATTGATAACATAAAGCCAACACTCACTATAAGCCAACCGCGACAAAATATTAATACCCAAGTTGTTGATAAAATAATCTTTGCTTTAGCCGATGCCAATTCGGGTATTGATTTTGCTACACTATCGGTAACTGCAGATTTTACAGTTAATGGCAATGCGGCTAATACCGAATTAAACACGCTAGTGAGTCAAATAGGTACAGGGATTTATCAAATTTCATTTAATCAACCTCTACCAGTAGATTCAATTGAGAGGCATATCTTTATTGAAATAGTCGATAATCAGGGCAATGTAACTCGCACAAATTTGCGTTTTTATTCCTCTGATTTAATTTTTAAACATGGTTTTGAATAACTCCAAATCCCGATAGTGAAATCACAATCAGAGCACAAGTCCTTAATGCACCTAAGAAATTAACAAAAGGCTTAATCACCAATCAGGTGAATTTAGTTTTTGTTAATTCCTTATGCACATCAACTGCTTGCTCGCTTTATTGCGATTCTATATCAGGATTTGGGATAACAGTAAACTCCTCTACTAAGTTTATTTAGTTATTCAAAACCTGTTTTAAAAATCAAATCCGTAGGAGGTGCTGCTAAAAACCAAGAAATATTTCTTGTAACTTCGGTGACATTACCAGTTAAGTCTTCAACACTTGCAAAAATCTTTGTTGATGGATTGTTAAGGCTTGTGCTTAATGCAATGGAAACAACACCTTCACTATTTGCATTGCCTGCAAGGTTAGAGATGCAATTGTCGTTGATATCTAATACGCAAACAACCAAACTGTTGGTGTTGATGCCACTGCCTAAATCTACTGTGCCGACTTTAAGATCGGTGACTTCATTGTTGTTAACCGTTGCTGCTAAATGCAATGTTGGCTTTTGTGTATCGAGCAATTCCAACTGTCCTCCTGCACTGCCTATGTCAATCCAGCGAGACAATAAGCCCAATTCATAGGGTGTAATTGATGTCGGATGATCGGCACCGAAGTCTATATCTGTGGGGTCATCACTGTCTAATTTATTGTCTGTTCGTTGATTGGCAGCCTTCCAGTAAAGCAAACTTCCACGCGAGTTAAGCGCACGTATGTATTTAGTCAATTGTGGTCGCCTTAGGGTAAATCCATTACCCACATTGGTGACGACTTTTTTATTAGCTGGAACACAATTTTGAAATAAATCTCGAACCAAACAACCCCAAGTTGTCGTTGTATCCAGTGTAAAACCCGTATTAAAAGCTGGAGGTATAGTGGGTCTATCTAAATCCAGTCCAGCCGCCGCACTCGCCCCACTGTGACAAGAGATGCAATGGTTGTCGAATATCGGTTGAATATCACGGTCATAAACCACTTGTAATCCATAGGTTGGAGTGCCTGCTGCATCACCTGTCGCTACGCCATTAACCGTATTTACGTTGTTGCCATTTAAGCCTGCCAATAAAGGGACTGTTCCTTCACCCAATTTTGGAATTGTATAATTGTTGGTGGCAGCAAAGGATTGCGGAAACTCTATTCGCGAAGGTTGTGAATGGACATGACAACCACCACAAGTTTTTTTCTCCCCTGGTCTAAGTTGTTGCCAAGTTTGATCGGTATTTAATGTACGACCATCGCAATCAATGCCTTGCATTAAATAAGGTGTATTGGCTGGAAATCGTACCAAGAAGCTGGTATCAAGATTGCCACTGGGGTCAGTAATCCTGTTACCGTTTGAATCTTTGTTGAGGACAGAAAACTCACCAAGTATTGCCACCCGTTCACCAGCGACATTGGCAATATCCCTCCATGAATTGCTGCTTCTGTTGGGCATAACACCTAAGATGCGTACACCACACAAGTCATCATCGACATAATCAATAGTATCGGTTCCTTGATTATTGAACTGATGCTCCCCTACAAAAGTAATGCCATCTCTTGGGTGCGTTTCTCTATCGGTAATTGATGCCGCACCTAACAGCCCAAAAGGTGTTCCTGTCGTTAGTAAGCTATGTTGAGTCAAAGTATCCGCGCTTGGTATAAATACTGGATGAGTAACACCATGAATGGCTGAATAGGGAACCGCTGCCTTTGCCATAATTTCATGCCAATTTTTAGAATCTACAATAAGTTCTAAGTCATTTGGATGCTCATTAGGAATCGATGTTGCTTTATAGATGCCAATGTCACAGCCTGGGGAGTCAGTAATACCTAATTGTTCAATTAAAGACGCCATTAAATTTATAGCTGTTCCTTGTCCTGAACCAGATGTTAAAGGAGGAGTTATTAATCCGAGATGGGAGAAAATACCATTGCCCATAACAGTGGTACAAGGGCCTTTGCCCCAAGAAAGCATAAGTTTATTATTAGGTAAACCTGCAGGATGACCAACTTTACCCGCAAAAGGTAATGAATGGTCGGGATAATTTGGACTGGGTGCTGGTGTCGAGCCATTGCCTAATAACGGCATAAATTTTGCCATGTCATCACCATTGGTTGCCCATGAAGCGAAATTTATTACATCTCTTGGAACGTAAATATCACCACGGTTTGTTGCGTCATTGGGATTAATACCCTCTTGACCTTCGGGTTCTTGCATAACGCCAACTAAAACACCTAAGCCGTTATTGTTAGCTCGATAATAATCAGCAAACCAAACCCTACTATCACTGGTTTGCCCAATAAAATGAGCAGCATTGTGGTCTTCACCAAATGAGCTATTTTGGTGGTCGCCGCTGTGTTGCCCATAAAAAGCAAAATTCTCAGCACCATCAGGTGATTGAATGTAAATATGGAACAAATTAGCAAGCGTGGTAAAAAAACCAGGAGAGCCATTGGTGTGTCGAAAAGGTAATCCACCAAAAATTTGCCAACTGGAATAGGCGAGCTGTCCATTTTTTAATAAAAAAGGGTGCTGTTCTTGTGATAAGGAATGATGACTGGATAAATCTAAATTACTACCAAATGGAAACAAATCCATTGCCCAAATACGTGTTCCTTTACCACTACTACCCATACGCCAAACCGATGTATGGGTGTTGCCATCTCGTGTAGATGTAAAAGCAATACGGTTATCAGTCAGGTATGCAGGTCCTGAATCATAAATACCATTGACAAAAGGCATCGAAGTAATCGCACCGGTAGCAATGTCAACTTTGTGTAAATGAGCTCCAGTAGTATTAAGGTATAAGTTAGGAAACTCAACAAATGCGGCATTTGCAGAGTCAGCATTGGGGTTAATGACACGAGCATTAATATGACGTGATTTTGTGACAAGTGTGCCTTCAAAAACCGAAAAAATCACAGTTTGCCCATCAAAAGAGATAGCTGGGTCAAGCGCCGCACAACTTTGAGAACCATTGGCTGGAGTTCCAAAAGCAGTAGAACAATTGTACAAAACTGTTTCAATGCCACTGGCATTGCGATAAATTAAATCACATGGTGCACTAAAGCCTCCAAAGAAATGCGAAACATCTGGTAATACATCATAAATATCTAATCCACGCATATTAGTTCGAGTTTGCGTATTAGTTACACCATTGACAGTAACGTTACCAGTAATATCAATTGATCCTGTTGTACGCATGCATCGCGAATAAACGATTGGATCAATAGCGAAACTGACTAATGGCAAGCAAATGATGGTAAAGAAAAAGAGCATCTTTAGAGTCGGAATTGGGTTCATAATTCACCATAATAATGTAAATAATAGAGAATATTATCCTGATTAACATTTAATATTTGTGACTCAATTCACGTTGTTTCTACACCCTCCCATTTTTAAACTACCCTAAACTAAATATAAATCAATTAATCCAAAAAAACCATACACGATTGAGGTGGTTGAAGCAAGTTCATAAGATTTAACACTTATAATTCAAATCCATTGGTAAAAATGATTTCTGCAAGTGATTTAATAGCTAAATTCAATACCCAGCCAGTATTGTTTCCAGAACCTGAGTATGCCCCTCGATAGGAGTTGTCAAAAACATCACCATTAAAATCTTTATTCCAGTCGGTATAAGAATTTATAGTGCTCACATCAATAACACTGCCTGTAAGCTGGTTCTGCACAGGGTATAAATTCATTCCTGGCAAAGTTACAACCGGATTGGTGAGATAAATGCTGCCATTGGCAAAGCTATCAACAAAATTATCACTTTGAGTTCCTCCGACAAGTGGATTGGGCGAAAATACCGCATTTGCCAGTGTTATTTGTTGAAACCCTGAGAGTGGATTTGAAATTCTTAACCCCGTTCCATTTGTGACGACAGTGTTGTGAAAATACCTAACACTTCTGGCGCCGCTGCCGTTGTGAGCTTGAACATAAGCACCAGCTCCGTAATTGTTGTAAAGTAAGTTGTTATAAAAAGATATATTGCCAGTGCCTTGAAACAAACCTTCGCTAACACTTGAGTTTTGATAAAAAAAGTTGCCATAAATATGATATTCATCATTGCTTCCTACGCCATTAATTGGGTAATGACCCACTAATAAATTAGGTCGTGCAGCTCCTCCAGTTGAGGAATTTTGGACTTTGCTAAAAACATTGTGCCGTATAACGGTTGTGCCATTTGCAGGGGCTCCTAAATTGGTTTGCCTTGAGTTTTGGTGTTTTATTTGCATGTTGTAGCCCGTGGTATTGGTCACCAGATTATATTCAACAAGCGAGTTTACAAAAGCTTTTTCCCCGTCTGAATTACCAAAATACATTCCTGTGCCTGCGGATGTTCCATCTGAATCTGTTATGGTATTATGCCGCACGACCCAGTTCCAAGCAGGGCATTTTGTGGATATTCCGACCGCTTGTTGGTTAACTCCATGATTTATAATATCAATGTATTCTAGGGTAATGTGGTGGGCATAAGTTGCATTGCCTTCGGCTTTTATAGCGTCGACAAACAATTCATTACCATTTATTAAAATATTGCGTATTACAACATAACTCGAATCTTTGATACTTACTGTATTGCAACAACTTCTAGCCGTAAACTCAGCAATACCGACATCAGGGCCTTCAATAATTATACAGTTATGTTGACTTGCATTAAAATTGTGGATTGGTAGACCAACTGGATAGACTCCAGCACTGAGTTTTAATTTATCGCCTCCTTGTAGTGTGTTGAGTAAAGTAAGATAGTTTGTTGGATTTGCATTGATAACTTGTGTTACAACTGTGTTAGAACACCCTCCATACAATTCAACCAAGTTATCGGCATACGAAAAATTGGCATACAATAACAGCAACCATAAATATTTAATCACAGTAAATCCTCATGCTATTCAAAACCATTTTCAAAAATAATATCGGCGGGCTTAAATTCTTGTGCAATTGTCCAGCCAGAATTGCCAGCAGTATCGTAGCGATAAGCCCCAACATCAAGCGAGCCAACTCTTGAGCTTAAATTAAAATCAATAGCGGCATTGTATTGGGCATCGGCGGTGTTGATTAAAGCGGAGCCCGCTTTAGGAAAGACGTCTTGCGGTAAGACTCCGCTAAAGGAGGCGTTGCTGAAATCAGAGCTCAAGCTTCCCATATTATCAAAACCACTTGATACACCAATCAGGCTTCCTTGCCCAATATTGTTGGAAACGGTTAAGTCACTTAACGTTCCTGATGCTCGAATGGCAACGCCAGATTGTGAATACAAAGCATTATTGGCAATAGTAATGGGTCCAGAAATTGAGCTGATGCGTATCACCGAACCATTAGTATTGAGAGCGGTGTTATGGGTGATTTCTAAATTGCTAGGCACACCATTTTGATGGGCTTGGCAATGTATGCCGTCAAACGCCGCACCGAGAATAATATTATTGCGAATAATGGTATCTGCCGCACTTTGAATTGCATGATCGCCGCAGCCCCACATAACATTACCCTCAAGAATATTGGCAGCACCATTGCCAACAGTTGAATAGGTAATCAAACAAGGATAACCCGTGTCATGGATAACATTGTCGCGGATGACATTGTTATAACTGCCTTCCTTAAGTTCAATTCCATCACCTTGAGAAACCGATGAGCCATTGGTGTGGTGGATATAGTTGTTGGCAAATACACTATCAAAAACTTGACAACCATTATTATTGCAACCCAAATACATGCCTTCACCCGTGCCATTGGTGTGGTGAATGTGATTATGAGTGAAATTCAAACCTTGATACAGTTTGTTGTTGTCATTGGCAGTAATGGCAGCATCACCAGTATCATGAATATGGTTATCAATTAGGCTTATAAAACTGGAGTTATTTACACGCAAACCACGAGAACCTCCACTAAACTCAATGCCTTTAAAAGTGACATAAGTGCTGTTCTCAATATCTACAATATTTTGGTTAGCATTGGGTCGATTGACATGCGGAGTATGACCCGCTTTTGCACGAATGATACAAGGTAAAGCTGCTGTGCAGTTTAGCGTTACGCCAAAACGCAAAGTGACGGAATAAAGACCTGTGGTTAATTCTAAAATATCACCTGGTTGCAATGCATTAGTGGCAGTTATAATATTGTCGGTTGGACTAATTTCAAAGATAGTAGCCAAGCTTTTATTTGATTTAATGCCTAATAATAAGACCATTAGTAACAGTGTTTTCTTCATAAAAATGACCTAAATTGTAAAAATCATCTACTTATTTTAGGTAAAAATAAGCACGAAACTGTGATGACTCTAGCAAACAAAGATAAAAAATATTGACAAAGTTTCAATTATGCTTAAGATACTCACAAATTAAATCACCAATGATTTAAATCACACCACATTAATTTAGGAGGTAACACATGCAACACTTACAAATGAGAACAAACACTTAAGCCTCCCAGCACATATATCTGGAAGGCTTGAAAAAGAATCGTGCCTTTCGGGAAAACTTTAAAAGTCAAAGCCTGAAATGCACATTTATTTCAGGCTTTTTTTATGCCTGAAGCTTTTCCTTTTTGTCATTCCCATGAAAATGGGAATCCAGTCTCTTTGAGCAATCTGGATTCCCGCATTCGCGAGGATGACAATCTGGATCAAATTTAAAGGAAAGCAGATATGCCCATTTTAAAACAAATAAACAAGGCACTCGTGCCTATTAAGATTTACACCAATGACATCAATTCAAAAGCAATTGATCAGCTGGTTAATATTGCCAATTTACCGATTGTGCACCATCATGTGGCAGCGATGCCCGATGTGCATGTTGGAATTGGTGCAACCGTTGGTTCGGTTATTCCGACACTCAATGCCGTTATTCCCGCCGCCGTTGGCGTGGATATTGGTTGTGGCATGAATGCTGTGCGTACCAGTTTGAAAGCCAGTGATTTGCCAGATAATTTATACAGTATCAGGCGAAATATCGAGCGATTGATTCCTGTGGGCTTTAATTGGCACAGCCGTGCGGTGGTCAAATCATCAACCGTGAAGGCGCTTGATAAACCACTTGATGAAATTTTGTATAAGCATCCAAGCATTGCTAAGATGTTTCGCACCTTTCATCAAACATGGCATCGACAACTCGGCACTTTGGGTGGCGGCAACCATTTCGTTGAAATCTGTTTGGATGAAAACGATGAGGTGTGGATTATGCTGCACTCAGGTTCTCGTGGGGTTGGTAATGCCATTGGTCGTTATTTTATCAACTTGGCACAAAAAGATATGCAAAAACATCAGATTCATTTACCTGATAAAAATTTGGCTTATCTTAATGAAGGCACGCAATATTTTGATGACTACGTACAAGCAGTTAACTGGGCGCAAGAATACGCCTGGATAAACCGCCGTGAGATGATGAAATTAGTGGTTAATGCCTTAGGAGCATCAAAACTACCAAAGTTTACCTTAACCAAAAAAGCGATAAACTGCCACCATAATTATATTTCTTATGAAAGCCATTATGGTCAAAAAGTTTATGTAACGCGTAAAGGTGCAATCAGTGCCCAAGTCGATGAGTTGGGAATAATCCCTGGTTCCATGGGAGCCAAATCATTTATTGTCAGAGGCAAGGGTTCAAAAGCCTCGTTTTGTTCGTGTTCGCACGGTGCTGGACGGGCGATGAGTCGAACCCAAGCCAAAAAGCAATTTAACGCCCTTGATTTGCAAATGCAAACCAGTGGTGTTGAATGCCGCAAAGACAAAGGTGTAGTGGATGAAATCCCAAGTGCTTACAAAGACATTGATGCGGTAATGAACAACCAACACGATTTGGTGTCTATAGAACACACGCTTAAACAAGTGGTGTGTGTAAAAGGTTAGAACAAATACGTCATTCCTGCGCAGGCAGGAATCTAATTAAACAGGAGAAAACCATGAAAAAGGTAAGAAACGTGGTCGCACGATTAGCCATTATGAAAAAAGGTGGCGTGCATGATAAGACCAACAAAGCCAAAAGATGCAAGCAAAAACAAAAGCTGCAAAAACAAATAAGGACCAATAATTTTGGTTCTTATTCTTTGATGCTACAACTTCGTTTCAGTTGTTTCCCACGTCGGCAATTTGACGGTAATTCTTGTTTGATTTTCTGTTGTTGTGTCAAGAGAAATACTTCCATTCTGAATTTCAGCGCATAATTTTGCCGAATAAGTTCCAAAACCAGTCCCTGTTTTTTTATTTTGTGTCACAAATTTATCAAAAAACCTACCCCTGATTTCAACAGGTACACTTCCTTGATTCACTAATATAATTTCACAATACTTAGTAGAAGAACTGTAAGTAATATTTATTTTAATACACTCGTTAAAATCAGATGCCTCAAGTGCATTTTTAATAAGATTAGAAAAAAGTGAATAACACAGCAGTTTTTCTGCAAAAACTTCAACTTTATTAGATTCTTTTATCTGGGTATTATTTAATAATATAGGGCATTGAACGGTGCAACTGCCTAATTCAATTAACACCTGTTTAATGAGTGCAATTAATTCAACTTTTTCTGGTTTGAGTTGGTATGAACCATTTTCTATTTTGTACATATTCAATGAACTATTAATCATATCAAGCATTTGATAACCGCTACTTTTACAAGCACTTAATAGTTTTATGGATTGCTCTGATAGACTTTGTTCTTTCAACATAATCAGACTCGGAATATTTATAACTGCATTTAGTGGAGTTTTTAAATCATGCTGATTCATGCGTTCCACTTGTTCTCTGAGTTGTACCAAGTCGTGGAGTTCTTCATTCCTTTTAAAGAGCGTTTTTTCCGTATTTCTTCTTTCCGCAAACAGAGTACCAATCAACAAAACAGATAAAACAACAGATAAAATGTAGAAATTTAGATTAATAACATCAATCACAGGATTTCCTGTAGCAAATGGTCCATAGCTGTTGCTGGTTGCATAACTAGCAAAAAGCCCCGTAATAAGGACAGCTATAACTGAATAGGTATTGTTTTTAACCGCTGCCAAATACACTATAAGAGGTACAGTTAAACTCAGTAGTATTGCCAAACTTTTTATGGGCAACAAAAAAAACAAAAAGTAATTGAACAGTAAGAAGAAGACAACAACAGCGATAAGAATAAGAAACCTGATAGACTTATAATTGGCAAATAAAAGTAAAACTAAGGGTGTGACTAAAAATTGCCCAAGTATGTTCCCAAAAAACCAAAAAAGGAGGCTATTTAAATATTCTAATTTATCCACTATTGAAAAATAATATAAAACAGCATTGCCGAAAAAGGCACTAAAGGGCTGTAAAACAAGAGTGATAAGCAACAATAAACCAATGACATCTCTTACAGATGACAAGGTTTTATTTAGTTTAAAATGATTAAACAAATACCAACCAATAAATGCTTCGCCAGTATTAACCAAAGAAATTAATAAGGCAGGCAAAATGGGCATGCTGGTGGTAATTGCTAATAAAAATTGACCAAAAAATATACCAATCAAAATAGGTCTACCAAAAAGAATAACGCCCGCTAGGGCAAATCCTTCTGGCAAAAATATCACTAAACTTACAATGTAACTACTGACTAAACTTGTTGATATAAAAAAAACCAAGTGCCCAATCAAAAAATAGATTAGAGCCATTAGTATAATGTGAAAATAATTTATTTCTTTCTGAATTTCAATCATCTTTTATCCAAAGGCAAGGCTTAATAATTTTACACATGAGAAATACCATTATAGTAGACAAACCGATGCTTGCCTCCATGTTTTGCCTTGTACATTGCATCATCTGCAAATTTAATCAATTCATCCGTTTTTTTGCTGTTATCAGGATAAATAGAGACACCAATACTTAAAGAGACTGTGACTGTATCGTGGTTAATGGTTATGGGTTGGTTTGTTACGACTAATATTTTTTTCAAAATAGAGTTAAGTGCTTCATTGGTTTTTATATCCACAAAAATTAATAAAAACTCATCTCCACCTAAACGTAGCAAAAGGTCATCAGCTCTTATGTTGTTTTGAATTCTTTTTACTGTTTGCTTTAAAACTTCATCACCAAAATTGTGTCCATATGTATCGTTGACTTGCTTAAAACCATCTATATCAAAAAAACAAACAGCACTTCTGGTTTGGTATAAGTGACCTAAGGAAACAATATGTTGCATGTGTTCTTTTAACAAATTTCGGTTGGCTAGCCCAGTTAAATTATCATACAAAGCCATTGACTTTAATTTTTCCTCCACCACTCTTTTTTCATCAAACAGAGTGCCAATAATAAGAACGAGCAGGATATGCGACAAAATATAAAAGTTTAAATCAATGATATTATCAATATTGGAGTGGTGTTGAAAAACACCTGTGCCTTTAAATGTTGCATACAAAGCGATAATTGCAATGATAATTGTCGCAATATAAGCCGTTGTAATGTTACGAAAAGCTGCAATGAGTACAACTATTGGCATGGTTAAACATAACAAGATTGGTAAACTTTTTATTGGAAAAAGGACGAGTATTAAGTAGTTTAATACTAAGAAAAAGCATACAGTTAACGTCACATCTCTTAAACTTAAATCTTTGCCATGCGCATAAAGCAATAGCAAAAATGGCGTAAAGAGTATTTGCCCGATAGCATTACCAAACCACCAAGAAAAAACATTTTTGTAAAAAGAAGAACTATTAGAAACATCAAAAACTAATAAAATAAAATTGCCCAAAATAGAACTAAAAGGCTGTAATACTAGAACAATCAACAACAATAAACCAATAACGTCTCTGAGGTGTTTCAGTGATTTATCCAAACCAAAATAGTTGAATAAACTCACGGCAATTAGAGCCTCAATAGAATTAACCGCAGAGATAAGAATAGCAGGATAAAAATGCATATTAGTACTAAGAGCAAGAATCAATTGCCCAAAAAAGATACCAAGCCATAGTTTTCTGCCAAAAATAAGAACAGCAGCCAAAGCAAAACCCTCAGATGCAAAGTAAACTATGGTAACAACAAGATCATTACCTGCTATCATAAAACTTAGCTTTCCAGATACAAAGTACACTAAAGCCAGGATAGAAATTTGGATGAGGTAAAAAACAGGCTTAATTAAGTAAATTGAAAGGCCAAAAATAGTAAACAATATTTTATTGCCAGATTGAATCATTTCTGAAATGAGAATCCTTGTTTGCAAATCTATTGGTCTTTATACCTTAAAAAAATGCTCAAAGCAATGTTTCTTGATAAAACACTTAATCAGGTGTGTTCTAGGACTCTATTAAGTAGATTAATTTGCATACTGATTTATAAAAAAATTACTCTCATGATAAAAGCAACAAAGCCAAAAGAAGCGCACAAGAACAAAAGCTGTAAAAACAAATAAGGACCAATAATTTTGGTTCTTATTCTTTTGTGTGTTAATATTAACCCTGCTAGATAATACTGTTCATCAGGAGTTAAAGAAATTCCCATATCAAGGCGTAGCCTGCAATTAATGGTTGTTCCCTTGATAAAGGCTACAACGCTGAGATGGGGATTTCTTTAACTCCCTATCTTGTTGAAATAAAAATGAAAGGTCTAATCCTATTGGCTCTTGGACTGCGTTATCAGCATTTGATATAGGATGGCTAAACCTTCATGCTGATGCCTTGCCAAGAACAAATAGGATTAGACTGATGTGCGGTATTATCTAGTAGGGTTAATATCTGCTCAAAAATACATTACGGAAAGAACTATGAAGAAACTCACTTTCAATTTAATTTTACTGGCATCATTTATGCTATTAACCTCGTGTACGCAATTTGGGCCTGAGCAGACTCAAGCATGGGATAAAATTGATAAAGGAGCTTTAATTTTAGATGTGAGAAGCAAACAAGAGTTTGAGGAAGGGCATTTGGCTCATGCGATTAATATTGAATACGAAAACACTCCAAAACTTGTTAAAAGAATTGGAAAAAACAAAGAGCGTTCGGTGGTTTTATATTGCCGTTCGGGTCGTCGGGCTTCTGTAGCCTTGGCAGAATTGAAGAAGTTGGGCTATAGCAATGTTTTTAATGGTGGTGGATTAAAGGCTATGAAAGCGGCTAAAAAAGAGCATGAAAAGGCAAAAATGCAATAATTTTGCACAAAAAAACACCTCTGTAAAAGAGGTGTTTTTCTTACCTAAACTTTAAATTAAATTTATTTCCAAGGATTAAAATTTATTGGGCCGACAGGTGTTGGTGAAAGAACCCATTGTACTGAATCGATGCCAATGTAGTTGGAGTTGTTGCCATAAAACCCAGCATCTTCGACATAGTAAACAAAAGCGACGCGCCCATCACCACCAATATTAGCGCTAAATTGTTGCCAAGTTTGTAAAGGGTAACCAACGCTGGCATCCGTTGATTTGCTTAAGTCAGGATTGATAACCAATAAAGTTTCGGTAAAGTCACCAAAACCGTCAGTGCAATTGCCTGTGTTGATTTCACCTGTTGGGCTATAAACCATGTATAAACGATCGGGAAATACAGTGAAATTATTGTTGGCTATTCGAGAACGCGTATAAAAAGAGACGGATTCAAGATTGCCTAATTCTGGCATGATAAGGTAGTTGCAGATAGTTCCCGGAGTGCCAGCCAATGAACGTGTGTTGCGGTGGTTGGCAGCAATATAAGAGTTAGGTTCACCATCTTGGGCAATAAAAATGGTTTGTTGATCAGATCCCTGAAACCAAGCAGAGTCTCCCATGGGGGAAGATTGGTTTGATATAACCCAACCAGGTAAGTTTTCTACATCAGTAAAACCTTGGTCTGTAGGTGCAACTTGGGCAATAGCTAAGGGTGATGCACAGAGTAGTGCGATTGATAATTTTTGAATAAAGGATGTTTTCATAATAATGTTACTGGTTAATGCAATTAATGGATGGATTGTATAATTTTGAACATTCAATAGCAAGATTTTGGCGCATCAGCTGTGGTAATTCGTTGGATGCCTGCTAAATCACGGTGAGATTTAACATTTAAATAACAATTGGACTTAAGTTTTTGTTGCACAACTTCGGATTGATTGTATCCGTGTTCCAAAATCAATTGTGCCGTTTTTGTCATGTGGAGTTTGGCGTGGTTAATGATATGCTCTAAATCTGAATAGCCTTTTTTATTGGCTACCAAGGCACTTCGTGGTTCAAATTGCAAATTAGATAAATGGCAATCATCTTTGGCAATATAGGGTGGGTTGGAAATAACAAAATCAAAGCGTTTGCCAGTTAAGTTTTCAAACCAATTGCTTTGCAATATGGTGACATTGGTAAGCTGATACTTATCTTTGTTGCTCATGGCTGTTGCAACACATTTGCTGCATTGGTCGATAGCAAAAATATTTGCCTTTGGTCGCTCAAGTGCTAGGCTTAAGGCAATGGCGCCTGTGCCTGTTCCCAAATCAAGAATTGAGCCATCAAAATCGCTAGGGGTTTTTTCCAAAACGTATTCAACAATCAACTCTGTTTCGGGTCGTGGAATCAAAGTGTATTCATTTACATTTAAGCTCAGTGACCAAAAATCTTTTGTGCCCGTTAAGTATGCAAACGGTATGCCTTGTTGTCTTTTTTCCAGTAATTGGTGAATTGTGTCTAATTGCGGTTGTTGCAGTTCTTTATCGTAAATAAACAATCCCGCGGTATTGATTTTTAACACGTAGGTCATAACAACTTCAATTTCTCTCTTGTCAAGTTGGTATTGTTTTTGGAGTTCTTGAATGAGTGTGGATAACGCCATGCCAGTGTTTTCATGTATAAAAAAAAGTGTATTATAACCCAAGGGTTACAATACACTCTCCTAGAGAGGTTTTATTGGCTAATTTTAGCCAAAGCCACCAGAGTAAATAATATCATCTGTTACTTTGTTTGATGTTTTGGTTTGTGTTTGAGCAGACCTATTAGGCACGGTGTCTTCAAAGTTGGCAGTAAACACTTCTTTGCTAGGAGAAGTCAGTGGTGTGACTTGCGAAGAATCAAACTGTGGATAACTGATGTAGACAATAGAGGCTAAAGCTGCAGTGGCTAATGCAGGTCTCAACCACGAAAACAGTTCTTCAAATACAGAAGAATGTGTTGATTGATTGGCTGATGCTACATCGCTAGCAACAGACTTGGACCAATCTTGCAATTGATTAATCACTTGGTAACTCGCACTTAAGTGACTGTTATCTGCGATTTTTTCGGCAACAGCTATCCTCGCATCAGATGCGTGAGAGAAATCATTTAAGCTTTCAATCGACGAATCAATCGGCGATGTCTTGGCTTGCTTAAAGAGTTGCGATAATTGTTGTTCAGTTAATTTCATATTCAATGCCTAATTCATGCAGTTTATCTTTTAAATCTTTCATTCCTCTTTTTGAGAGGTTGCCTGCTTTGTGAAAAGACCAACCAGTCATTTCACCTATTTCTTTTACCGAAAATCCTTGCAATCGCAATTTTACTGCGATACGCCGACTTTCTTTTAATGTTTCAATTACAATCAGTACGCGTTTAATCATTTCTTCATTGGCATGACCTTCATCTGGGTTAGATGCCTCTGAAATAAGACTGGGAGCATAATACTCGTCGTCATTTTCATCAGGTATTGTCATTTCACCTTTGAGCTTTTGATTTTTACGAGCCAAATCTATAATGACGTTGGCTGTAATTCTGTATATGTAACTATAAGACGAAATCTTTTCATTTTTTGGGTCACTTTTTATTAAATTTAATAATTTAATGCAGACTTCTTGTTCGATATCTTCGGCAGTGAGTCCTTTTATCTCAGGTCTTTGAAAGGAAACAGCTTTGATAACCAAGGCATGATTTTGGGCAAATATTTTTTGGATTTGTGATTTACTTGGCATTTTCACATTACCAAATTAACTGTCGTTCCAAGATAAGGCATTCATTAAAACGCCTTTAGTTTGAAGCAATTTGTGGTAGTGAGCGGCATCAAGAGCGGAGCGTTGTTGCTCATTAGTTGGCGCAGCGGCTGCTCCGAGTTTAAGGATTAAATAAGTCAACGAAGCAATGCTTCTGTCATCAACATTATAGCTCTTTTTATGTGCACCACATAAAAGCATAAGTGCGGTATTGCCATACTTGTCTTTAGCATTGATGTCTAAGCCATGATCAAGCAAAAAAGTAAAACAGGACTTGGCATTATTGATGTTGTTATTGTATTCGGCAGCTTGTGCGATAATGTGTAATAAGGTTTGCTGGTGTTTATTGACAATGAAAATATCCGCCTTATAACGGTATAAAATACTTAACATGGCATCATTCCATCCGGCAGCAGCAATGGTGGCATAGGAATAATCAGCAGGGCCTTGTCCATTTGGATTGGCGTTTTTATCTAACAACAAACCCGCCACACGGCGGCAATTGCCAATAATACTTGAGGATAAAGCCGTACTGCCATTATCAGATCGTGCTTCAATATTGGCATTTTGTTGTAATAAAAAAGAAACAACCGCCCGACGGGAATGACCGCAAGCTCGAATTAATGCAGTGCAACCTTTGTTGTCAGTGCAATCAATGTCTATCCCTTCGATTATCATGCGATTAAGACCGCCTAAGTTGCCTTGTTTTGCGGCATGAAACCACTCTTTTTGGTTTGATTGGGCTGGCTCTTTTTGAATAAATAGCGGTTTATTGGCTTTGCTTGGGGTTTCTATTTGTTGACTGGATAATAGTAGCGAAGCATTGCTGGTTTTTTCTGAGTTCGTTGGTTTTGCTGTGGTTAATGGTTTTTGTTCATCGTTTGATTGTTTGGAATTCCCAGCTGCAGAAATTTCTGTGTCATCAACGGGTTGTTTTGGAGTGCTTTCATAACTGTTAGTAAAAAAAGGCAATTCAATTTGGTTAACGCTATTTAAGTGTTTTTCAATTAGACGTGAGATTTTAGGGTGCTTTTGTTTGGCAATTAACCAAGCAGAGCGATTTTTATTGTCGACTATTTCAGGATCCCCTTGGGCTTGCAATAATTGCAAAACAATATCTTCAGAGGGTGTTTTTTGTCTTAATGCTAAAATCAGAGCGGTTTCTTTTTGGCTATTAGCGTGATTAATTTTTGGATGATGTTGCAGAATTAATTTTACTATGGCTTTTTTATTTGATTGAACCGCTTCGATGAGTGCAGTGTTGCCGTATATGTCCTGACGATTTATATCTGCATTCAATGATAATAACAGTTGTACTTTGTTTAAATGCCCAAGAAGGCAGGCGGTCATCAAGCCAGTTCTGTTGGCAGGTGTCGCCGCATTGATGTTGTCATCTATTTGCAAAGCCAGATTTATGCAATCGCACTCATCTTTTAGGTATTGGCAGGCAGATACAAGGGGCGGGTTTTTCGTTGTAAATTTGAATCCTTCAGAGAGGAATGCTTTGACTAGTAAAGTATGACCGTTTTTTAATGCAATACAAAGCAAGCTGTGACCACGCTCATCGACCACAGTATGCGTATCTCTATCGCCGAGTGCATCGAGTACATTTTGCACTTCTCCTTTTTTGCAATATTCAAATAGTTGATTAAATGTAAATCCTGTCACTGAGGTTTTCAAATTGATAAAACACCCAGTATGATAAAATTTTATTAACTCAAAGTCTATTTAATGCCATCATTCTAAGACTAAAATATAATTTCTGTAATTTCTGTATACATTTAAAACGGGTGATTTTCGTGACTTATCCAACACAATCTTAAGTTGTTTCAGGTTTGTTATTTCCTTCTTGTTTGCCGTTGTAATTAAATCGCCACTACGCAATCCTTGATTCCACGCAAGGCTTCCGCGTTTAATTTCATCAATCAAAACACCTTGGTATTGGCTTTTTAATCGCGCGGGTAAATTGATGAAGTGTGCTCCAGTCAATAATCTGTGCAATTCTTTGCCATCAAATTCTTTGCGATCAAATGCATTAATTTTAGTTTGAGAATATCTGTGTTTTTCATTGCGAATATAGTTGATGTCAATTGGAGTGTTGAGTTCAAACAAGCCTTCTTGGTTGTCAAAATCGTGTTGGTTCTGAATTTTGATGCCATTGAGTTCTGTGATAATGTCTCCTGCCTGTAAACCAGCGGAATCTGCAGGGGATTCGATTTCCACATCCGTGATGATGACGCCACCTTTGTTGTCTAAATTAAAGGCACGAGCTAAATCAGCGGTGATGTCTTGCACTTCGACACCAAGTGAGCCACGCCTAACTTGACCAAAATTAATCAATTGTTTCATGATACGATTCGCCAAGGATGAGGGTATGGCAAAACCAATGCCGACATTGCCTCCGCTGGGTGAATAAATAGCAGTATTAATGCCGACCAATTCCCCTTTGAGGTTGATTAGTGCGCCACCTGAATTACCAGGGTTGATGGAAGCATCGGTTTGAATAAAGTTTTGATAACCAAGACCTTGCAAGCTGGTGCGGCCCAAAGCCGAAACAATGCCCGAAGTCACAGTCTGACCTAATCCAAATGGATTGCCTACAGCAACAACAAAATCACCGACACGCAGCAGTTTAGAATCGGTTAAATTGACTTGCGAAAGGTTTTTTGCATTAATTTTTACAACCGCTACGTCTGTTCCTTCGTCTGTACCGATAAGTTTAGCAGAAAAACTGCGTCCATCTTGCAACGAGACTTGAATATCTGTTGCACCATCTATGACGTGGTTGTTGGTTAAAATATAACCATTTTTTGCATCCACAATAACGCCAGAGCCCAATGATTGAGTAACGCGTTCTTGTGGGACATTGGGTAAGCCGTAATACCAGTTGTAAAATGATTGGCTTCGCGTATTAATTTTTTGCCGTGTGGTTGAGTGTATATTGACCACTGCAGGTGTCACTTTTTCCAAAATTGGTGCAAGTGAAGGCACCGCTACTCCATCTACTGATGTTGGTAGACCTGCCTGAGCTATTGTGGTTAATAAAGTTAAGCAAAAGATAAGTATTTGTTTCATAGCACTAATGGACATATAAATTGTTGTCAAGTTCAGTTAAAATAGGATTTTTCCATAGGGTTTTCAAGTCATGATGAGTAAGTTTATTGATAAATTATACCAAGCACAAGCACAAAACAATTCATTGGTTTGTGTGGGTCTTGACCCCAATAGGGGCAATATTAATGCACTTGGCTTGGAGTTATTTAGTTGGCTTGTTAAAATTGTCGATGCAGTTGCCAACAATATTTGTGCATTTAAACCTCAAATCGCTCACTTTTCAGCCATTTCTGCTGAAAATGATTTAAAAAATATTATTGCCTATATTCATGAAAAGTACCCTTATATTCCAGTAATTCTCGATGCAAAGCGTGGCGATATAGGAACAACAGCCCAACAGTATGCCATTGAAGCCTTTGAAAAATATCAAGCCGATGCGGTGACCGTTAATCCTTATCTTGGTCAAGATTCTTTGCAACCCTTTTTGGATTATGCCGATAAAGGCGTGATTGCTTTATGTAAAACCTCTAATGCTGGTTCTAGCGAATTTCAAAACCTAACTTTAGAAAATGGCAAAACCTTGTATGAGCAAGTGGCAGAAAATGCTGCTCATAAATGGAACGGCAATAAAAACCTGTTGCTGGTGGTGGGAGCAACCTATCCTCAAGAGTTGGCGAAAATTCGTTCAATAGTTGGTGATATGCCTTTGCTTATTCCTGGAATTGGTGCACAAGGGGGCGATGTTGCAGCCACCTTAAAAGCGGGATTAAATACAAACCCAAAACAATCAGGTTTAATTATTTCATCCTCGCGCGGGATTATTTATGCAGGCAAATACCAAGATGACTTTGCTGATAAAGCCAAACATGCTTGTTTAGCCCTTAATCAACAAATCAATGACTTTTGGTCTATTTAAAGTCATTTCCTAACCATGTAAAATAACAAATATTTCTGAAATAAAAAACTTATGTCTAAATCAAATTATCAATTGCCACCAATGGAAACCCCAAAATCAACAACTAAATCAAACAAAATAATACCCGTGATGGTTGTTTTATTTGTCACGGCACTCTTGGCTTTTATCATGATGAAAATGCAACCAAAGGAACAGAAAAAAGCGAACGCAAAAATCATTCCTGCGGTGGAAGTTATTCAAGTTAGCCCCATTGATTTTGTCATACCAATAAAATCCGATGGTTTGGTTGTTCCCAAAACCAAAATTAATATTTCTGCCGAAGCCAGTGGTAGGATAGTTTTTGTGTCGGATAATTTTATTAACGGTGGTCAATTTAACAAGGGCGATGCCTTGATTAAAATTGATCCTGTTGATTACCAATTGGCAGTCACGCGCGCTCAAGCCAATGTGGCAGCCCAACAAGCCAACTTGGATTTACAACAAGCCAAAAGTGATTTAGCCAAAAGTGATTGGAAGAAATACGGTAAAAAAGGCAAGCCAAACCCATTAAATCTTAACTTGCCGCAAGTTGCCAGTGCCAAAGCGGCTTTATCCGGAGCGCGTGCTGATTTAAAACTTGCTAAACGAAATTTGGAGAAAACCACGGTTGTTGCGCCATTTTCTGGAGTGATTCTTGCCAAAATGGTGGATGTTGGGCAATTTGTTAACTTATCAACGCCATTGGCGAGTATTGCTTCAACTGAAATTGCGGAAATTCGCATGAGTTTATCGGATGAACAACTGCATAACAGTGGATTGGATAAATTTGATGGAACACAAAAAGTATCGGTAAAAATCACCAGTCAAGAAATGCCCGAAGTTCAGTGGCAGGGCACAATTGCCAGTATCGAAGCCCAACGCGATGCAAAAACCTTGTTCAACTATGCCGTGATTGAGGTGTCGCAACCTTTTACGCAACAAGCGATTCCATTGCGATTCAATACCTATGTGAGCATTAACTTAAAAGGCAAAACACTCTCTAAGGTTTATCCAGTCGAACGAGGTTACGTTACACTTGATAATCAAGTTAAGGTATTTTCAGCACAATCAACCTTGGCATATAAAAAAATTAAGGTTGCCTATGCCGATGCAGATTTTAATTACATTAGTTCAGGCATTGATGCCAAGGACAAAGTGATTACCACGGGACTGTCTCACATTAAAGTGGGCGATAAACTCACGCTTGCCAAATAAATCAGGAGATGAGCATGAATAACTGGCGCAAAGGTCTGATTTATTGGTTTTCGGTTAATCCTGTGGCGGCTAATTTGTTAATGGTTATTATCATATTAGTGGGTTTGATTTCGTTAGCCTCCATTCGCAAAGAAATGTTTCCAACCACGCAGGTTAGTATGGTTAATATTACCGTGGCTTTTCCTGGTGCCTCGCCATCTGAGGTGGAAGAAGGCGTGTGCCTAAAAGTGGAGCAAGCCCTCAATGGTATTAATGGCATTGATAAAATTACCTGTAGTGCTGCAGAAAACTTTGGCTCTACGTTAGTTGAAGTGGATGATGCTTATGATTTAGGTACGGTTACCAATGATATTAAGAATAAAATTGATGGCATTAATTCCTTTCCTGAACAAGTGGAAAAACCCATAGTTAGTCAACTCGATATTGCCTTTCAAGCCATCTATGTGTCCGTATTCGGAGATGTTTCACCCAAGAAATTACGTGAGTTTGCCTTTGATGTGCGCGATGACCTTATCGACTTGCCAGGGATTTCAGCTGTTAAAGTCGAAGGGGCTCGCGATTTAGAGGTCAGTATTGAAGTTTCTGAAAAGACATTGCGAAAATATAATCTAACCTTTGATGAAATAGCACTAGCCATTCGGTCCTCGTCTTTAGATTTACCCGCAGGTGCGATTAAATCTAAAAAGGGCGATATTTTGGTGAGAGCTTTGGGTTTAAAAGACTCAGCAGAAGATTTTGAAAACATTATCGTGCGTTCTTTCCCCAATGGTGCGGTTTTAAAACTCAAAGACATTGCAAAAGTTACCGATGGCTTTGCCGAATCCTCTCGTTTTGCCAAATTTGATGGTGGTACGGCGTTATCCATTCGCATTAATGCCATTGGCGATGATGATATTATTGATGTCACCGATAAGGTCAAAAAATACGTGGAAGACAAACAAAAAACCTTAGGTGATGATTTACACATAGCGCATTGGTCGGATATTTCGCATTATGTGCATGGGCGCATTGATTTAATGACCAAAAATATGTTTTTAGGGGCTTTATTGGTGTTAATTACATTAACCTTGTTTTTACGCCTTAAAGTTGCCTTTTGGGTCATGCTTGGATTGCCTGTTGCCTTTTTGGGAACCTTTATGGTTATGGGTTATTTGGGTGTTACCATTAATATGTTATCGTTGTTTGGCTTTATCTTGGTGTTGGGTATTGTGGTGGATGACGCGATTGTTATTGGTGAAAGTGCCTACAAAGAAATTCAAGACAAGGGTCATACCGTAGAAAATGTGGTCAAAGGGGCGCAAAAAGTGGCATTGCCAGCCACTTTTGGGGTGTTAACAACCATCGCAGCATTTGTGCCCTTGTTATTTGTTGGGACTATGTTTGGGAGTTTTTTTGAAGCCATTGCTTGGGTGGTTATTTTAAATTTGTTGTTTTCCTTGGTGGAATCCAAGTTTATTTTGCCAGCACATTTGGCACACATGAAGCTTACCGATATTGAAACCCAAAACCCAAGTTGGCTCTTACGTATTCAACGCAGAGTTAATACCTTTTTAGATAATTTCATTAAAAATCGTTACCAACCCCTATTGCATAAGGCGGTTAGACGTCCATTTTTAGCCACGCTTGTGTTTATTTGTGTATTGGGTTTGTCCATTGTCATGCTGAAAACAGGCGTTGTTCGATTTGTGATGAATCCACAATTCTCCGCCGATTATATTTACGGTCAAGTCAAAATGACCGAAGGCACCTCTGATGTTATTACCGAAGATGCCATTGCTCAACTAGAAGATGCGTTAATTGCCATTGATAAGGAATTTTCACAAAAACTTGGTAAACAAAAAGGAGCTGTCGTCACTCATATGTCGGTTGTCAAAGAAAATCAACTCGATGGGCGTGTAGTGGTTGAGCTGGTTAAAGAAGACAGTTTGATTACCAGTGATGATTTAATGAAAGTATGGCGAGAGCGAGTCGGAACAATCAATGGTGCTGAGGTTTTGGCCTATCGAGCCCTTGGAGGGCCTGGTGATGGACCTGAAATTGCCTTTAAATTATCCTCTGACAATATCGAAGAACTTAAAAATGCCTCCAGTGAACTGGCGGATAAGATAAGACAATTCAATGGTGTCGCAGATATTCGCAATTCCATGAAAGCTGGTAAAGACGAAGTGCAATTGACCCTAAAACCACGAGGTCGCAATTTAGGTTTATCGCAACGGGATTTGGCTAATCAAGTACGTCAGGCTTTTTATGGTGATGAAATTCAACGTTTGCAACGCGAGATTGATGAGGTCAAGGTTATGCTTAAATACCCATTAAAGGAACGTGAAACCTTAGCCACTTTAGAGAATATGCGCATACGTTTAAAAGATGGTACGGCTATTCCCTTAAAAAGTGTGGCAACCATAACGATGGGCAAAGCCAGTGATGTGATAACCCGAATCGATAAGAAACGCTCAAGCACAATAACAGGTGATGCGGATTTAAAAGTAGCAAACCCCAATGCGATTATGGCGGAGATTAAAGAAAAGGGTGGTTTTTTAGAAAAGCTCAAACAAAAATACCCGTCAATAAAATCATCACCCGATGGTGTCGCTAAAGAGATGGCTGAATTGAAAGTTGGTTTAGCTAAGGGGTTTGTTATTGCTTTGTTATTTATTTATATGTTAATGGCTATTCCGCTTAAATCCTATACCCAGCCTTTGATTATTATGATGGTCATTCCTTTTGGCATAACGGGTGCCATCTTAGGTCATTGGATAACCGGTTATACCATGAGCATGATTTCCATGTTTGGTGTGATTGCTTTGGCAGGGGTTGTCGTTAATGACTCTTTGGTGATGGTGGATTTTATTAATAAATACCGCTTGGCAGGACACACAACACTTGAGGCAGCACTTGAGGCTGGCACACGGCGATTTCGGGCTATATTATTGACCTCGTTAACGACATTTTTTGGCTTAGTGCCAATGCTGATGGAAAAATCCTTACAAGCGCAAGTGATAATACCCATGGCAATATCTTTGGCATTCGGCATTTTATTCGCCACCGTTATTACCTTAATTTTGATACCAGTTTGGTATGTGATACTCGATAGGATAAAAAAGCGTTTTAAATAAGCTGAATAGCTAACCTGGTTGCCAGGTTAATGAACAGTAAATCTTGATGGTACACGAAGTTTCGTGCCATCAAGATTTAATAGGAATTTATTTAATGCGTTTAACTTTAACACCGCGTCCAAAGCCATCGACGTATAATAGCCAACTGCCCATGGATTTAGGTTTGATGGTGATCTTTGGGTTTGTTCTTTTAGGGATGTAAAAGGATGAGCTTTCGGTTTGTTTCCAGACTTGTCCGTTGGCTAATTTAAAGATGTTTTTACCTTTCCATCCGTTAAAGTCACCAATGATAGTGGACTTAATGGCTTCACGCTCAGACTCTTCTCTTCGAAAGCCCATAAAACGTTTCTTTTCTTTTTTGACTTCTTCAGCAATCACTTCTTTTTTTATCTCTTTTTTTACTTCTGCACGGACTTCTTGCTTTATTTCTTCTCGTGTTTCTTCTTGAGAATTTTGCAGCCAATCCAACAAAGCGGATTTTTCAGATGAAGAAAGCTTGTAAATTCCAGTAGTTACAGTTGTTTTTTCATCCATTTTACTAAATATGTCTTCTAAAGCATAAGACGAAAATGGTAAGATTAGTGCTAATATTATTAAATTACGCATGAATTTTTATTTTTTTTAAATTAATTAACACTATTTTACCTAAACTAACAAAGTTTTAACACAGTAAAAATAAAAAGAAGCTAAAATGCGTCCAAATACAACAAAACAACGTATAAAATGACAAGATTTATGAATAGTACACCATCACCAATGGCTAAGTTAATTAGTCAAACCAAACGACTACTGGTTATTGCAAGTTTATCACTAATGACATTAAATGCATCGGCTTATGATATTTCTATTAATGGTTCTGAATATTTAGGGCTTGCACCTGTTTTAGATGGTTTGGGAGCACCAACGACCAATTTGATGGAATACGATTATACTGGTACGCCTAGCACCCTAAGTTTTCATGTTGTTGATCCACTTGTTTGTGCCAGTAAAGCGAACTCTGCTTCTCCAAACATTATTACTCAGGTTCAAGATGGTAATGGTATTGAAGTGACCACCATGCAAAATAATATCATCACCACGGTATACGACTTGGACAATAATCAGTTTAATATCACAACGGATGATACCATTGCTTGTGCTACAGTTGCAGATGCCTTAAATAATATACCCCCTAACCCAGATGTGTTGTATGAAGATGGTTTTGAAAATAATGGTTTGTTAGCGAATAATGATATTAAATTAACTTTATTGAAAGTAGTAGACTCATCTCTTGACCCAATGGTTACTGAGCCATTTCCTTCGACTCCTATTTTTGTATCAAATAATCAAACGGTTGAATACCAATATATTATTAGCAATAATTCATTAAATGGCAACCCTGATTTAACCGTGGATTTTGTAGAATATTATAGCTTAATTGCAAATAATGGACCTGTTTTTGATGACGTACAAGATTGGACTTGTACCGTTCCTGTCGGTTCACAACCCACGACAAGCTGTGGAACATTTACTTTTGGGAGTGAAACAGTCAGATTAGATAATGCGGTTGTTGCCTCTGGAGACAGTTTAATAGTGTATGCAAAAAGGTTGGCATTGGTTGATGCCAATGATATTGCTAATAATTTAAAGTTGGATATGCTCGCATCGGCTTTTGTGGTTGATGCCGCTGTTACAGATAGTTATTTGGATAACAATACCACTTACCAACAATTTGGCAGCTCGTTGGTTACAGCCACGCAGTTGGTCATGACAGGACAACCAAGTGCCAGCGTGACATCAGGCAGTGCACTTGGCTCAATTATTGTCGAATTTCAAGACGCAGGTGGACTTATTGATGCCAATAATACCAGTGCAGTAACTATTACTATTCAAAATAATCCATCCTCTGGTAGTTTGTCTGGAACAATAACCAAGGCAGCGATTAATGGGATAGCAACTTTTTCTGATTTAAGCATTGATTTAGTCGGTACAGGTTATACTTTAGTCGCAACCGGTGGTGGTTTTACAACTCCCGACTCTAATGGCATTAATGTAACAGCTGCAGCTGCATCACAATTAGCAATAATTACGCAACCAGCAGATACAGTAGCAGGAGGCACGATAAATCCAGTTACGGTAGAATTACAAGATTTAAATGGCAACCTAGTCAACTCAAATACAGGAGGAGTGCATGTCAGTATTGTTCCTTTTTCTGGTGCATCGGGTGCAATATTGTCTGGTTCCAATGATATTGTAATGACTAATGGTCTGGTTACTTTTAATGATTTAAGTATTGACTTGGTTAATCAACTGAATGATAAATACCGGCTCCGATTCAATTACCAATTTTTTGCAGGAAATTTCGATTCAAATGAATTTGATATAACAGCCGTACCAGTAGCGGCTAATTCTACGTTTGGCGTCAGTGTTAGCTCTGAAACAGCTGGAACAGATGTCACTTACAGCGCTGTGATTAACGATGCCACAGGTGCGCCTGTTGGTTCAGGAATATTGGTTTCTTTTGCCATGACGAACACAGGCAATGCCAATACCCCAGATGTTAATTGTATAACTGATAATACGGGTACTTGTAGTGTTGTTGCAACCAGTACGTTGGTAGGCACAACAAATGTAGCTGCCAGTATAAATGGAAACAATATTCCTAGCGTAACAGTAGGATTAAATTCGTCAACGACTTGGAATCCAGGTATTGCCGATATTGCTAATTCAACATTTGGTGTCAACACAAATAGTGAAATGGTTGGAAACAATGTCACTTATAGTGCTGTTTTAAAAGATGCTAATGGTAATTTTGTTCAAGATGGTTCAGTGGTCTTTTTTGAATTAACAGATTCAAATGGAGCGGCAACAAATGCCGTTGGTTTTGTTTCTTGTGCCACCTCAGGAGGTATAGGTGCTTGTTCTGTCTCTGATACAAGTCTTACAACAGGGGATACATCTGTTCGAGGAGCTACGGGTTTTCCTGTCAACTCATCAAATGAGATAACCACAATAACGGCTGGCTTGTTTAACACAACAAATTGGCACAATTAAGATTGTTTTGACAATTAAAGTCATAAAAAAAGCCTTTGAAAGTTCAAAGGCTTTTTTTTATGACGTGCTTATTTGGGTAAAGTTTAAATTTCTGCATTGTGAAAAACATTTTGTACGTCTTCTAAATCTTCTAACATCTCGTTAAACTTTTCAAAGTTTGCCAAATCCTCCTCATCGGTAATTTTAACCGTACTTTGAGGGATAAACTGAATTTCATCGACTTCAAATTTAATCTCGCCTAAAGCTTCTGTTAAAGCATTTTTGGTTTTAAAGTACTCTGTATTGGGAGCAAATACTGAAATCTTACCATCTTCGCATTCAACATCAGAAACATCGACATCGGCATCCATTAAAATTTCTAAGATATCTTCATCGTCTTTGCCATCGGCATCAAAGACAAAAATAGCATCGTGATCAAACATGTGAGAAACACAACCTTGTGTGCCAATTGTGCAATGAGTTTTAGTAAAAGCCAAACGCACATCGCCAAAAGTGCGATTTGGATTGTCGGTTAAGCAATCAACGATAACCATGCATTTTCCTGGACCATAGCCTTCATAACGCGCCACAGCAAAATCTTCTCCTGCTCCTCCTTTAGCTTTATCAATGGCTTTAGCAATAACATGAGCCGGGACTTGATCTCGTTTGGCACGCTCGATTAAGCTTCTTAGAGCCACATTTCCTTCAGGATCTGTACCGCCTGATTTAGCACACACATAAATTCCACGTGAATGTTTCGAATAAATTCGTGCATTCATGTCAGAGGTTTTTGCCATGGATTCTTTTCTGTTTTGGTAGGCTCTTCCCATAATGGTATTCTCAAATCTGTAAAAACAGTAATTTTACTCATAACTTGTCATGCTGTGAACTAAAAGAAAGCCAAAATGACTTACAATAGTGTTTTTTTCTCAGTTTTGATATGAATCACACCTTAAGTGTCGCGCCAATGCTTGATTGGACTGATAAACATTGCCGCTATTTGCACCGTTTAATTTCGGAAGATGCGGTTTTGTATTCTGAAATGGTAACCACGCCAGCTATTTTACAAGGCGATACGCAAAAGTACATTGGATATAATCAACAAGAGCACCCTGTGGTTTTGCAACTGGGTGGATCTGATGCAACAGATTTGGCAAAAAGTTGTGTTATTGCGCAACAATACGGTTACGATGAGGTCAATCTTAATGTGGGTTGTCCCAGTGATCGGGTGCAAAAGGGGAGATTTGGCGCGTGTTTAATGAACGAGCCTAGCTTGGTTGTTGGATGCTTAAAGTCCATGCAACAAGCCGTTGATATTGCTATTACAGTCAAATGCCGAATCGGTGTGGATAACAACGATAGCTTTGATAATTTACAAAACTTTGTTGGAAAAATTGCACACTCAGGGGTGAAAATAATCATCATACATGCCCGCAAAGCATTATTAAAAGGTCTAAGCCCAAAACAAAACCGCAGCATTCCTCCGCTCAATTATGATTATGTTTATAAAATAAAAGCCTTATTTCCAGAACTGACGATAGTCATTAATGGCGGAGTTAATACAATTACGGAAGCACAACAGCATTTACAACAAGTTGATGGAGTGATGTTGGGTCGAGCTATTTGGAATAATCCGTGGTTATTGCATGATTTGCAAAGCACCTTAATTGCCGCTTCAAATCCTTCCCGTGATAAAGTTTTACAAGGTTACATGAAATATTGTCAAAATCAAATTCAAAAAGGTGTTAAACTGCATTGGTTATTGCCTCCAGTGTTGAATTTATACCATGGCATTGCAGGCAATAAAAAGTGGAAATCTTATCTCGTTACCCAAGCCCCTAAACGAGTTGATGATATAAGTGTGTTTGAAGAAGCAAGAGAGTTTATAGAGTTATGAGTGATTTTAAAATAATAAAATGCAAAAAGTGCGATGCAGCATTAGTTGAGATGTCTGGTCAAAAACTAACGCGTTGTGTTCAATGCGGTTATGAATTTTCCGAGAGCCGAGGGAAAACCTCAAAAAGAGCCAAGCAAAAATTGCAAAACATCCAACCACACATGAGTGCCCGACCTGCGGCGACACAAAAAACAATTAATATAACAAAAGGCACAGCAGATATTCGAGACATCATTGGAAAATTAAAGAATTTAAAAAACTCAGTTGCAACAACGCCAACAACGCCAAAATCAGAAACCAAAAAACCAAAAGTCTTACCCAAGAAAAAGAAAGGTTTTCCGATTGGAACGATAATCTTTTGGATTATACTGTTTAATGTATTACGAAATATTTTCAGGATGTAACTATGGCTGAAATTAATATAAGTAAATGCCCAAGCTGCGGTGCTGCCAATATGGAAGAATTTGGTGAAAATCGCATAAACTGCATTCAATGTGGTGCAAACCTGTCGTTAGTCGTCAACAAAGGCAGTAAGTTAAAAAAAACACTAATTTCAGCATTGTTTGTGGTTTTACTTGCAAGTGGAGCATTCTATTACGTATCTAATAAAACCCAGGAAGCGCTTCAAGAAATAACAAAACCGGCAGAAGCTCCTGTGGCGCCAAACATTGCCATTAAAAAATCACTCGATGCAGTGCCGAAACTTAAAAAAAATGCAATGACCATTACCAGTGAACAGTTTAAACAGGCACAAGGCAGACAAACTATAGCAAGGCTTCAAGTCGTTAATTCCGTTAATAGAAAAAATAAAAACGGAGGTCAATTTTGGATTGTATCCATAGAAAATCAAACCAATAAGAGTATAGCAAGACCGCGTGTGGTGTTGAAGCTTCTCAATAACAAAAATGAACAAATAGAAAGCTATACGGCTTGGTCAAAACTCGAAACATTGCCCGCAGGAGAATCCACCTCAGTGCTAATTGACATACCCAAAGTTCCTAAAGAAGAATTTCACAGTGAAATGAGTGCACAATCAAGCCCAGCAAGTTTATACGACAAAGCTCAGCAGGCTTTAGTTGTTCAAGAATTTAATGTTTCTATTGTAGATGAAACCAAAATGCAATTTGAATTAACAGGCATAGTTTATAACCCCTTTGACTATCAAGTGGATTTTGTCGAAATAATCGCCTTAGCAAAAGATAAACAAGGAAAAACGGTAGGTTATGCAAAAGCCTATGCATCAACAACCAATATAAAGCCAAAACAAACTTCGCCATTTACCGTAAAAGCGGAGAAATACGTAACACAAACCCCATACTCATGGACATTAAGTGCGATGGCGAGGAAGCATTAGTTTAGATTAATATCTAAAATAAAGCTGACACAACGTTGTCAGTAAGTCTGTGTATAATTCATCAATACAATAAATTTTAGGAGATAGAAATGCAATATGTTGAATTAATCGCGGTATTGGCAGTAGTTCAATTTTTCTTTTTCGGAGCTATGACAGGTCGTGAGCGTAGAAAATCAGGAATTAAAGCTCCAGCAATTACGGGCAATGAAGCGTTTGAACGCATGTACAGAGTGCAAATGAATACGCTAGAAACACTTGTTGCCTTTCTTCCCGTTTTACTCATTGCAGGGAAATATTGGCAAGCTAATTTGGTAGCAAGTATTGGTTGTGTTTACTTGATTGGTCGATTTATCTATTGGAGAGCCTATGTATCTAACCCTGAAAAAAGAGGCTTGGGTTTTATGTTGTCTATGCTATCAACATTGACACTTATTGTGTTTGCCCTTCTAGGAGTATTACAAGTAAACGCATGAAAACAAGTAGAGCAGCTAAATAATGAATCAAGAACTAAGAATGAAAATAATCAATGTTTGTACTAAAAAAATAGTGGACAAAGGTGATAATGTAGGTCTTTCATTTTATGCTTTTTTTGCTAATAAAAATGATGATCCAGAATCACTTATGCAAGTGGCAACGTGGTGGATACAAACGCACAAACTAGACCATTTTGTCAAAGCGAGTATAATTAAGTCGATAGTGGAAAAAAGTCTATAATACCCGAATCCCGATATAGAAATGCGTTTTAGAGTGCAAGTAACTGATGTGCATAGGAAATCAAGAAAAACTAAAGTCACCTCATTGGTGATGAAGTTTTTTCTGGATTTTCTAGGTGCATCAAGGACTTGTGCTATCATCGTATTTTCACTATCGGGATTTGGGTAATAAAAGATCAAGCTCTTGATGTTTAAAATGTTTTAGATTTTTTTTGTTCTTCCAGTATGAATTACAAGATAATTGTTTGGTGGAAGTAAACCCATAGCAAAAAAAACTCGTCATTGCGAGGAGGAACGACGTGGCAATCTGCTGAATTTATCGTAATCTCAAAAAGATTGCCGCGTCGCGGAGCTCCTCGCAATGACTTACTTCTTTGTGTTGCCAAAACTAAAAAGATAGCTCTTTTATGTTCTTATACTGTTCTAAGGCTTCAGGATTGGCTAAAGCATCTGTGTTGGTCACAGCTCGATCGTGAACGATATTTTTAACCGCTAGTTCGACAATTTTACCACTTAAAGTCTTAGGAATAGCGCTGACTTGAATGACTTTGGCAGGCACATGCCGTGGTGTTGTGTTTGCACGAATAGTGGATTTTATTTTCTTGATTAAATCATCATCCAGTTTTAAACCATCTTGCAAAATAACAAATAAAACCACGCGCACATCATTATCCCAATCTTGTCCGATGGCAATAGATTCAATCACTTCATCCATATTGTCGACTTGGCGGTAGATTTCAGCTGTTCCAATCCGAACACCACCTGGGTTTAAAGTGGCATCACTGCGTCCGTAAATGGTCAGTCCGCCATGTTTGGTTATCTTAGCTAAGTCGCCATGACACCAAATGTCGTTGAATTTTTCAAAATAGGCTGCTTTGTATTTTTTATTGCCTTTATCATTCCAAAACTTAACAGGCATGGCAGGAAAGGCATTCATGCACGAAAGTTCTCCTGTTTCATCAAATAATCGCTTGCCGTCATCATCCAAAACTGCCACATCCAAACCCAAACCAAGGCATTGCAACTCGCCTGTATAAACGGGTAGGGCCAGATTGCCTAGGGCAAAACAGGAACAAATATCGGTTCCTCCTGATATTGAGGACAGACAGACATCATTTTTCCATTGCGAATAAACGTAATCGTAATTTTCAGGCATCAGTGGCGAACCTGTGGAGAAAATGGTGGTTAATTCAGTGAATTTTCGTTTATTATTTGGTATTACACCTGCCTTTTCTATCGCTGATATCCATTTTGCCGAAGTCCCGAAGTGGGTTATTTTATTATCATCAACAATATCAAGCAAACGATTGCCATCGGGGTAAAATGGCGAGCCGTCATATAAATACAGGCTCGCACCTGTGGTGAGGGTCGAGACCATCCAATTCCACATCATCCATCCACAAGTGGTAAAATAAAACAAAGTATCATCAGGATTAACGTTGCTGTGTAAAACCAATTCTTTTTTGTGTTGCAGCAGAATTCCACCATGACCATGGACGATGCACTTAGGTTTGCCTGTAGTACCAGATGAATAAAGAATATAAAGTGGATGTTTGAAATCAACAGCTTCGATATGAACTTCTCTGTTGTTATTGTTGAGTGCATTATTCCAGCTGATGAATACACTTTCGTCATTCTCGCGGAGGCGGGAATCCATTTGAGTTATATTGACTTCACTTGCTAGATTCCTGCCTTCGCAGGAATGACGGTTTTTTTCTTGTGAATGAGTAAAATCAATCACAATAACTTTTTCTATTGAATCGATTTTATCCTTAATGATTTTGGCTTTTTCCAAACAATCATGGGTTTTGCCGTTGTAATAATAACCATCGGTGACAAACATGAGTTTGGCTTGGACTTGCCCAAAGCGATCAACCACGCCCTCAAAACCAAAATCAGGGGAAGTGGAGGTCCAAATTGCGCCAAGAGAGGTGGTGGCAAGCATGGCGATAATGGCTTCGATAATATTGGGCAAAAACCCAGCCACGACATCGTCTTTTTTTATGCCTTGGTTGCGTAAAAAATGCTGTAATTGTGCAACTTCTCGGTAAAGTTCATTGTAACTGATTGATGATTTTCCGCCCTTTTCATTTTCAAAGGTAACTGCTTCTTTGTCACTTCGGTGTTTAAGAATATTGCCAGCGTAATTTAAACTTCCGCCAACAAACCATTGTGTGTCAATTTTGTGCTCACCGTATTTGACCACTTGTTTGGAAGGTTGGATAAAGTCAATTTCACAAAAATCACAAACAGATTGCCAAAATTGTGTTGTTTTGTTTACTGAAAATTGGTGCAATTGTGAATAGTTGCCAAGAGTTTTTTGGTGTGTTTTATTAATAAATTTTTCAAACAGTGTGATATTAGTAAAAGGTATTTTTTCTTCCTTTGGTTGCCAAATTGCATCACTTGATATTTTTTGAATCATTATCTATCCACCAAAATAATAAAGTTTATATTCTACCCTAATCCTGATGTGGAAACACGAATTATAGTGCAATCAATTAGTACGTTTAGTCAATTTAAAACCAGTGGTGAGAAGCTATATTTGGAATTGCTAGACATAATAAGGAGTTGTACTATAATTGTGTTTTCACTATCGGGCTAAGGGTTCTAATAAAATCAATACAAAAGTGTGTTATTGTAAGATAGATTGAACCATTACAAATCAACTATAGCAGAAATTTTATTCAAACCCGTTTACAAATATAGACTCAGATAATATATTTACATTATTGGCATATAAATTATTTGAGGAATCAATATCGTAAGTATCATTGCTTATTGTAGCATCAAAAAAATTCATGCCTGAAGTTTGACCACTTGCAAGCAGAGTAACTCCAGTATTTTGTGCTGCTGTTAGATTGCTTATTGTACAAAGTGGGTAACCATTAGGATCCTCTTGGCAACCTAATGTAGAAAGTATGTTTAAGGCAGAGTTAAATTGAACCTTAGTATTATTTGAGGTACTGCCCGATAGATTTTCGAGCATGACATTAATATTAAAAGTTGTGTTTTGTAATACTAGATTAGGATGAGTGGCATCAATTTTGAGGTCAACAGCATCATCAAGCAGATGGAATTTAAAGTCTCTATCAGGGTTAAGGTTTCCTTGGTACACTTCTTGCCCATCTGGGTAGTTCGGTCCAGGAGGAGGAGTTACTACTGTTTGCACATTTTCTCTATAACAGCCTCTTTCAATGCTTGACGCAACTTGCACAGTATAAAACGTATTGGCTATAAAGTTAACCGAAGAAACATCAAAATAAACCATGCCATTTTTTTCTGGAGAAGCTTGAAAACTATCTTGTAATATTGGGGTACCTGAAACACCTTCTCCTTGAAACAAGGAAAAAGTGATTGTAGCAGCCCCTAATAAAGCATTGCAATCTCTGTAATTAAATCCAAAGAACAAAGTGTTGGGATTTGTTACAAGAAAGGTTTGACCAATGGGTGAAAAAAAATTAATTTGGCTCAGAAAGTTTGCTTCATTATAGAAAACATTAGCAGCAAAAGGTTTGGTTGTAAATAATACAATTAAAAACATAAATTTTTTCATACGATAAAATCTCCTAAAATTAATTAAGACACATTTTATTAAAAAATCCTTGTGGGCGGTTATAACAAATGATGCAATTTATTGTAAATATGATGCAAATTTGTATGATTTGTCCAAAATCCTTATACACAAATCCAGATATAGAATCGTAATTAATAGTGCAAGTAATTGTTGTGCATAAGGACTCAACAAAAACTGAATCCACCTGATTGGTGATTTCTAAGGTGCATTAAGGACTTGTGCTAGCATTGTGATTTCTATATCGAGATTTGAGGTATAACAAGTCAATAATTTCGTAGGCATATCATTAGTGATTATATATTTTATTGGTTTGCTAAGAGTGTTAAAGGATTGTGTTATAATTGTGTTTTACTATCGGGGTTTGAGTTTATTTAAAATGAGGTTAAAGAAAGTTGAATTCTCAATAGAGTTATTTCTTTTTAAGAATATCTAGGTATTATGAAAAATTAAAATTATGCGATTTTTTCTCCCGACAATGGATGGCAAGAATGAATTTCCTCCAATTGAAGAAGCTTTAAGTGAGCCCAATGGTTTACTGGCATTTGGTGGAAACCTTAAACCAGAGACTTTAATTAATGCCTACAGTCATGGAATTTTTCCGTGGTACTCTGAACAAGAGCCTCTGCTGTGGTGGTCACCCAATCCACGCATGGTGCTTTTCCCTGAAAAATTTCATGCCTCACGAAGTTTTAAACGGGCATTAAAGAAAACTCAGTATACGCCTCATTTTAATCGAGATTTTAAAACAGTGATTCACCATTGTGCGCAAACACGAAAAGATGGTTTAGGTACATGGATTACCAAAGAAATGAAAGTTGCTTATCAAAAATTACATGAAATGGGTATAGCGCACAGTTTAGAAATTGATATTAATGGAAAGTTAGCAGGAGGAATTTATGGCATTGCCTTAGAAAATATATTCTATGGAGAATCCATGTTTAGTACCCAAACCAATGGCTCAAAATTTGCTTTATATGAATTATGTAGGTACTTATTGAAGAATAATTTTAAAATATTAGACTGCCAAGCCCACAGTAATCACCTAGAGTCAATGGGGGCAGAATTGATTTCAATTCGGAAATTTAAGGAATATTTGCCCCAAAAGGTTTGATAAAGTGCAAATTTATAATGATTAGCAAAATTCATTAATGTAATATTCATCTTTATCTGCTACTATACGCATCGATTAATAAACACGTAGGTTGTATGGCAAAAGAAGATGTAATTGAGTTAGAAGGCAAAGTCACCGAGACTTTACCTAACACAATGTTTAGAGTAGAACTAGAAAATGGTCACGTAGTAACGGCGCACATTTCTGGTCGCATGCGCAAGCACTATATTCGTATATTAACAGGGGATACTGTTACTGTCGAGTTAACTCCTTACGACTTGTCTAAGGGTCGCATCACTTTCCGAAAAAAATAAAAATAACACGTGATATTACCTCATAAATAAGCCACCTTTTCGTTCAAAAATGGTCATTTACACCTGTAAAATCACATTTTTTGCCTCAATATGACTTATTTCTAATGCAATCTAACGCGTTATTTATGCATTGATATTGCCTCATAAATAAGCCACCTTTTAAAGTTTGCATTATTTTATTTTTGCTGTGTGATATATCTCACTTGCCTTTATTTTTTGTAAGGTGGGTTTACCCACCAAACTTGCAATCAAAGAATCAAACTCATGCTCCACTTTGTGGAGGGCAAACCAAGTTAAAACAGGCTATAAACCTTTAATTGACTGGTTTTTTATTAGACTCCAATAAAGGGGTGTTAGATTTAATGGCAAAAGACAGTTTGTTATTGAGTAAGTCTATGACAACCAATCCTCCATTAACGAGTTTTCCAAACAATATTTCGTCAATTAAAGGTTTTTTAATGTAACGTTCTATCGCTCGGTGCATTGGCCTGGCTCCCATGGATTTATCATAGCCTTTATCAACCAACCATTGTTTGGCATTGTTACTGAGTTTAAAACGCAATGACTTGTCTGACATTTGAGTTTCTAGCTCAATAATAATCTTATCCACAATTTTGAGTACGTGCATTTGTGCTAAATGATTAAACTGAATGGTTGCATCAAGGCGATTTCTAAACTCGGGTGAAAACAAGCGTTTGATGGCTTGTTCTGAATCACTGGAGTTGTCTTGCTCGGTAAAGCCCATGGAATCACGCGATTGTTCAGCAGCCCCTGCATTGGTGGTCATAATAAGTAAGACATTTCTAAAGTCGGTTTCTCTACCGTTAGAATCTGTTAGAGTCCCTCTATCCATGACTTGCAATAAAACATTGAAGATATCAGGGTGGGCTTTCTCAATTTCATCCAATAAAACGATGCTGTGTGGATTTTGATGAACTTTATCCGTTAACAAACCGCCTTCTTCGTGACCAACATAACCAGGAGGAGAACCAATAAGACGAGCAACACTGTGAGACTCCATGTATTCAGACATATCAAAACGTAATAATTTCAAACCTAATAAATGGGACAACTGTTTAACCACTTCGGTCTTGCCGACCCCCGTTGGTCCTGCAAACAATAGATTAGCGATGGGTTGATCGGCTTTTGCCATACCAGCTCGTGACATTTTAATTGCTGTGGATAAGGTGTTAATCGCCTCATCTTGCCCAAAGATAACCATTTTGAGGTTGCGTTCAATGGACTGTAAGCGTTGAATATCATCACCGTTCAAATCATTAACTGGGATTTTTGCCATGGATGCAACAACTCGCCGAATATCACTTGCGTTTATTGGTGTTTTTTGCAAACCTTTAATGCGTTGCCAAGAACCCGCTTCATCAATGGCATCGATGGCTTTGTCAGGCAAAAATTTATCATTTAGGTAGCGAGAAGTTATTTTGACCGCTTCGGTAATAGACTCATTGCTGTATTTAACATCGTGGTGCGATTCAAATTGGGGCTTTAATCCTTGTAAAATATCGATGGTTTCGCTAACACTGGGTTCTTTAATGTCCACTTTTTGAAAACGGCGTGCCAGTGCACGGTCTTTATCAAAAACACTGCGCGCTTCTTGTGCTGTTGTTGCACCAATGCAGCGCAGTTCACCATTACTCAGGGCTGGTTTGAGCATATTGGATGCATCCATGGTGCCACCCGAAACAGCTCCAGCACCGATAATGGTGTGTATTTCATCAATAAAAAGAATGGAGTGTTCGATATTTTGCACATGTTGAATCACTTTCTTCATGCGTTTTTCAAAATCTCCACGGTATTTTGTGCCTGCTAACATGCTGCCTAAATCCAATGAAAATACAATGGCTTCTTGGATGAGTTCAGGGACTTCTTTATCGACAATGCGTTTAGCAAGACCTGCAGCTACCGCTGTTTTACCCACGCCAGGTTCACCAACCAGCAAAGGGTTGTTTTTTCGGCGACGAAGTAATATTTGGATAACACGCTCTAACTCTTGATGCCGACCAATAAGTGGATCTATTTTGCCAGCAATGGCTTTTTCATTCAGGTTAATTAAATAACTTTCCACTCCATCGGTTTGGTCTTCGCTTTCTTCATCGCTATTGTCATAACCATCCATTGGAGCAAAATCACCGTGAGCGATGGTGCTAACAATGTCAAATCGCTCAATGCCTTGTTTGGCAAATAAGAAAACAACATGGCATTCATGTTCCTCAAAGAAAGAAACCAACACACGTTCACCCGTGACAATATCCACCTCAGCAGATTGGCTTGAAAAAATAGCCCTTTGCATGACACGCTGAAAGGCGGTGGTGGGTTGCGGTGTAAAGTCAATATCTTTTGGTAACACCTCAATGTATTGTTCTATGTGTTGCTCAAGTTCTATTTTTAACAACTCAATATCACAATCTATTTCTTGCAATACTTTAATGACGTTTGAATTTTTTAACAACCCTAACATCAAATGTTCCATGGTTAAGTATTCGTGGCGATTAAAGATAGCTTGTTGGTAGATGTTGCCGATATTTTTGTCTAGTTCTTTATCTAACATTAGGCTTGCTCCATGACACACAATAAAGGGTGTTGATTTTCTTTGGCGTAGTGGTTGACTTGCAGCATTTTGGTTTCAGCAATTTCATGGGTGAAAATTCCGCACAAACCTTTACCGCGCGTATGCACATGCATCATCACCTGAGTAGCGCGTTCTTCATCCATTCGAAAAAATCGCACCAACACATCAATGACAAAATCCATCGGAGTGAAATCATCGTTAATGATTAAAACCTTGTACATGTTTGGCTCTTTGAGCTCTTCCTGGGATTCTTCAAAAACTAGGCTTTGATTGTCCCAAGATAAATCTTTATCAGACATATTTATAATGTTTCGTTTAATTGCTTTAATTTTGAGTTGTTTTTGTAATTTTTCAAGATTTAAATAAAAAAATCTCAATGTAATTTGATTTTATATATTACATTTATCTAATATTAGAGCAAATTGTTTACAAAAGTTTTAATTTAGGCTAACCTTTAACGCTATCTTAACTTAATCTAAATCAAGGAGTTTAACACTATGACACTATTGAACAAAAAATCAATATTAACCGTTGCAATTACCGCAGCATTAACACTGGCAGGAACAGCCTCTGCAACCAATGGTTACTTTGCGCACGCTTACTCTCAATCAGAAGCAGGGCTTGCTGGAGCAGGCGTTGCAAAAGCGAAAAATGTCGATGCATTAGCGGGTTCAACCAATCCAGCTAATATGGTTTTTGCTGGGGATCGCATGGATATAGGGCTTGCACTATTTAGCCCGCAACGCGAATACGAAGTCACAGGTGATCCAGCTTTACCAAATGGTTTTGCACCAATTGGAGTGATACCAAGCTGTAATGCTCCTGGTGTGGATCCTTGCCAACTGCCCTTTTCTATAGGGCCAGGCAAAATTCAATCAGAAAACACTTTATTCCCAGTACCAAGTTTTGGTTGGAACAAAATGTTATCAGACCGTTCATCCTTTGGCGTAATGGTTTACGGTAACGGCGGCATGAATACCGAATACCAAGGTGGCTCTGCTAATGTTTTTAACCCGGGAACAGGTACAATTGTAACAGCTCCAGGTACATTTGGTAATGGTACTTTAGGCATTGATTTAATGCAATTGTTTGTCGCTCCTACTTACTCAATGAAAGTGGGTGAAAACTCTTCTATTGGTGCAAGTATCATTGGAGTATTCCAACGTTTTGAAGCTAAAGGATTGGGCAGCTTTGCAGGCGTGACAAATTCCCCGAACAATTTAACAAATAACGGTTATTCGACTTCTTATGGAGCAGGATTTAAAGTAGGATTCAACAGCGCAATCTCTGATAGCATTCGTTTTGGAGCTTCTTATCAATCAAAAATGCGCATGGGCGAGTTTGATGAATACAAAGGCTTGTTTGCAGAAAACGGTGACTTTGATATTCCAGAAACATGGACATTTGGCATCTCAGCGGATGTCGGTGAAAAAGGTGTGTTTGTTGCCGATATCCAACGCATCAATTATTCCGATATTAAGTCAATCGGCAATGACATAACACCATTAACTCAAGGTCAATGTTTAGATGCATTGAACGCTACACTTTTTAATGGTGGTAACCAAGCACCAGCACAAGGTCCTGGTTGTGGCGGTGGAAGTAACGGTTTTGGTTTTGGTTACAATGACATGACAATTGTTAAAACGGGTTACGAATGGTCGCAAAGTGATGATTTAATTTTGAGAGTGGGTTACAGCATTACGGATCAACCAATCGAATCATCTGATGTGATATTTAACATCTTAGCCCCAGCGGTAATCAAATCACACCTAACAGCAGGCTTCACAAAGCAACTGGCTAACGGTAATGAAATGACCCTATCATTTATGTACGGTGCTGGTGAAAAGGTTACTGGACCTAACCCATTTGATCCAGGTCAAACAATTTCAATCGACATGAACCAATACCAAGTGGGTTTTACTTATACAAGAAAATAACTTGAGTTTATAAGTGTAAAAAAAAGCCTCGTTATCGAGGCTTTTTTTATGCTAAAATATGAACAAGAGTCGTAGGGTGGGCTTGCCCACCATCAAAAGCCAAACAATTACTTTTGCGGTCTGTTTAGTCCTGCATGCTATTTCAATCAAAGAAACACGCGACTAAAGTCACGCCCCCAATCTGGATTGTGAGCTTGTTTTACGCAATCACTATAGCTATCGAGTCACTTGATTTGATATAGAGCCAACTAATCGACCTGATAGATGGTTTCAATATATGGTAGAACCAATAAAACATCTGCTTTTACAGCACTTGGAAATCGGCTGTTAAACAACTCATCGTAGTTATTAACACAAAAGTTTGGCTCTGATTGACAATAAAAAAAGTTATCGCACAGCGACACAGTGGCACAGCGAAAAGCAAAAAAAATACATGGGTAGGATGGGCCATGCCCATCGGCAGTGTATAAGCTACCTCAGTCTTCAAATTGAGTATTTGGTCAGTGGGATTTATCCCACTCTAAATTCAACATTTATAAATAAGCGTCGGATAAAACCGACAATCCAATAAAAGAAGTTATCGCACAGTGGCACAGCAAAAAACAAATGCTTGGGTAGGATGGGCCAAGCCCATCGGCAGTGTATAAACGACCTCAATCTTTGACTTAAAAAGATAAAAGGATATAACAATAAATCTCCACTATGTTTTTTGATAATAAAATATTAGCATATTCTAATCTATCCTAAGTTGCTAAAAAAGTCTTGACAGATGAGATTGTAAAGATATTATAAAAAAGCAACTTGTTAACGGATATTGCCAAAATTTGACAAAAAGTGAGCTATCCCGCCACGAAAAACGACCGAATTGACCAATGACTTTTAACCACAGTTGCATTTATAAAATTTTTAAAAAATATTAAAAAATGGAGAAATAAATGAAACAAAATAAAATCTTAAGTGCTTTAGGCATGGCTAGCACAGCACAGCACAGCACAGCACAGCACAGCACACTTAGACAACTCACCAAACGCATAGTTCAAGTTACGGCATTTACGGTTTCTTGTTTGGTTGTATTGCCTAGTTTTCTTCAAACCGCAGATGCTCAGACAGGTGATGATTATACTTGTGCTGAAGATGACTGTGAATTAATTCATCAAGCGGAAGAAAGATCCCGTTTAGAAACGAACTATGAAAATAGTAGTTCTGTCTTTTATTCAACTGATTACCTGATATACAAAGCCAAAGTTGATAAAATCTTTATTAAGAAAGAAGAGAATAAAAATAATGGAGGTATGTCATGAAGCAATCCATTATTTTAAAGCCCTTAGGTCAAAATAAACCTTCATCAACGAGCAACTTATTAAAGAAAACTATGCAAGTAACAGCGTTCACGTTTTCTTGTCTAGTTGCATTACCGAGTTTTCTTCAAACCGCAGATGCTCAGTCTGACCCTGATTATTCTAGCGGTCCCCTCTGTGAGTACAATGATGTTGATTGTAATGATGATGGTGAGGTAATAGCATGGGGCTCTGGTTCAAATCAACATTGGTCTGATGACATAGACTGGGATTGGGTCATCTATCCAACAGGAGATTATCCTCCAGGATGTGATGAATATGGTTGTGATGATGGCGGAGGTACAGATAATGGTGGAAACCCTGAAACAAGACAAGAATGTGTGGACTTGGATGCACAGCGTGATTCAAGTTGTATATTTGATCCAATAGGTCCAACTCGATATAATTGGAATGCTCTTGCAAATTCTTTTGCAAATAATTTGACTAATTTAATTCCAGCAAGTGGAGGCATGTGGGCAACTGCTAGTCCTAGTTTTTACCATGGCTTGATATCAAGTATTTCTGTAAATTACTGGTTTAATCAAACATACAATTCAACTAATGATTTATACTGGGATTACGTGTCTGATTACTGTATATCTGAATTTCCTATAATTGATAATGGGTTTTTAAATTTTGCACCTGATAGAATGACTTGTATGGCAAGAGCTTACTGGGCTTCATTTACACTGATGCCTTCATATTCAGACTCTACTTATACAATTGATACATTGGAGGCTAGCTTAGGTGGGAGTCGAGCTAGTTTTAGTTTTACGATTCAGCATTTGTCAGCTGGTGACCCATTAGGCAATTGGGGTTATAATTACTTCAATCAGGTTATTAAAGTAAAACAGTGTAAAGTCTGGTTTGATCTTAAAGAAGAGCTAGGTTGTGAATAAGTTAAATGTTAAAGGAGAAGTAAGGTGAAGAATTTTAAGTTTTTATTGATTTCAGTCATTATAATATATGGTGCATACTTTTTAGTTGATACTAAGACAGAAAATAATATTCAGGATTTAAACATAATTCCGATTCATGTTGATGACGTGGAAAATATAGTAAAACGTGAATCTAAAGAGAAAAACGTAAGAGCTATTAAAAGTAAGCTGCCTAAAGAATTAATTAATAGTGGTTTAATTCAACTGCTCAAACCCCCAGAAGATAGAGAGTTAGAGTATGTTTGGTCTGAAGAGTATGGTTGTTTTGATGATGAGCTTGAAGATTCTTGTAAGTATGACTTCCTTAATGCGAAATCTGTAATAGAAGCTAGGTGGATGAAAAATAATGGATATCCTACAAAAAGCATGTTGGATTTGGTTAATAATCCCAATTATAAAAATCAAATTAAAGTGCTTGCTAGAAGTAAGTACCCTGCGGCCTTAACTATTGCTTCAATAGAAGCAATGAAATTAGGTAATTATAGAGAGGCTGCGCATTTAGCGCTTTCAAATATTGCTTATTCGGATAAATCTAAAACATATCCTCATGTTTTATATGGTGAGGCATTAGTGCTTGACGAAAAAACCATTGCAGGTGTAACACAATTATTTATTGCAGGGCTATTGGGAGATTATATGGCTAATGGTAGAGCCATTGGACTTACACCAGATGTGGCATATACTACTGCTACTATAAACAGTGCGCATAACTATTTAAAAAATATTTTTGGGTTAAACGTTCCTGTTGACCCACGCCCAATGGGTGATGATGGAGGTTAAAGTTAATCTCAATAAAACAGGACAACTCTCCCCATCAAAAATCGAGAATTGCCCTGTTTTTACACCGATTAAAATCTCTGGTGAAATCATCGATTGCTTACGGGTTGATGTGAGCGTTAAACTAAAACCACTTAGCTTTGCTGGTGGTTTTTTAAACCTGTATTTACTCAAGTTTTTAGCAGGGGATAAAAACACCTCCAGCGGTTTTGCTGATTGTGCCATTGATGAATTGTATCTGTGGGCTGGTGCGCGTGTGGGCTCGAATCGCTTTGTGAAAACTGTCTGTTCGGCTGTGGCTCGATTTATCAATGGTCTTGAGGCGTTGAGTCAAAACTCAAAACTAACACTTGATGATTTAATCGCCATCAATACCCGTTTGCGACCCAAAAAGCACAATTACGGTATCCGAACTAGCAACATGC
>Ga0256840_1000269_pt1 | contig 52342 bp, 49 predicted proteins | sample 355202metaG_FD_185969 | JGI IMG/M metagenome (GOLD analysis project Ga0256840, IMG submission 185969) | Hydrothermal vent microbial communities from Mid Atlantic Ridge, Atlantic Ocean - 355-202 | ecosystem: Environmental > Aquatic > Marine > Hydrothermal vents | place: Atlantic Ocean: Mid...
AAATTAAGATGCAAAAACACATGACGGATATACAAAATCAACCGCAAAGAGTGATATCTTATTTTAAGCATCCTAAAATTTCTTATGCTGCATAAATTGAGCGGTAATATCTAGCAGGGTTAATATAGTTCAGTATAACCAAGACCCCTTTACCATTTTTAGCTATGGTTTTCATTGCCCTTTGGGCTGTCCAATAACCATCCTTTGAGTCAACACCTCGCAATTCACGCAGAAAGTTGGGGAACTGAACTCGCACCAAACATTCGCTATCTTCGGTTAAATCACCCACATAAAACGCCAAATGCTGCGTATTGCTAATTTTATCGTTAAATTTTTTAACCTTAAAATCGCCCCATTGGGTATTATAAACAGACTCTTCTGCCACTTCTACCGTGCATTCATTTTGCATACGGTACTGGATTAAATCCGCAATCGTTCCAATCTTTAAATCGTGCTTTTTGGCAAAAGTTACCAAATCATCGCGGCGCGCCATGCTTCCGTCTTCATTCATGATTTCAACAATTACCGCAGCTGGGGTTAAACCTGCCAAATGCGCAATGTCACAACCCGCCTCAGTGTGTCCCGCACGCGACAAAACACCACCAGGTTTTGCCATCAAGGGAAAAATATGTCCAGGTACAACCAAGTCATCAGCTGTGGCATTGACATTGACCGCATCAATAATGGTTTTATAGCGGTCATAGGCTGATATTCCTGTGGTTATGCCATGGGCAGCATCAATAGAAACGGTGAAATTGGTTTCTAATTGTGCGGTATTTTTATTCACCATTAAGTTCAAGCCCAATTGTTCGCACTTTTTTGGCATCAAAGTCAGGCAGATTAAACCGCGGGCATGGATAGACATAAAATTAATAATTTCAGGTGTGATGCAATTGGCAGACACCACTAAATCCCCTTCATTCTCTCGGTCTTCATCGTCCATGAGAATGACCATTTTGCCATTTTTTATGTCTTGGATTAGTTCTATTATTGTGTTCATATTGTTTTTTTTACCACAGAGGACACAGAGTTCACAGAGGGTTATAGTTTAAATCTTTTTATGCCAATCACTAAACGATTGACATTAAAGTTAATTAATAACCCTGTTTTTATTTGTGCTAATTTCATATAGGTTAGGATTTGTGCATCATCAATGGATGTTAGTTTTTTAATACTTTTGAGTTCAATGATTACTTCGTTCTCAATTAATAAATCTATTCGATATCCACAATCCAGATTTGTTCCTTTGTAATTTACGGGCATAGGCAATTGTTTCTGAAAAGAAATATTATTTAAAGAAAGTTCATGAATAAGACAATTTTCATAGGTTGATTCCATAAGACCAGGACCTAAAGTACGGTGCACCTCTATGGCGCAGCCTATAATCTTTTCTGTCAATTTATCTTTTTCCATCTCTTTTTACTCTGTGTGCTCTGTGACCTCTGTGGTTAAATTTTTTAAGGGCATTCTAAATAATAAGTTTATATTTTCACTATCCTTTATCTAAAAATATGATTTTTTAGCTTTTTTAAATTCTTCAATGAGTTCTTGATATCATTCATAGTTTTTTGTTTTGTTATTAACCTCAGAGGACACAGAGTTCACAGAAAAGTAGAGCATTACCATGATTTATTTCTGGCTTTTAAGACTCTCTTCCAAACTTCAGCGGATGTTGCATTTTGCCAAACTCCTCCAAGCAAATAATTGAATTTAGGATCTTTTCTTGCCAATTCTTCAATCTCATCTATATAGTTCTCACCTGTTTTTGATAATAATTCTTCTAACGCTCCTGCTGCTAAAATTGAACTAATTTTTTGTGGTATATCTTGTTGATTAGTGTGCTTAATAAAACTCCACAATTCATCGTAGTGACTTTTATATGCCATATCCATAACATATTCAACAGCCCAGTGTAAATCATCACCATTGCTCTTTTCTTTTGTATAAGCGTCAATCCATTCTTTTGAAAGTTCATTTGTTTTTATTTTATAACTATTATTTTCCACCTCTGTGATCTCTGTGTCCTCTGTGGTTAAATCAAGAGTTAACTAAACTCGATTTAAAATCAGGAAGCATCTTTTCAACGTAACGGGCGATGGTATCAATTTCTAGATTGACTTTGTCGCCAACTTTTAACAGACCCAAATTGGTATGCTCTAAGGTATGTGGAATTAAATTAACCGACACCACGCAGTTTTCAATTCCATTCACCGTTAAACTTACACCGTTGATAGCAACAGAGCCTTTTTTTACAATAAACTTATCTAAATCAACTGGGATTTTAAATTGATAAATAGTCGAACGGGCACTGGTTTCAATACCAACACAGAGTGCTACAGCATCCACATGACCCGAAACCAAATGACCCCCAAGCTTATCTTTTAGGGTCAAAGATTTTTCTAAGTTGATTGCTGAACCTATTTGCCAATCAGCTACTTGGGTTTTGGATAAAGTTTCTAAGGATATATCAAGCGAAATCTTATCTCCATCAATCTCTGTCACGGTTAGACACACACCATTACACGCAATGCTGTCGCCCAATTCGATATCTGATACTTCCTTAAAATTAGTTTTAACCACAAAGCTAAAATCCCCTTTTGTTTGTTGTTTGAAAACGACCTGACCAACACTTTGAATGATGCCTGTAAACATAGTATTTTTACATTAAAGAGACCTTTGCAATATAGTGGTGATTACACTATTGTTCAATATTTAATCAAAAACAAATCAATTAAATTCAATAGGATGTGCAACGACTAATATTAACCCTGCTAGAGAATACCATTCATCACGAGTTAAACCATTGCTTCACCTTTCTTAATTTTATAAAACCCAACGTCTTCTAAAATACCATAAACCGATGGCAATACCAACATCACAAGCATGGTTGAGGTCAACATGCCAAAGACAATACTTGTCACCAATGGAACTAAAATTAAAGCTTGAGTGCTGGTTTCAAACAACAAGGGCACCATGCCCGCTACAGTTGTGGCAGAGGTTAAAAAGATGGCTCGAAATCTATCGCGCACGGCTTGACCAGCGGCTGCATGAAAGCTCATGCCTTCTTCGACATGATTTTTGACAAAGATGACCAAAAGGATTGAATCATTGACCACGATGCCTGCCAATGACACAAATCCAATCATGCTAGGCAAGGTAAAATCCAGACCCATGATAAGGTGTCCCCAGATAGCACCGATGAGAGCTAAAGGAATATTGAGCATGACTATGGCAGGTTCTCGATAATTTTTGAAAATTAACGATAACAGTAAAAATACGCCAATGGCTCCCAAACCAAAACCTGAAAGAATAGACATTTTGGTTTCTGTGCCGTTTTCGACCTCTCCTTTAATGGTGATTTTTACATCAGGAAATTGTTCTCTGAGTTTTGGCAATAAGTTTTTAATCGTGCCATTGATGACTTCGGAAGTATTGGCAATTTCGGCATCGACATCACCAAAGATGGTAACGGTACGTTTGTGGTTAATGCGTCCGATGCGAGCGGGCTCTCTTTTTTCAATAATATTGGCAATACTGGTAAGTGGAATAGGGTTGCCTGTGCGAGTAAAGACCGATAAGTTGTCAAAGTCGCGTAGCTCTTTGCCCTGTTCGCTTTCCAATTTAGTAATGATTTCATAAGACTCACCTTTATGGTAAATTTCATCCACTTTAACGCCTTGGTAGGCGGCACGCAATTGTCCAGCAATATTGCGGGCATCAATACCTGCTGCTAAGGCTCCGTGTTTGAGTTCGATGGTGAATTGTGGTTTGCCAGGACGCATGTCATCAATCAGATTATTGACACCGTCATAGCCACGTAACCAATTTTGCAACGCCCACGATGCTTGTGAAACCCGCTCTAAATCCTCACCACTCAAGCGAATTTCAATGGCACGGCCTGCAGGCCCAACTTTGGGTTCTCGAAATAGAATACTCAAAACACTGGGAATATCACCGCTGTTGGCTTTCCATGTACTGGTCAGTTCCGCAACGGTCGTGTTACGTTTTTCTGTATTGAGTAAATCTAAAGAAATCGTGGCTAAATGTGTGCCGTTTTCAGGCACTTGCCCATGCACACCATAACTGAGTTGAATGTTTTTGACCAAGGGTTCGGATTCATTTTTATTGAATTCTTTTACCGTTTTATCCAAAGACAACAACAATTGTGCCATGACTTTTTCGGTTTCTGCCAGCGGTGTGCCTTGGGGTAATAATATTTGCGCATCAACAGTATTGCCTTCCATATCAGGAAAGGCTTTAAACTTGACCGTCCCCGTAGCAATCAATCCCACCGAAAAAACCAACATGGCAATAGCCAAACCCACCGTCACATAACGATAAGAAATGGCAAAATCAGCCGCTTTGCCCATGTTTTCACGCCACCTTTCAAACATGGCTTCAAACTTTTTGCGATAGCGGTGTGGTTCTTTTTCGTGTGAATGTTGTAAAGAATGCATCAAATGATGCGGCAACACCAAAAAGGCTTCAATCAAACTGACGGTTAAAACTGACAACAGCACCACAGGTAAAACGCCCAATATTTGCCCCATATCGCCTTTCATCATTAGCAAAGAACCAAATAAAAAAGCAGAGGTTAAGAATGATGCAAAAACTCCAGCAAATACTCGTTGAGTTCCTGCAATGGCTGCGTCCATTGGTGACAGTCCTTTTTTGTATTCGTGAGCAATACTTTCAGATAAAACGATTGCATCGTCCATCAAAATACCAATTGCCATTAATAGGGCAATCATGGAAATCATGTTGATGGTCACACCGAAAAATACCATCATCGCAAGTCCGCCTAAAAATGAAACAGGTAAGCCAACCGCCACCCAAAAGGTGTAGCGCCAAGTAAAAAACGCAAATAAAACCAATGAAGCTAAAATCAGACCTTGCCAACCATTGGTGATTAATAATTTAAGTCGGTCTTTGACCAACGCCGCACCATCTTGAGTGATGGTTAATCGAGTTGATGTGGGCAAAATAGCATTTTCGGTTTGAACAAACTCTTCAATAGCTGCATAGACTTTCAAAATATCATCGGTGGTGTTTTTGCTGACTTTTAATAAACCAGCACGCTGTCCATTGAGTTCTATGCGGTCTTCTTTGTTTTCAAAAGTGTCTTTTATTGTCGCAATATCACCTACCGTAATTTCAGCACCACCTTTGGTATTCATAATGACTAAATCAGATAGTTCTTTTGCTGTTTTACGAATATTGTCAAAACGAATTTGGTAGGATTTTTCATCGGCTTCTAATAATCCAGCCGGTAAATCAATGCCTTGAGTTGCAATAAGGTTGGCAATATCTTGCACGCTTAATTTGTATTTCAACAACACATTTGGATCAATCAACACCTGCAATTGATGAGTAGAAAAGCCACCGACAGTAACGATGGGGATTTTCGGATTAGCCAACAACTTATCGCGGTATTCTTCGGTTAAGGCCTTGAGTTCGGCATTGGTTAATCCTTTTGAAGTGATGGCGACATTGGCAACAGGGCTGACCCGACCCAATTCAACAATGCTTGGGTCTTCGGTTTCATCAGGGAAATCCTGCACACCATCAACCGCGGCTTTTATGTCGTTGTAGAAGTTTTCTATGTCGCCTGCTTCCTGCATTTCCAAGGTGAAAATAGCAATGTTATCACGGGCATCACACACTTGCTCTTTTAAAAAGCTGATGCCATCGGTGGCATCTTCCATTCGATTACAAATGGCATCTTCAACATCATTGGGGTTGGCACCAGGGTAAATCATTTTGACTTGCACTTTGCTGGGTTTGAGCAATGGGAACGACTCTTTGTTTAAACGAGCTAAAGAAGCAATACCAATGGCAATAATCGCCATCATCAGTATATTGCCAGCCGTTGGGTGCTTGATGAAATACTTTATCATCATTATTCTCCAGCTGCTTCTTTTCTGAACTTATTGGCATAATCTTCAACAAACATTTGCTTGATTGGTAAACCCTGCATAACAGGAATAACGTCACTGACGATTAATTGTTCACCTTCATTTAATCCATTTTTAAGCACCACTAAATCAGCTTGAGAGTAAGCAATTTCAACAGGACGAATATCCAGCGTGTTATCTGCCATAGCCACATAGACACGATCTTGGTGCACGGCTTTTCGAGGGATTACCAAAGTGGGTTTAGTCGGTGCAAAAAACTCAACCGACGTGTACATGCCTTTGAGTAATGGTGGACGAACCCCAGGAATTACTTTTTCATAAGGATTGTTCACGACCACGACCAACCCCAAAGTATCTCGGCTTGGGTCAACTGATTCACTCAAACGAATAAGCTCACCGATCCATTCTGACTGGTCGCTACTATTACCAACCAATCGTACACGTGCCTCTAAATTCATGTTTTTAATTGCCATTTGCATGATCTCTGGGTTTTGCATACTCAAAGACGTATTTTCACCTTCGAATAAATCTGAAACTAAAGCCCTAAATTGCCTTAATGGTAATTGCGCATTTATCTCAACTGCTTGTACACCTAATGCCTCAAACAACACACCACCTATTGGCGTAAACTCACCATTTTCAACCAAAACCTGCCCAATTCTTGCATCAAAGGGCAGTTTTATTTCGGTTCGACCCAATGAGTCTTTGCCTTTATTGACTAAACTCTGTGACTGTTTTATCTTAGCGACAACCGCCGCCTTGCGACTGGCAAAAGCCGACAACTTGCCTTCGATGTCTTGTACTTGTTGCTCCAGCGATAAAACATTTTTCTCTTCTTTATCCAAAGTGCTGCGGGCAATCAGTTTTTTATCCCACATGGACTGTAAACGCGATAATTCATTGCGTTCAAATGCCAGTTTTTCTTTCGCTATTTTTAACGCACCCTTGGCACTTTTTTCTTCCACGTCTAATTGAGTTAACGAGGATTTGCTTCCTGCAAGACCGGCTTTGCTTTGATTCAGTGAGATTTCATAAGTGGTTGGTTCGATACGCAACACCACGGTGCCTTTTTTTAAACTCGCCCCCTTTTTTAAATCAGGATGAATATACACAATTTTACCACTGACCTCGGTTTTGGCTTTCATCAAAATCGCTGGTTCCACATTACCAAATGCCATCACACGTGCGCGAAAAGGAATCTTTTTAACCGTTATGACCTCAACGGCTTTGGCAGGATAACCCAATTCTTGATGTTCAATAGGAGCTTTAGTTTTAACCGCAATGACCACAATGGCAACCGCCATTGCAATAATAAGAGGTAAAATCGGAAGTTTTTTTAGTATTTTTTTCATGTTCTTAGCCATTGAATGATTTTTATCTTTTTTCATTAAATCACTTGCAAAGATTAAAATCAAGGATTATAGTGAAGTTTGTGAACATTCACTAACTTTTATGAGGAAATTATTATGAACGGTAAAAATAACATCGCCATTGGCTTTTTAACTATGGGCTTTTTTATGGCTTATGGCTTTTTTCTAATCTATTTAAGAGATTTTGCTCCCGGTAAAGAAGAGTGGGCAAACGCTTATTCAATCGGAAAACATTTTGAAACTCGACTGGCACATGTACACGGTAATTTATTTGCCTTTTTAAATCTTTTAATAGGCTATTTCTTATTAAGATTCCATGACAAACTTAGCAACGTAAAAACCATTTCATGGCTCGCTTTAACCGGTCTATTAATGCCTATTGGCATATTGGCTGAAGTTTACTTAGGTTTTCCACCTATTTTGGTCTTAATTGGTGCTATTTGCATGACAATTTCTGTTGTTTGGTTAGGATTGTCTTTTTTAAAGATGAAAAGTTTAGGGAATTAACCAATGCAAGCATTTAAAATGAGTAAACGCCAACAAGAAATTATTGACTGTGCGGGAAAGATTCTGTCCAAATCAGGCATCAGTGGCTTAACCACCAAAAATCTGGCATTGGAAATGAAGTTTTCAGAAAGTGCCTTGTATCGACACTTTAAAAGCAAGGGAAAAATTATTGAATCCATGTTGGCGTATATGGAACACGACATGGATCAACGTCTTGGTGAGGCTGTCCAATCAAAAGACACACCAATTGAACAATTTCAAGCCATGTTTAGTTCACAGTTTGACTTTTTTTCAAAAAATTCACACTTTGTGGTGGCAGCCTTCTCCGATGGACTAATGGAAGAGTCACGAGCAATCAACCAAGCCATCAAAAAAATTATGGCAGTTAAATACAAACACCTGATGCCACTAATACAAACAGGGCAAAAACAAGGTGACTTTACCGATAAAATTGATGCCAAACAACTGATACATATTGTCATGGGAACATTTCGTTTAATGATGTTCAAATGGCGCATGGATGACTTTAAATTTGATATAAAAAAAGAAGGCGATAAACACATACAAGCCCTTTTAACCCTAATGAGCTAACGATGAAAAAATACCTCCCATACCTATTTGCACTACCTCTATTTGCCTTTGCGTCCTTAACTTTTTTTTTAAGTACTTCAGTAATTTTTGATTTATTTAATGTCCGTGCTTCGCAAGGAAACTATGTTCTATTTATAGTAGTGACCAACCTACTATGTAGTTTAATTTACTTTGTTGCCGTTTATGGTTTTATCAAACAAAAGATTTGGACATCATTATTATTAGGGCTGGCACTTTCATTATTGATACTTGTTTTTGCTTATTTTACCATTTACATCGACAATGGAGGCGTATATGAAGTCAAAACCTATGGAGCCATGTTGTTTAGAATGACAATAACAGCAATCTTTGCTTTATTAGCCTTTTTTCTTATTCCTAAAAAAGCAGCATTAGTATGAGAATACCATTTTTAATTTTAATACTGATTAGCTTTAATAGTTGTGCCCAAGACTCAAAATACACGCTAACTGTGAAAGTTGACAATTTACGCAATTCGGCAGGAGTTGTGCAATTTACTTTGTACAATGAAGAAGGCAGCATTCCTGATGAACACTTTACTCATTATTATTTGCAACAAAAAAGCACCATTAAAAATCAAACAGCACGAGTGGTTTTTAACAACTTACCCAAGGGGAATTATGCAGTCAATATCCTCCATGACGAAAACAAAGATGGCAAAATTGATAAAGGTTTTATATTACCCAAAGAAGGCATAGGTTTTAGTAATTTCACATCAATAGGATTCAGAAACAAACCAAGCTTCAAAAAGGCACAGTTTTTATTAGACACCAATAAACTGGTTAATGTAAAGATTATTTATTTTTGAGTCTTCTATTAACGACCTCCTCACCATCACGAAGATTGTGTATATGAGTAAAAATGTTTCTGAGATTATTTGACCATTCAATTTCAGCTTGGTTTAAGCTAAGACAAATATACTGAGCACACTCTATTTAATAAAGGTGCTACGCATGTCAAACAACAACATAAAAATATGGGATATATTTGTTCGAATATTTCATTGGGCTTTAGTCATTGCATTTGCGGTGGCTTACATAACAGAGGATGATTATGAACAAGTGCATGTTTATGCAGGTTATACCATCCTTGGGTTATTAGTTTTTCGTATATTATGGGGCTTTGTAGGGTCTGAGCATGCAAGGTTTCGCAGTTTTATTGTTAAGCCATCAGTAACCCTATCCTATCTTAAAAGCATTAAAAACAAGTCAGCCGAACGGTATCTTGGTCATAACCCCGCAGGAGCGATGATGGTTATGGCTCTTATGTTTAGTTTAATGGCAACTGTCTTGCTTGGCCTTATGCTTTATGGTGCAGAAGAGTTTTCAGGGCCTCTGGCATTTCTTATGGAAAATGTCAGTAAATCAACAGCACATACCATTGAAGAATTGCATGAGTTTTTCGCTAATTTTACCCTATTTTTAATTGTCATCCATGTGTTAGGTGTTCTTTCTGCAAGTCACCTTCATAAAGAAAATCTAACTGCAAGCATGGTTCATGGTAATAAGAAACCAAATCAGGAGCAATCATCATGATTAAAAGAAAAATGTTTATAACGCTATTAGCTCTTAATTGCACATGGTTAATGGCAAACCCAATAGATGAAATGTTCGATTACTATCAACAAGCAGGTGTCACAACCGTTGATAGCCAAAAAGGAAGGCTGCTTTGGACGCAGGCATTTATTACTGAAAAATCTAATGGTGAAGAACGCAGTTGTGCAAGTTGTCACGGTTCTAATGTGACCCAAAGCGGTGAACATGTTCGTACAAGCAAAGTCATTGAACCGATGGCAAAAAGCATCAATACCAAGCGATATACCGATACCAAGAAAATTAAAAAATGGTTTAAACGCAATTGCAAGTGGACGCTTGGTCGAGAATGCAGTGCACAGGAGCAAGCCGATATTTTAAAATATTTAATCACACAATAGGAGAATCTCATGAAGACAATCATAATAACAGTTGTAGTTTTTGCCCTACTAATGACAACAAGTATTATAATGGGCGGTAATAAATTTAACGACAAAGAAGAAAGTGAATACAATGAAAAAGAGTACAAGAGCTATTCTTCAAAAAATTTGGATGTAGCCGTTGTGAATAATGCCAATTATACAGAAGAATGTGGCAGCTGTCACTTTGCCTACCAACCTGGTTTGTTACCAGAAAAATCATGGGTTAAAATCATGGGCGACTTAGAGAACCACTTTGATGAAAATGCCGAGCTAGATACGGAAATGCAAACAGAATTAACCCAATACCTCACGCAAAATTCAGCTGACAAATCCAATTATAAGCGTTCCAAACGTATCATGCGTTCACTGGGCAAGAGTGATGCCCCTTTGCGTATCACCAAGACCTTATATTTTGTTCGCAAGCACGACGAAATACCTTATCGTATCGTTAAAGAAAACAAAGACATTGGTTCGTTTAGCAACTGCACAGCATGCCACACAAATGCAGAAAAAGGGTCGTTTAACGAGCATGAAGTGAAAATCCCTGGTTATGGACGATGGGAAGACTAGGTTTATTTGTTATTTTATGTTTCTCAGCTTGTGCAATAGTTCAAGCTGATGAACATGATATTGCCTATAATCTTTTGCAAAAAGGAGAAATCTTACCCCTAGAGAAAATCCTGCAAATCAACCATAAAACCATGCAAGGCAAAGTCTTGGAAGTGGAATTAGAGCTTGAAAATAATCAACTGATTTATGAAATTGAAGTTTTGAATGAACAAGGTGTGGTTTGGGAATATAAGATTAATACCAAAACCGGAAAAATAATCAAAAAGGAACTGGATTGATGCGTATTTTGCTCGCAGAAGACGATAAAGAATTGGCTAAAAACATCAAGGCATTTTTACGGCAAGCAAATTATGTCGTTGAGACTGTCACTAACGGTGTGGATGCAGAGTTTCAAGGCGATGAAATTGAATACGCTTTGGTGATATTGGATATTGGGTTGCCCAAACGCTCAGGATTACAGGTGCTAGAAAATTGGCGAGCCAAAGGCAATAAAACTCCTGTTTTAATGTTAACCGCTCGCAACGATTGGAGCGATCGAGTCGATGGCTTGAAACTTGGTGCTGATGATTACATGGGCAAACCCTTTCACGCACAAGAGTTGCTGGCACGCGTTGAAGCTTTGATTCGTCGCAGTGTCGGCAATGCTTCAACGGGTATCTCATTGGCTGGTCTATTTCTGGATGAAAACAAACAAGAAGTAACGAACAAAAACAATGAAACTTATCCCCTAACCCACATTGAATACCGGTTATTATGGTATTTCATGACCCATGCTGGCGTGGTTTTATCCAAAAACAGGCTGATCGAATACGTCTATGAAGGCGATATCGAACGTGATGCCAATGTGATAGAAGTTTATGTTAAGCGATTGCGGCATAAAATTGGTCAAGAGTTAATTCAAACCAAGCGTTTTCAAGGTTATGTTTTTAAGGTAAATACTCAATGAAATCCTTACGTAACCAGTTGAATTTTAGCTTGACGGGCAGTCTTGTCGTTTTGGTAGTCGTTTTGTGGTGGATTGCCAATAGTTATATCACCACGATTAATAAGAACATGATGGTGAGCCGCTTGCAACACGACGCAGAGGCTATTTTATCAAGCTTAGAAGTAAAAGACAAAGCTGAAATTTCCCTTAAAAATTTACAAGTTGGGCATATTTACCAACGCGTTTTTTCGGGGCACTATTTTGTCATAAAAACTAAAAATCAATTGCTTCGTTCTCATTCATTATGGGACGAAAGCTTGACCCAAACACCGTTAGAAACGGGGCAGCGATTGGTTCAAGATTTTGTCGGGCCCAACAAACAACCACTGGTGCAGCTAAGCATGGCGTTTGAACGCTTTGGTCAAAAAATCACGTTGATTGTTGCAGAAGACAGCAGTGAACTGTTGGCCGCTATTAGCCACTTCAACCTTTATTTTGCCATCACCGCGTTTGTAGTATTATTTCTTTCATTACTTTTACAAAGGCTAATGATAAAACGTGCATTACTGCCCTTATCCCAAATTAAAACGGAATTACAACAGCTAGCTAATGGCCAAATTGCTCAACTTTCCACTCAAGCACCGTTAGAACTCAGACCATTAATCAAAGAAATCAATCACCTACTGCAATTACTAAGTAAACAATTGCAGCGTTCACGCAAAGCCACAGGCAACTTAGCTCACAGCTTAAAACATCCCTTAACACTGTTGATAAACCTTGCAGAATCCGAAAAACTAAAGGCTTTGCCAAAAGTAAAAAATGAGCTAATCTCGCAAGTGAATAAGATTCAAGTTTTAAGCAAGAGTGAGCTCAAAAGAGCCAAAATGATGGGTGCAGGCATTCACGGGCATGTGTTTAAAGTACAGCAAGAAACCTCTTTATTGGTTGATGTATTAAAACGAGTTTATCCTCAAAAGCACCGTAATGTGCAACTGATTATTGATGAAAATTGCGAGATACAAGCTGATAGAAATGATATGCTTGAAGTGTTTGGCAATCTTTTGGACAATGCCTTTAAATGGTCAAAAGCACAAATTGTTTGTCGGGTTACCTCAAACAGTGGCATAACAATAAGTATTGAAGATGATGGTGAAGGCTGTGACAAACATCTACTTGATTCGCTGGCACAAAGAGGTACTCGCGTCGATAGTCACAGTGATGGAACAGGTTTAGGGCTGGCAATTGTCAAGGATATTATTGAACTCTATAATGGAAAATTGACATTTAAACAATCACAATTAGGGGGTTTACAGGTGGTAATCAAGCTTAATTAGTGCTTGTTCCATCATTAATAAAATCTTCAATAAACCAAGCGGATAATTCGTGTCTGCCTTGTAAGCCGCTTTTGGCATAGATGGATGAGGCTTGTTGTCTGGCTGTTTTTTCTTTGGTGTCACGAATGGTGGCGATTTCTTGAAAATTCATGCCTTTGAGCATTAGCATGGCGACTTCTTGTTCGCTTTGCGAGAGTTTCCAGTCTTTGAATTGTTGCTGGATAATTTCAGAGTATTGGTGGCGGACTTCTTTAAATTCTTTGGTGATGGCTTTTACATGGTTCTCGGCTTCACTTAATGAGTTGGATAAAGCATTGAGTTGCTTGGTTCTTCTGTTCATATCCCAGATTAAATAGCCTGCCAACGTGCCTGAAAAAAGCACAATCATGGCTTCTTCCAAAATATGCCACAAGGGTACTTTTAAGGATATATCGGTGATGACATCCAAGGTGTTAAGAACCATTATCAATAATAAACAGGCTGCAATTATTTTGTCTTTCATTGTTTTAGTTTTCAATAAATTAACCCTATTTTACTGCTTTTGGGACAAATGCCCTATGGAAATTGGTCTTTAATTTTGCAAATAAGACTTTTGCCTAATTCTTTTTATATTAGAAGTCGCTAAAATTAGCACTTTATTTAGTTAGGTTCTGTTTTGTGATGAAAATAATAATAATTTTTAGTGCGATGTTGAGTTCTTTGGTTTTTTCAGTTGAGGTTGCTGCACTTGAGGATTCTTCGCCTCAACAGCTGTTAGCACAAAGCCTTAATCGGTTAGACGTCACTCAATTTGATTCTACTGAAAAATTGAGTGAAGTATCAGATTGGTTGGTGGGCTTGCCTAGTGTTAGTTTATCCTTATTGAATAGTGACAACAATTTAGGAACGGATGAGTATGAGTTAAGTGTTAATTTGCCTTTTAAAACACGTGCTCGAAAAAACTTGGATAAACAGTTATTGCTACAAAGCCAATCGTTTGTTGCTATTGCTCAAAAACGTCAGGCTCTGTTTGTTTCAGGGCTGATTCGTGAAAACATTTGGCAGTATAAAATAGCCCTTAAACAACATGAGATTGAACAAAACAAATTGAATTGGTTGAATAAACAAATGGTTTTGTTAAATCAACTGGTTAAATCGGGAGGTTCAAACTTGGATTTGTTGTTTGTCGAAAAGCAAGTGTTGGCAGAAAAACTGTTGCTGTTAGAACTGGAGCAACAAGTGCAGTTGCGTCAAAAACAATTTAGGCAAATAACAGGCGAAGACACAGTTCCTGAAAACTTTTATGAAGATGGCATCACCGATGAAAGGGCTATTTTTGCGCAACATCCAACGGTGCAACAACTGCAATTATCCACGCAACAGGCTGATGTTTTGTATGAATTGTCAGGCAAATCAAGCAATCCAATAAATGTTTCATTAACTGCTTTGGATATTCGAGCAACAGGTGCCAATGATAGGCAATACGGGATTGGCATTGAAGTCCCTATTGGTCTTGGTAAAAGCAAAACTCAAGCCGACAGCTCCAACTGGTTGCAGCAACAAAATAGTTTATCCAGTCAATTAATCACCTTTGAACGCACTTTTAGTACGCAGTTTTTAGCGTTACGAAATGAACACAAGTTTTTATCTCAAAAACAAAGCTTATTAGAACAACAAGCTCTCAAAACCCAACAAATTTTTAATAAACTCGAACAGTTACGCAACAATAACGAGCTGAATCAAGGTTTGTTTTATCAACGCATGATTGAACTCATCGCCGCCATGCATCAAGGCGAACTCAACCAACTTTATATCAAACAAAACCAATCACGACAAAAACAACTGGCAGGAGCATCGCTATGAACAGCAAAATATTCACTCTATTGACGTTATTCGCTATTAATTTGGTCGCTCAAGCACAAAACGCCCTGAAAATAGAAGACTTAGGTCAACTCAATTTAAACTATTCATCGGTTGTGCAAGTGGATTCCTTAGCACTGCGACCAATCAAAGCGGTGGTGACGCACAAGACTGGAGAAGCTTTTCAATTGGTTGCACCCTTTGAGCCACAACGTCATGAATTTTTAGTCAAAAATGGTCAACACGTCCAAACGGGTATGGCAGTGATGTCTTTATCGGGCAGCGAAGTGCACCACTTTATGGAACAATTTGAGTCAGCCAAATCTTTGTTTAATCTAGCCAAAAGCCGTTACGATTTAAACAAAAAACTGTTCAAACAAAAAAGCATCAGCAATGACAAATGGCTTGCTATTTCCAAGCACTATTTTGAAAACAAAATTGAGTACGGGCATTACCGCCACTTTAATGAGTTGATTCATTCGATCAAATCAGAAGATGAAATCATCATTAAAGCCCCACTTGATGGTTATTTTTTCTACCCAGATTCTCAGAGCATCAGTGCTGGTGAGTTAAAATTGGGGCAAATATTGCCGATTGATTCATTGCGGGTACAAGCTTTTGTTGGAGTCGAAGATGCCAGCAAGTTGCAATCATTTGAAAGCAGTCATTGTACGCTCGCCATTGATGAAGTTAGCCAAGTGTCGCAAGGTTATTTTGTCAAGGCTTGGAGCAAACCCATCGCCGATGACTGCCATTTATCTTTTGGTCAATCCATTCGTGTTATTCCTCATTTGGCAACCAGTGCGTTTAAAGTGCCAAAATCCAGCGTTTTTACCATTGATAGAGCCGCTTATATTCTGATTAAACAAGGCTCAAATTTACAACCTGTTGCGGTTGAACTAATGGACTCCAATGATAAAGTTTACTTTGTGGATTCGACTAATGATTTGCACAACAAACAAGTGCTTTCGACCTCGGTGGCTGCTGTGCAAGGTATTCTTATGGGTCTTGGAGGCGAATAATGTTAGATAAAATTATCCGTTTTTCGCTGACACAACGGGTCTTTGTGCTGGTTGTGTTTGGTGTGCTTATTACGTTGGGGATGAACGCGTGGAAGAATATCCCGATTGATGCCTTTCCGGATATTTCCACCACACAAGTTAATATCATCATCAAAGCCCCTGGCATGACGGCACAAGAAATTGAGTCGCAAATCACCACTTTGATTGAAACCGAACTCTTGGGTATTCCCAAAAAAGACATTCTGCGTTCCACCACAAAATACGCCATTACTTCAATTACACTTGATTTTAAAACTGGCACCGATATATATTGGGCGCGGCAACAGGTCAATGAGCGATTATTGAGCATTTGGGATAAACTGCCTGCCAATGTTCAAGGCGGGCTTGCTCCCATGAGTACGCCTTTGAGTGAAATGTTTATGTTCACCATTGAAAATCCTTCCTTGTCTATCAGCGAACGCAAGCATATTTTGGATTGGCAAATTCGTCCACTTTTGCGCACGGTTGAGGGTGTTGCGGATGTCAATGTTTTGGGTGGCGAAACCAAGACCATCCAGTTTTCTCCTGATACGCTTGCCATGTCGAATGCCAATATTAGCATTGATGGCATTCAAAAAAGCCTAGATGACGCCAACATCAATGGCAGTGTTGGGCGGATTAATGTCGGTACAGAATCCCTGATTATTCGCACCCAAGGTCGGTTTGACAACATCAATGACGTGTCTAATTTGGTGGTTAAAAACGAAAACGGCAAACTCTATCATTTAAAGGATGTGGGTGAAATTTCATTCAGTTCATTGGTGAGGTATGGTGCGGTAACAAAGGATGGGCACGAAACCACCGAAGCCTTGGTGGTTGCCTTAAAAAACGCCAACACCGCACAAGTGGTTGATGGTGTGGTTGAAAAGCTCAATCAAATAGAAAAAACCTTACCCGAAGGCACACACCTTAATATTTTCTACAACCGCAAAAACCTCATCGAAACCGCAGTAAATACCATTACCTCGGCTTTGATTCAGGCGATTGTCTTGGTGATTGTATTATTGGCATTGTTTTTGGGCAATATTCGTGCTTCATTAGTGGTGGCGACCTCTATTCCAATTGCGGTGATTATTACTTTCTTTTTGATGTACCAGTTTGGTTTGTCGGCTAATTTAATGAGCTTGGGTGGTTTGGTTATTGCCATTGGTATGATTGTGGACTCTTCGGTGGTGGTGGTTGAAAACATTATTTCGCAATTAAATAAAAATGCACACCTGCCACGTTTACATCTGATGTACCGTGCCAGTAAAGCCATAGCATCGCCGGTTTTTTCAGGAACGGTTATTGTCATCATGGTATTTGTACCGTTGTTGAGCCTAACTGGGCTTGAAGGCAAATTGTTCTCACCCGTTGCTTTAACCATTGTGTTTGCCATGTGTTCGGCCTTGGTGATTTCATTAACCATTATTCCTGTGCTTGCATCCTTTATAATCAGCAACAAAAACCTAGCCACACCAGGTTATTTAATCAGGCTGCAAAATGCCTATACCAAAACCTTAGACAAAGTGCTCAAAGCACCCGCCATAACCATGATTGCTTTTGTTGTTGTCTTGCTAGTCAGTGGAGTGTTGTACACCTTTTTAGGCAAAACCTTTATGCCTGTTTTGGATGAGGGCGACATTATTGTGCAACTGGAAAAATCACCAACAATCTCACTCAAAGAGTCCTTGGATTTAGACCAGCAAATTGAAAAAGCTTTATTGGCAAATGTTTCTGAAATAAAACAAATCGTTGCTCGTGTCGGTTCTGATGAGTTGGGTTTGGATCCCATGAGTTTAAATGAAACCGATGTTTTTATGGAATTACAACCGCGCGATACGTGGGAAGTGGCTACTAAATCTGAAATTGAAGATAAAATTCGTCAAATTTTAGTGCAATATCCAGGCATTAATTTCGGCTTTACCCAACCCATCCAAATGCGTGTTTCAGAAATGCTAACGGGTTCCACAGGAGCGGTGACGGCTAAAGTCTTTGGAACTGATGTGACGCAATTATCCAAAATCGCCCACGATATTTCCTTGATAGTGAAGAAAACCACAGGCAGTGTTGATGTATCAACCACCATAATCGAAGGCGGAGATTACCTTAATGTGGTGTTAAAACCTGAACTTGCCAGTCAGTTTGGCATGAGTGTTTTTGAGCTTTCACATTATTTGAATATTCAAGTCGATGGTTTTAAAGCCGCTGAAATCATTAAAGGCAAAGTCAAAACGCCCATCATGTTTGCCACAAAATCAAATGCAGGCAGAATATCATCCATTAAAGAATTGGAAAAAATGACGGTGCTTATGCCAGATGGCACTACTTTACGCTTAAAAGACATTGCCGATGTCAGTTTAAAAGTGGGTCCTGCTCTTGTTGAGCGAGAAAATGCCGAGCGGTTTGCCGTGGTTGCCACCAATGTCACAGACCGTGACATGGTGGGATTTGTTGAAGAACTGCAACAAAATGTCAATGCCGAATTAAAATTGCCCAGTGGTTATTATGTGGTCTATGGCGGCGAATTTGAAAACCAAATTCGAGCCACCAATAATTTATTAACCGTGATACCTTTGGTTTTGTTTTTGATTGTGATTATTTTATTCTCTACTTTTAAATCATTGGCAAAGGCGAGTTTAATACTTGCCAATATTCCCTTTGCCTTAATGGGCGGTATCTTGGGCTTGTTCATCAGTGGACAATACGTTTCGGTGCCCGCTTCCATCGGTTTTATCGCTTTACTTGGTGTTGCAGTACTTAATGGCGTGGTGATGTTATCGCATATTGAATCGGTCAAATACAAAAGCAAAGATTTGTTCCAACTGGTTTCAACCGCTGCGAGTGATCGCCTAAGACCCATTTTAATGACCGCAACAACAGCCATGTTTGGTTTAATGCCATTGGTGGTTGCCACAGGACCTGGAGCTGAAATACAAAAGCCTCTGGCAATCGTGGTTATCGGCGGGTTATTCACCTCAACCATCGCAACATTGTATCTGTTGCCTATTTTTTACTACAAATTGGAGCGAAGAAATCGTGTGTAATCAACAACTCATCACAATAATGATAAACAAATCCATCAAAGACGATGCTGTTGATGTGGTTTTGAATCTGGACAACATCACAGGCTTTACATTGTATAACGCCTATGGTTTCAGCCGCAAACACGCACAATACGACATAAAAGAACAAGTCGAGGGTTACAAAGACTTTTACCGTTTGGATATAGTTCACGACCCAAAGGATTTAAAAGATTTACTGTCCGCTTTTAGCCAATTGGGTGGAAGATTTAAACTTAAGTATTGGGTGTTACCCTTGCTTGATTGTGGTGAAATATAAGCATTATATTAGTAAATACTAATATATTGAATTATTTTGTTGTTTTTCCTTGATTTATATTTTTTTATGGGTATATTGCAAGTAAGTGAACACTCACTTACAGAGCAGAACATACATTTATTAAGGTGATTATTATGAAAAAAGTTAGTCAAACATTAGTTTTTACAGGGCTTTTACTTGCATTTTCAGTCAATGCCAACATTCAACTGCAACCCGGCGTCAGTGGTGCTTGGATTGCTGGTGCCTCAGGTCAAGGCATATTTGTCAATATCGCACGCGTCAATGACCACCCCAATTTTGTTGTCGCGTGGTATGGGTATTTAAATGGTGAGCAAATTTGGTTGGTGGGTGCTCAACCATTTGAATATGGGATTGAAACATTAGTTATTCCTATGACCATTACTTCAGGCACTGGTTGGGATACAAACTTTGTCGAATCTGATGTCATCAGAACAGATTGGGGCACTGTGACCATTGATTTTACCAATTGTAGTATTGGAACTATGCAATACTCTTCTAATGATGAAAATTATGGTTCGGGCTCTTTATCTTTAACACGGTTAACCAATACCGATGGTTTAAGTTGTCATGAAGACACAGGCTCAGCAGATACTATTGCAAAACAAAGTTTAGCCTTTATGCGCGAAGAAGAAAAAATGGCACGCGATGTTTATTTAAAATTTAACCAAGATTACGGTCAAAATGTATTTTCAAATATAGCCAGTAGCGAACAAACCCATATGGATGCAGTGTTAAATTTAATGAATATCTATAATGTAGATGATACTTCAACTGGTGTAGAAGGTACGTTTAATAATTCGGACTTACAAGTTTTATACGATGCGCTTATTGAGATGGGTTCAACTTCTTTAGAAGATGCCTATTTAGCATCGGCGTTAATTGAAGAAACAGATATTAGAGATTTGGATGATTTTTCGGCTGGAATTACTGCCACAGATATTTTAGCAACTTATGAAAACTTAAATTGTGGTTCCAGAAATCACCTAAGGTCTTATGTATCAAAATATGAACAATTAACAGGCAATACTTATCAGGTTCAAATACCTGAGTTAGCGACTCAAGTAGCAGAAATTTTGTCCTCAACTAGCGAGCAATGCGGTAGGTAACATCAGAAAAATCAATAACCTTATGGCGTTTTGTCATAAGGTTGTTACACAGGAGATAACTATGAATATAAAAACAACATTATTAATTGGAACATTGAGCTTGTCCTTAATAAGCCAAGCACAAGAACCCATTCAACCGATAAAACCCGCTTCAAACATCAATTTAGCCATGATGGAACTGGGTAAAAAATTGTATTTTGACCCGCGTTTATCAAAATCAGGTTTTATTTCATGTAATTCCTGCCACAATCTCAGCATGGGCGGTACCGATAATTTACCCACTTCTATCGGACACAAGTGGAACCAAGGGCCGATTAATGCACCGACTGTATTAAATTCAAGCTTCAATATCGCTCAATTTTGGGATGGTCGTGCCAAAGATTTAAAAGAGCAAGCAGGTGGCCCCATTGCCAATCCTGGCGAAATGGCATCCACTCATGCAATTGCTACCAGCGTGGTTAAAGCCATTCCTGGTTATGTGCAAGAGTTTGAACTGGTCTTTGGTAAAGATAAAATCAACGCCGATAGCATAACTTCAGCCATAGCCGAGTTCGAGAAAACTTTAGTCACACCCCATTCACCTTTTGATCAATGGCTACTGGGTGATAAAGAGGCCATTTCAGCAAAAGAATTGGCGGGATATGAATTATTTAAAAACAGTGGTTGTGTTGGCTGCCATAATGGCGTTGCTGTTGGCGGGTCATCTTATCAAAAAATGGGAATAATTAAAAAATTCCAAACCAGCAACAAGGCGATTGGTTTAGCAGGAGTAACGCACAAAGACAGCGACAAATTTATGTTCAAAGTGCCCACTTTGCGAAACATTGAACTGACTTACCCCTACTTCCATGATGGAGCGACCACTTCACTTAAACAAGCGGTGAATATTATGGGAGAAATTCAATTGGGACGTCAATTTACTGCTGATGAAAACGATAAGATTGTCGCTTTCTTAAAAACCTTAACAGGTGACGCCCCTGCCTTTGATTTACCACAGTTACCACCATCAGTTGCCGAAACACCCAAACCCGAACCCTTCAAATAGGAGAAACGTATGAAAAAGATAACACTCATCACATTAGCCTTAGCCTTTAATGCAATGGCATTAACACCAGATGCCGAAAAAGGCAAAACTGCAATTGCTGCTTGTATGGCTTGTCATAATGCCGAGTTATCGCCAGCACTGGCTCCACCATTTTACGGTGTACAAAATAAATACAAACAAGCATTTAGCGATAAAGACATGTTTGTTCAGGCAATTAGCGATTGGGCAAAAAATCCCTCATTAGAAAAATCATTAATGAAACGCCCAGTTAAAAAACTAGGACTAATGCCAGCCATGCCATTACCTGATGAAATGCTGGCTCAAATTGGTACGTATTTGTACGAAGCAACCTTTGAACCGCCTTGTACTCATTGGGCTAATGATTTAAAAAACTCGACTGGTTCACAAGCTCAGGGTCAAGGTCGTGGAAAAGGAATGGGTCAGGGCAAAGGTCATGGTCGAGGTATGGGACAAGGTGGCAACCATGATGCCATGATTCGCATGAAATACAATCAATTATGTAAGTAAAACATCTTCCCCAGAGCTGCATTGTCTAGTTTCGTGAATAGACTTTGTAGCTCACTTTTAATCAATAGAGTTATTCTACAAACCAAACACCTGTGCCTGGTTAGGGTACACTCATCTTTAAAAAAGGTAAAAATATGAAATATATAATCCTAATTAGCCTATCTATCTCAGCATTAACTTTATCAGGCTGTAGTTCAAACTCACCCAAAAGACAGGGCGGTATGCCCACTGAAGATTTTGTCACCCATATTAAACCCGATGGCAGCAAAATCTTCAATTATAGTCTCATTAAAAAAATGCCAAATCAAGGACAAGGACAAATGGGTAAAGGCAGAGGAAAAGGAGGTGGTATGCATGGTGGTGGCGGTGGCATGAAGGGCGGTGGAAAACCCAACATGAGTCAGATGAAAGACAAAATGCAAGAAAAAGCTCATAAAAAACTCAACCTCAAATTAGCACAAACAGGTTATTGCCGTGAAGGATACATGGAACTTGAAAGCTTCTTCGAACGCGGTCTCGTCACTATCAAGGGCGAATGCAACGAATCAGCAACAACAGAGGACTCAAAGACTTTTCCTAATAGTGAGGATTAACAAGAACGGACATGAATTGCACTATTAACCCTGTAGAACGATAGGACTCCGCAGGGTTAATATTAACGCCTCTTCCTCAATCCATGTCATAAGAAATATTAACCGCACCAAATAAGCTTTCGTCTTTTTGTCCATAAAACTCTTTGCTACGAAGCACTTGACTGTAACTAATTCTAATTTTTCCACGTTGGTAAGCAAGACCGTACTGTAAATCAAAGACCAGGGTTTTTTTATCAACACTGTGACTGTCTTTAAAAGTATTGCCATCAAGAAAAATATTGCGTGCCATGACTCGCCCTTCAACACCTGCAAAGAGGTACCAACTGCTGCCTTCCTTAGTTGGGTTAAAAAAGGCATTGCCAGGAAAACCAGGGCTAATATTCGGCGGCCCAATATCATTGCGTAGGTTTTTACCAAATCGCACCATCACACCGCCTCCTGCATAAGTATAAACATTGCCCAACGCCAAAACCTTATGCGGAGACCACGAATATTCTAAGCTATTTTTCATGTAGCTAAAATGCTCGCTCTTTCGCACATAAGTCACCACCAGACCCAGTTCATCACGCAATTGATTATCCCAACCATTGGCATGTGGAACACCAATCAGGTCATGAAAACCATTTTGTGCTTGTTCGCCAAGTGATGAAGGGCCGACAATGCCTAATGTAAATTCAACCGCATTTATCTTGCGGTATTCAGCAGTATTCTTCATCAAAGAGGCTACCGAAGCACTACCATAAAGCCAACCCGCATAAGGTCGGTCATTTTCGATTAATTCTGTGGATTGGGTATCCTCAGGAGTAAACATTTTTTGTCCAAAAGCATAACCTCTGCCTTTATTATCGGTTCGAACAAAAAGTGGCAGTTTATCCACCAGCTTTTCTAACCAAGTAATGGTTTTATCGCGTTGAATATAATTGAACTGTAAACCGTTGGTGTAAAACCGATCGGTACTGGTGCCAAAAACATCGTTTTCGACCTGCACACTCCAATAACCCGATTGATCTGAATCGTGCAATTCAATTTGTGCCTGAGCTGATAATGACACAATCAAAAAAGCAATTAATAAATATTTCATCATTCTCTCCTAATACATTCTATGCCTAAACAACCAACCAGCAAAAGCCAAACACACTACGCCAATAATAGCCATCGGCCAGAACTGTGAAAACAACAAGGTAAATCCATTGCCTTCTAAAAACACACCACGCAAGATAATCAAAAAATAACGCAAAGGGTTGAGATAAGTTAATAATTGCACACTATCGGGCATATTGGCAATCGGCGTAGTAAAGCCTGAAAGAACTACCGCTGGTACAATAAATAAAAAGGCTCCCAAAACTGCTTGTTGTTGGGTTAAGGAAATAGCAGATATTACCAAGCCAATTCCCGTTGCTGCTAAAAGAAATAAAAACAAGCCAAAATATAAGGCGGCAATATCGCCTTGAATAGGTATCTGAAATAATTTTACAATAATGATTAAAATCAAAGTAGATTCAAGTAAACCAATAACAATACCAGGAATGGCTTTGCCAATTAAAATTTGGGTAGGGTTCATCGGTGTGACCAATAATTGATCAAAAGTACCTGCCTCACGCTCACGGGCAACCGATAAGGCTGTAACCAATAAGATAACAACCAAAATCAGTGAAACTAAAATTCCAGGTAAAATAAACCAACGTGATTGCAAGTTTTCGTTATACCAATTACGCACTTGCAAAGCCACTTTTGGCCCTGTTGCGCCATGTTGGGCACTCCATTTTTGGTTAAAATCCAGATTCATACTAGCAATATAGTTCATTGCTGTCATGGCTGTATTGGAGTTTCTACCATCCAAAATAACTTGCACTTTGGCACTCTTGCCTTGTTGCAATTTATCGGAAAATTGAGGTTCGATATTTAACACCAACAACACATCTTTGTTATCAATTAAAGGTGCAATGTCACTGTCTTTTTTTATGTATTCAATAATTTCAAATGTTTCTGAGCCTTCAAATTGACTAATAAATTCACGCGAAACTTGACCTTGGTCTTGATTATATATGGCAATGGGAACATTATCCAAATCATAGGTCGCAGCAAAACCAAAAATTAAAATTTGTAAAAGTGGAGGAAAAACCAAAATCAAGCGACTGCGTTTATCCCGAAACAAAGCCAAAAATTCTTTTAACGCCAAGGCGAAAATCTGTGAAAAATACTGTGTATTCACCTGCATCACTCCAATGTTTTACGAGATTTACTGGAAACCAACAAGACTAAAACAAACAACATCACCAGTAAAGCAAAGGCATTGCTAAGAATGACTGGCCAAACATTGCCTGCCAAAAACAGCGTTTGCAGTTGTGCCACAAAATAACGGGCAGGAATCAAATATGTGATGCCTTGAATAAATGCTGGCATGGAATTTATATCAAATAAAAACCCCGACAATAAAAAAGCAGGCAAAAATGATGCCGCAATAGCTGTTTGTCCTGCGACAAATTGGTTTTTTGAAATAATTGAAATTAGTAATCCAATAAGCAATGAAACCATCATAAATAAGGACGAAGCCAAAACCATCACCCAAAATGAGCCACGCAAGGGAACGCCAAACCACCAAACCGCCAAGGCAACACTAATAAACATGCTGCCCATGCCCAATATAAAATATGGGATTAACTTGCCTGCCAACATTTCTTTCATGGATAAAGGAGTCACCATCAATGCTTCCATAGTGCCACGTTCCCACTCACGAGCCACCACCATGGCAGTGAGCAAAGATCCAATCATGGTCATAATCACCGCAATTACACCCGGCACTAAAAACAAACGGCTATTTAATGCAGAATTAAACCACACTCGTTGTTCTAAAACCACGGGAAGATTTAACTGAATCCCCCGAGCATTTGAAAAAAGAGTCAGCCACGATTGCCAAACGCCTTGGATGTAGCCCATGGTGATATTGGCCTGATTGGAATCCACACCATTAATAATAATTTCTATCGGTGCTTGTTTACCTGCTTGCAAGTTTTGTGAAAAATTACTGCGCAACCAAACGATGCCATCAATCTTACGCTCCTCTAAAGCAAGTTGTGCTTGTTGAATCGAGTGGTAATAGGATGGCTTGAAAAATTCTGACTGCTCAAAAGAATCACTTAATGATTGGGTAATAATATCGGCTTTTTCCACAGCTATTCCTACTGGAATATTCTTAGCATCTAATGATACCCCGTAACCAAACATAAACAACAAGACCACAGGCATAACAAATGCAATGGCGATACTGGATGGATCACGAATGATTTGCCACATTTCTTTACGTAGCATACCCATTAAGCGCCTGCTTCGAGCGGAAGTTTTATTCACTGTCATCAGGCTGCTCCTTATTTTGTATGAGGTAAATAAAAGCATCTTCCATGGATGGATCGGGCTGCGATTCGGTTCGAGCCAGATTTTTCATGTCCAGTGGTGTGCCCGATGCCAAAATCTTACCTTTTGACATAATCACCAGACGGTCGCAATAATTTGCCTCATCCATAAAGTGCGTTGTCACCAAAATAGTTACACCCATTTCTGCCAAAGCATTGGTTCTTTGCCAAAATTCACGTCTAGCCAAAGGGTCAACCCCAGAAGTGGGTTCATCTAAAAACAGAATTTCAGGTTTGTGCATCAAGGCTGCAGCAAACGATAAGCGTTGTTTATAACCCAAGGGCAAGTTACCTGCATTGGTGTCTTGGTACTCCTCTAATTCAAAAATATCTAATGCCCAATCAATCCGATCTTGCTGAGCCTTTTTTCGTAATCCGTAGGCACTGGAAAAGAACTTTAGATTTTGTTTCACCGATAAATCGGTATAAAGGGAGAATTTCTGTGCCATGTAGCCAATCTTACCTCGTGCACTTGCCGTTGCCACTCGTAAATCCATACCTGCGACAGCCACCTTGCCGCTACTGACCGGCAATAAGCCACATAACATCCGAAAAGCAGTGGATTTTCCTGCGCCATTGGCTCCCAATAAGCCAAATATTTCACCACGTTTTACATGGAAGTTTATTTTATCAACGGCGGTAAAATCACCAAATTTTCGGGTTAAATCTTCTACCCGAATGACCTCATCATCGGCTGAGCCACTGATTTCCATTTTCTCAATACTGTATTCTTTGCTTTTTTCTTTATTTTTTAAACGGGCAATAAAAGCGTCTTCAAACCGTGGGGTAACGGCTTTTATCTTAATTTTTTTGTTGGCATTAACCCTGTCTGGCAATAAATTTTCAGCGGTAGGCAAACCCTTTTCATTCATCACCAAACGAACACCTTTGCCTTCAATTAAGGCATCTAAAACAGCAGGATTTTGGCTGAGTTTTTGTTGCAAGGGACGGTGCTTACTGTTTTCAACCGTAACTTGAAAAACACGCCCATTGACCGTTTGGCTAAATTCTTTAGGGTTGCCTTGCATAATGAGTTTGCCTTCGTGCAACAAAACCACTTCATCACAACGTTCTGCTTCATCCAAATAAGCGGTGCTTAATAACACACTCATGCCCTGTTCGTGCACTTGATGATAAACAATTTCCCACAATTCACGTCGTGAAACAGGGTCAACGCCTACAGTTGCTTCATCCAGCAACAACAGTTTTGGTGAACGAATCAGTGCACACGCCAAACCAAGTTTTTGTTTCATGCCACCTGATAATTTTCCTGCCAATCGACCTGTGAATGGACTCATGCCCGTCATATGCATCAATTCATCGTAGCGGGCTTGGCGTTTATCTTTGGCGACATTCTGCAAATCAGCATACAAGTCCAAGTTTTCTTGAACGGTTAAATCTTCGTACAAACCAAAGCGTTGAGGCATGTAACCAATTTGCGATTGTACCTGTAATGGCTCCTTAGTCACATCTATGCCCATAACTTCAAAATCACCCGAATCTGGGGTCAAAATCCCACAAGCCAAACGCATCAGTGTCGTTTTACCCGCACCATCAGGGCCTATCAAACCCGTTACTTTGCCCGTTTTCACGGCAAAACTCATGTCATCAATCGCCTTGACTTGATAATCTTGACTATCAAATGTTTTGTTGACTTGTGATAATAATAGGATGGGTTTTGGCATTATTTTTTACACATCTCTTGTGCAGTTAATGGTTTGTCATTGGTGATTTTTGTGGTATCAATCACTACTGTTGCTGGCATTCCTAAACGCAATTCATTGTTTGGGTTGCAGGCAAAAACACGCATGGAATAAACCAAGCGAGTGCGCAATTCTTCGGTTTGAATGTTTTTTGGAGTAAATTCTGAGGTCGGTGAAATATAACCGACCCAGCCTTCATAAGCCTTATCGGGATAGGAGTCGGTGTATATTTTGGCTCGACTGCCAATGGTGACTTTCCCTAAAGCCGTTTCGGGTAAATAGGTTCTAACCCATATAGGGTCAACAAAAGCCAAAGTCATCACAGTTGTTTGTGGAAACACCATGCTCCCAACTTCCATAATTCGGTTACGAATAATACCATCCGTTGGAGCAATTAATTTGGCATCATTAAGGCGTTGTTGAATCAAATCAACCCCTGCACTGCGTGCCAATAAAACAGCTTGAGCACTGGCAATATCTTCCTTACGTGTGCCTGCTTCTAATAAATTCAAAGCCTGTTTAATGGCTTCAACTTCCGCATTGGCGGCATCTTTTAAGGCTTTGGCTTGATCAACTTGATCGGCCGTGACCACCTTTTTCTTTAACAAAGAACGCAAACGGCTGTAACTGCTGCTTGCTGCCTTGGCTTTTGCTCGAGCAGCATTGAGTTCGGCTTTGACCTTGTCCACTTCTTCGATACGACTTCCAGCCTTTAATTTTGCCAATAATTGTTGTTGTGCCACCACTTGAGCTTGTGCTTCTGCTAATTGGGCTTGCAAGATTTCATTGTGCAAAACTGCTAGTAGCTGGCCTTTTTTAACAGACTCACCCTCTTCAACCAAGATATCGCTGATGTGTTCGCTACCATTAAAAGCCAATTGCACCTCACGAATATCCACATTGCCATAGAGATTAAGCGTTGATGTATCTTGTTCTTGCTTGTTGATAAAAAAATAATAGGCTCCTGCTGCCAGTGCAGCAAGAACGATTGTTAGAATTATGGGTTTTTTGTTCATTTTATTTTCCTCTTTTAAGGACTATTTAGGTGGTTGACCATGGTAAAAATCAACCATGACCTCAACGGCTTGTTCGGCAGTATCAACCAAGTGAAACAAGGCTAAATCATCGCTATGAACAAAGCCTTCTTGTTGCAAGTAATCAAAATCAACCACCCGTTGCCAGTATTCTTTACCCAACAGTATAATAGGTAAACGTTTCATTTTCTTAGTCTGTACCAATGTTAGCACTTCAAATACTTCATCTAATGTTCCAAAACCACCGGGGAAGGCAATTAACGCTTTAGCCCGTAATAAGAAATGCATTTTTCGCAAAGCAAAATACTGAAACTGAAAACACAAGTCCGGACTTATATAGGGGTTGGGTGCTTGTTCATTCTCTAATGTAATATTAAAACCAACACTGTGCTGTTTAACATCAAAAGCACCTCGATTGGCTGCCTCCATAATGCCTGGACCACCGCCAGTAACTACCACGAAATCTTTGCGGTTTTGTTGTTGAAACTGTAAAGAAACTATTTTCGCTAGTTTATGTGCTTCTTGATAATACTTAGATTGTTTGACTAGTCGCTGTGCCTTTTTCAAGGCCATTTGTGCTTGAGCATCATCAGGACTATCTTTAACTTTTTGTTGCGCTTGCTGCCACTGCTCATGTGCATCTTCTGGGTTTAAAATTCGAGCACTGCCGAAAATTACAATGGTTGAGTTAATATTTTCATAACGCAAGGCCTGTTCGGGCTTTAGCAATTCCAACTGTAAACGCACAGGCCGTAAATCATCACTGGATAAAAAAAACTTATCCTCATAAGCTAGCTGATACGATTGACTGTGTATAATTTCATCTTGTAGCTGCTCAATCTGATGCGGAACAAAATGAATTGAGCTTTCTGTATTACTTGAGTTATTTTTCTTCATGGTAAAAACCTCATGGTTTTGTTCTGTAGAATATAGTCTTATCTACACCTACAACCCATTTATTGTTAGTGAATATTCACTTACTATAATGCTAAATCAATAATATTTCAAGTAATAGCACTATATTAACCATTTCTTTATATTGAAATTACAGAAAACCAACTTCCTTAAGGAGCGTCCGACAAACAAAACACTTTAAGAAAATTCTTTAATTATAGGATAATGGTAAAAGGCTGGAAAAGACACCAACTAAAGAAAAAAACTTACTAATAACAAACTACTAGCAAGTTTTTTAACGCAAAATGATATATCTAGAAAAATTTTTACACGTTTCAAGGCTAGTACAAACTTTTCTTAAATCACTTTTTAACTGCTATAGCATAATTAAATGTCAGTAAACGCAAAAGACCATGTGCACATTAAATTACAATCCCACTCCAATCAAACTCACCTTCATCAATGCAAATATCAACTGAGTTTCTAATGATGCATAACTATTTAATTTATCCAAGTGCTATTTGAATATAAACAACTACCAATTCTCTGCCAAAATTTCAAAATAGGCTTGTGGGTGTAAGCAGGCTGGACAGAGTTTTGGTGCATCTTCTGCTTCATGTAAATAACCACAATTCAAGCAACGCCAAACCACCTTTCCATTGCGCTTAAAAACCTTACCATCTTCTAAGTTTTTCGCTAAATCATTAAAGCGTTTTTCGTGCTGTTTTTCAGCGACTGATATGGCTTCAAATGCTGCTGCAATTTGATCAAAACCTTCTTCTCGTGCTGTTTTGGCAAAACTAGGATACATATCCGACCATTCATAACTTTCACCTGCAGCGGCGGCTTTCAAATTTGTTAACGTATCACTAATTGTACCAGCTGGAAAGCTTTCGGTAATCTCGACTTCTCCCCCTTCTAAAAATTTAAAAAAACGTTTTGCATGTTCTTTTTCTTGGTTGGCGGTTTCTTCAAAAATTTGTGAAATCTGCACCAAACCTTCTTTTTTTGCCGCACTAGCAAAATAGGTATAGCGCATTCTAGCTTGTGATTCACCTGCAAATGATTTCATTAGATTTTTTTCAGTTTGTGAACCTTTTATACTATTATTCATTTTGCTTTCCTAATTTGTTTTTCATTTATTTATTTATGGTGGTAAGTTAATTATACAAGCTATTTTGCATAAAATTTCTAGAAATTATTTCTTTTTTATTATTTGACAAAGTATTAACTCGCGCTCATCATGAGGTAATCTGACCTTTTTTTTATAAACTAAACCCTGCTTTTCCAACAACTTTTTTGAAGCTTCATTTGCTGGCACAGTGATAGCATTGACGGTAGTAATATTGAACTGAGAAAAGCCAACTTCTAGTAGTTTTTGACTGCTTTCAAAAGCATAGTCCAGCCCTTCAAATTCAGGAAAAAAGGCAAAGCCAATGTCCACGCCTTCAAGTCCTACTCTATCGTATAAACCACAGCTGCCAATTTTGGTGCCATCTGATTTTAGAATAACTGTATAATTTCCATAGCCAAGTTGTTTGATTTGTGGCATTACCTTTTCTTTGATATAGTTTTTAGCATCATCTAACGAATAAACATTTCAATCAACAATATATTTCACCCACTTTGGTGTATTAACAAGCTGGAAAATGAAATTAATATCATCCGTATTGGTTGGTTTTGAAAATAAGCGGTTGGTTTCTATTACCTTATCTGTTTTCATGGATATATTGAGATTGATCAAGTTTTCATTATATCTGCATTTTAGATGACTTGAAAAAAACATTAAAGCCACAATGTTTAGTTAGGAATCATTCAGGAGAATAATTATGATAAAGAAACACGGTTTAAACCTTGGTATTTCACGCGTGGATAACCACGTTTTTCTTGAGCTTAAAGCCATTGGTAAATTGTCCCATGAAGATTATCAAACCATTACGCCACTGTTAGAATCTGCCATTGCAGGCATTGATAATCCAAAAATTAATGTGCTCATAGATGCCACCGAATTTGAAGGCTGGGAGATGCGAGCCTTATGGGATGATTTTAAATTAGGTCTAAAACATGGCAGAGAATTTCAGAAAATGGCAATTGTCGGCAATAAGAAGTGGATGTCCTATGCGGTCAAACTGGGCTCCTGGTTTATTGCTGGAAACGCAAAAAAATTCGATGACTTGACTGATGCCATTGTTTGGCTTAACAAGGAATAACACGTGCCCAATTTTGATACCGTAGCGCAGCAACACTGGTTTGGTCTTATTCTTGTTGCTGTGTTTGGATTTATTACTGGGTTAGAACTGCGCGAATATTTGCAGCAACGGGCTATTGAATTAAAAATAGATAAGAAGCTCGCCTTTGGTACCAGCCGCACATATACCTTTGTTGCCATTATCGGATACTTGTTTTATATTTTAGATGAGTCCAAGATTTTGTATTTATGTGGTTTAGTTCTGATTGGGCTATTTCTTGCTTTATTTTACTTCAAAAAATTACAAACCAATCACTCTCATATGATGCAACCCCTAATGACCCTATTGGTTTATACTTATGGTGCAATAGTGGTTTCCTTACCTTTGTGGATGTTGGTGTTGGTTTTTGTGATTGTCATCTTTACCCTTAATGCCAAACCACTAGAAACTAAACTCACCAAACTTATTGAGCCCAATGAAATTTTTACCCTAGCCAAATTTTTATTGCTTATGGGTGTTATTTTACCGCTTATGCCTCACAATCAAATTTCTGATACCATTCCTACTTCACCGTATAAAATTTGGTTAACTGTGGTTATTATCTCAGCAATTTCCTATTTAGGTTATTTGCTGAAACGTTATATTTTCACCAAACAAGGCTACTTTTTAATGGGTATTATCGGTGGCGTCTATTCCAGTACAGCCACCACGATTGTTTTGGCGAAAAAAGCAAAAAGCCTCAAATCCTATGACCACAACTTGAATGCGGGTATTGTTTCGGCAACAGGCATGTTATACATTCGCTTATTTGTTTTGACGACTATTTTTAACCCAGGCATTATTAAACACATTGGTTTGCCCTTGTCAGTTATGGCTATTCTAACTTTTGCTGCAGCCTTTTGGGTTAAGCGCCATGCCCAGAAAACCACTATTCCACGAGCCATTGAAACAGATAAGAGTAATCCTTTAGAAATACAAGTGGCTTTAATTTTCGCAACCTTATTTGTGCTCATGACTGTCATTACTCAATACGTGGTTAATCATTATGGACATGTGGGATTGAATTTTTTATCCTTTATTGTTGGTTTTACTGATATCGACCCTTTTGTTTTATCCGTTTTAACGGGACACTTTAAAGACATAACCGCTAACCAGGTGTCTTCAGCTATTCTTATCGCTGCCGCCAGTGATAATTTACTCAAAGCCACGTATGCCTACATTTTTAGTGGTCGAAAAAATACAAAACCTGCCATTATTTCTTTGTTAGTTTTATCAGCAATTACTTTAATTTTAGGACTACTATTGTAGAACCCAAATCCCGATAATGAAAACAACACGATCCACAACAATCTGTTTTTTAGAACGTTACGATAAAAACATTCAATTTTACAAATAATTAATTAGCCCTATAATAGGAACTCAACTACATTAATTAGAGGTTATTATTATGAACAACGAAAACACAGTGGCTGCATTTCCACAATTAAATGCACCGGCTCCTTTTTTTAAAGCCGAAACAACTCACGGCACAAAATCATTGGATGATTATAAAGGGCAATGGTTAGTGCTTTTTTCTCACCCTGCCGATTTTACACCCGTTTGTACGACTGAATTCATGGCTTTTGCTAAACGTCATGGTGACTTTGCTGAGATTAATACACAGCTATTAGGTTTATCCATTGACAGTGTTTTTTCGCACATGGCATGGGTGGATAATATTAAGAAGAATTTTGACATTGATATACCATTCCCAATTATTGAAGACCTAAGCATGAGGGTGGCTAAAAGCTATGGCATGATTCACCCTGGTGCGGCGGATACTTCTGCGGTTCGAGCTACCTTTATTATTGATGACAAAGGTATTTTACGAGCGATGGTTTATTACCCAATGAGTAATGGTCGAAGTATTGATGAAATACTAAGGCTTGTTATTGCCTTACAAACATCTGATAAACACGGTGTTGCAACGCCAGAAAATTGGCAGCCAGGCGATAAAGTTATTGTTCCGCCACCAAAAACAATGGCAGATGCAAAAAAACGCACCCAAGAAGGGTATGAATGCACGGATTGGTATTTTTGTAAAAAATCCCTGTAATCCTCCTATCAGGATTTGGGTAGTATTAAGAAAGACGACAGTTTTAGCTTGTCGTCTTTTTTATTTCAATCACGTACCTTAGGTCTTTACCAAATTTTTTCTGCCAAAAGTTTTCAAAATGTATTCGGTTCTTCATTTTGTCTATTTTTAATTCAAATAGTGGACGAGCCGTCGAACCCATAAGTACAGGAGCCGTGTAGATAATGAGTTGGTCAACTAAGTGTTGTTGAACAAAGCTTCCAGCTAATTTAGCTCCTGTCTCAACCAATAATTCATTGACTTGTTGTTCTCCCAACCACAATAAGACCGCATCTAAATCAATTTTGTCATTAACCGTTGGCATGGGAACCACTTCTATCCCTTGGGATTCCAATTGCTTAATTTTTTCAAAATTAAGACTCGCCGTCATAATAATTTTTCGACCAAGACCTTGGAGGATTTTAGCCTTTGTATTGATACGTAAATGCGTATCCAATACCACACGCATGGGTTGGTAGCTATCAAAATCATTGGGCAGCTTTCGGTTTTTTTTTGGTAATTCATTAACCCGAACGGTTAAACGACAATCGTCTAGTAAAACGGTTTCAATCCCTGTCAAAACAGCCTGACTTCGGGCACGCCAATACTGCACATCTTGGCGAGATTTCTTTCCTGTAATCCAACTGCTTTCACCGCTGGACATGGCTGTTCTGCCATCCAAAGACTGTGCCATTTTTAAGCGCACAAAAGGCAAGCCTGTTTTCATGCGATGGAAAAAACCAATATTGAGTTGTTCTCCTTTTTTTGTCTCTTTTGACATCTTTACCTTAATGCCTGCAGCTTTTAATTTAGCAATGCCTTTTCCCGACACGAGAGGATTTGGGTCTTTATTGCAAATAATGACTTTTTTAACCTTGGCTTGAATCAAGGCATTCGCACAGGGAGGATTTTTGCCAAAGTGACTGCACGGTTCAAGTGTTACAAAGGCGGTAGCACCTTGAGAAAATTCATCCGCATTTTCTATCGCAAAAACTTCCGCATGTGGCTCACCGACTCTTTTGTGGTAACCCTTGCCAACAACATGACCTCGGGAAACTAATACGCAACCTACTCTTGGGTTAGCCGTTGTTGTAAACAAGCCTTTTTCCGCAAGTTTTAATGCTTTTTGCATATATTTTGTTTGATGCTTCATTGTTTTTTTTCATCTATAAATGTTTATGATATAGGAGCCTTAAAGAATTTTATAGATTGTCAGTAAATTTAAAGGTAAAATTCACCACTTATGAAATACTTATTACTATTAATAACATTTAGCCTACTATTTTCTTGTTCATCTGAGCAAGAAAAAGCCAATCAACAAAAACTGATTGAATATTCAGGCAAGTTAATTGCCAATCAAGACAGAAGCGAATTTTCTTCAATCAAACTTCTGCAACAATACAAAAAAAAAGTCAAAGATTCTTTAAGCAGTAACCCTCCGATTTTACTTATTTCCAAAGAAACATTACCTGATGAGGCTTATTTGGCTCAGCAAGTTGCCATCAATAACCCTGAGTTCACTCGCTTTACAAAACATCCGCAAAATAACATTGCTTTGCGGAATGAAATAATGACGTCTCGAAAGTTACTGGCTGCTGATATTTCCACCAATAATAAAGGCAAGCTAAAAGGTTGCAAAGACCAGTGTTATCGCGTAGAAATGTACAATTTCTTTTATAACATGTCCAGTGTGGCATTTGTCGATGTCAAAAACAAACAGGTTTTAGCCATAAACACCTATTCAGATGCTCAACCCGATTTAAATAACAACCTTAAAAACATTGCCATGGCTATCGCAAAAAACTCTACGATAGTAATTAAAGAAATTGGCGATTCCCAAATCAACCCAACCATGTCCCAAATAAAAACCTCTTTAAAAAACTCCCGTTGCGAACGTTCCCACCATTTGTGTGTTGCTCCCACATTTGTTATCGGAGATAGGGCTTTGTGGGCGATTGTCGATTTAACTGACGGGGATTTAGTCGGCGTGCGTTGGACCGAACTTGGTGAAAGTGGTCCTCCTATTGAGGTGACCGAAAGGCAACTAGAGAATGAATTCGTTTTTAGTGAATTTTGTGAAAAAACCCGCCACTTTGGTCAAGGGGATTGGCAGTTTGATTACCAAATAACGCCATCCGATGGGTTAGAAATTACTGCTGTTCGTTTTAAAAACAAGGTGGTGATGAATTCAGCCAAACTACTGGATTGGCATGTGAGCTACTCCACTCGTGAAGGTTTTGGGTATTCCGATGCCATTGGCTGTCCTTTGTTCTCATCTGCTGTGGTCATTGCGTACGAAGGCCCACAAATAAAAAAAATAATCAAAAACAACCAAGAACTTGGCTTTGCTTTCATTCAAGATTTTCGACAGCCACCCTGGCCTACACCGTGCAATTACCGTTACGAACAACGCTTTGAGTTTTACAACGATGGTCGATTCCGCGTGGCAGCAGCAGATTATGGGCGTGGTTGTGGTACCGATGGCACTTATCGTCCCATTATTCGCATGGATATTGAAGTTGATGGAAAATCTGAAAATTTTGCTCAATGGGATGGCAAAACGTGGCAAAAATGGCAAAAAGAACAGTGGCATTTACAACAAAGTGATACCGCTTATACTGAACAAGGTTATTTGTTTAAAATAAGCAATGACAATGACAGCGGCTTTTATATTGAGCCCAATCGCGGGCAATTTGGAGATGGTTCAAAAGGGGATTTTGCCTTTAGTTACATAACGGTCAATCACGCCAATAAAGACGAAGGCAAAAACGACATGGTAACAATGGGTTCCTGTTGTAACAAAAATTACCAACAAGGTCCAGAGCAGTTCCTTACTCCGGCAGAAAATTTAGCGCAACAAAATTTAGTCTTGTGGTATGTTCCCCAAATAAAAAACAATGGCACACCAGGGCAGGAATATTGTTGGGCGGATACACGTGTGGAAAACGGCATAAAAAATATCAAAGTCTGGCCGTGTTATGCTGGCCCCATGTTTATTCCGACAGGCTTATGAAAAAAATACTCTTGATAGTTATTGTTATGACTTTAAGCGCGATGGCTTATTTTTTCTGGCAACAACAAAACAACAAAATTATAAAAACAACCCACCTGCCCCCAAAATTTAAAATCGGTTTAGTTAACGGTTGCCGCAAGATTCCACAATTTATCAATCGCCTAAATATGCGCCAACCTGCCATTGACTCCAAACAACAAGACCACAACGGAGGCTTGTTGATACGAGACATGTCAAATAATTCTACGTGGCAGGATGAATCATGGACAAAATCGGGTTATTTAGCGGCTTTTGAACGAGACAGCAAAGGCAATATGTATGTTGCGCCTTTGCCTTATGTGAGTCTGACTCTTAACCCACCACAGAAACAAAATCAAATCTACAAAATCGACACCCAAACGGCAAAAATGGATTTATACTTGAAGATGCCATCCTCAGAAATTCCTAACAATAAAAACCCCTTTGGAACCATGGGCTTGTTTTACGACTGCGATACCAATTCCCTCTACGTGAGCTCTGTTGCTGGCTCATTACCCAAACAAGAAAAAGGCGTTATTTACCAAATTGACCTAAACAACAATAAAGTGGTTTCACAATTGAAGCATGTCGATGCCATTGGTGTGGGCGTTTTTAACACTTTAAAGGGCAAGAAGCTGTATTTTGGTTCAGCACGAAAACCGCATATCTATTCTGTTTATTTAGATGAGAAAGGGCATTTTGTAGGCGATAAGAACTATGAATTATCTATTTCAGAAATACAAGGCGGCAATACCACGGTGGCAAAGAAGTTTGTCTTTAGCCGTAAAAACAATAAATTTATCATGACCATTAAGGAAACAGAATTTGGCTTTCGTTTATTGGCTGAAAACAACCCAAATAAAAAGAAATACCACTTTGAATACAGCCTTGCTGATGACAAATGGGTGTTTTTGGCGGCTGATAATGATTAGGCTTATTCTCGCTCTTATTGTTGCATTACCCATCTCTTGTGGGCTGAATAAGGCAACACAAATCGAACAGGGCAAGGCGTTGTTTCACTCTGTGCACATTGGTAAAAACAAGGTTATTGGTTGTATTTCATGCCACACTTTGAAGCCCAATGTTAAAACCGTTGGTCCAAGTTTGTATGGTTTGAGTTTACGAGCCGACAAATTAGTTGCTGGATTAACAGCTCAACAATACATTAAGGAGTCTATCATAAATCCCGATGCGTATATTGTCAGTGGTTACGAACCTGCGGTTATGTTTGCTCATTACAAGCAAGAGCTGTCCGCGGCTGAGATTAATGCCATTGTGGCTTATTTATTGAATTTAAAATAATCTGTGACAGGCATTCAATGTGTGCATTTGAATCATTCAGTGCTGGAATATAACTGTATTTTTCACCACCAGATTTAAGAAAATATTCTTTATTTTCATGCTCAATTTCTTCTAAGGTTTCCAGACAATCGGCTGCAAAACCTGGGCAAATTACTTGCACATTTTTAATGCCTTGAGCGGGCAAGGATTTTAATGTATTGTCCAGATAAGGTTTAATCCATTCGAGTTTACCAAAAATTGATTGGTAGCAAATTAAATAATCATCAGCAGATAGCTCCAATGATTGCACCAGAAGTTTGGCTGTATTTTGGCATTGTTGTGGGTAAATATCGCCCTGTTTTACGTATATTTGGGGAATACCATGAAAGGAAATAATTAATTTTTGAGGTTTGCCATGAATCTTTTGGTGTGCCAAAACACTTTTTTTTAATGCTTGAATATAGAGTGGGTTGTCATGGTAATCCTTAATAAACTTTATTTTTGGCACGTTTGAGTTGGTTTTTTCTAAGGCATGGATTTCATCAAAGGTGGATTCGGTAGTTGTGCGAGAATACTGCGGATAAAGTGGGAAAACAATAATCTCATCCAACTTTTTTTCCAACAATTCATTTATTCCATCATCAATCGAAGGCGAACCATAACGCATCGCTAAAGCAAGCTCACAAGAATTGCCTTGAAATTTTTCCCTTAATGCCTGCAATTGCTTTTTACTCATATCCACCAATGGTGCACCTTGACCAAATTTATTCCAAATAGCTTGGTATAACTTTGCTGATTTTTTTGGTCGCGTATTGAGAATGATAACATTTAAAATAAGCCACCAAGCCAGCCTTCCGACAACAGGTTGAACAACGCGTTTATCACTCAAAAATTCTTTGAGGTATCTGCGCAAAGCTTTTTTAGTTGGAGCATCAGGTGAACCAAGGTTACTTATTAAAACACCAATTTTTTTATTCTCAACCATCTACTTAATTAACCCCATTGATTTAAGCTTGAGTATGCTTTTGAATGGTGAATTGAGTGCCATGAAATTACTCCCTATGCTAAGTTATATTTATTTAATTTCTGCGCAATCGTTGTGTGCGATACACCTAATTGAGCTGCCAATTTTCGAGTCGACGGGTATTTTTGGTACCAATGTTGCAAAAAGTGCTTCTCAAACTCAGCCACAGCCTGAGGTAAGTTGCAATCCTCTAAGCTGCTTTGAATAGGAACATGTCCTTGAATCTCGATATGTTCTGCTTCAATGGTTTTACCATCGGCTAACAAGCAAGATTTGTATAGAATATCCTTAAGTTGGGTAATATTTCCAGGCCAATAGTACGATTTTAATTTATTCAACGCTGCAAAAGACAACTCCTGTACCTCTTTTCCTCCTTGTTCTTTAAACTCTGATAAAAAATGCGTTATAAAGGGTTCAATATCAGCTTTTCTATCGCGCAGTGGTGGAATGGATAACTGCGTGACATCAAGTGCATAAAATAACTCATCAAGAATTTGTTTAGTCTCAATATAGCTATTTAACGGTTGCGGGCTTGAAACAATCAATTTAACACTCGATTTTCTTATCCTCTTACCGCCTTCGCGATTAAATTCGCCTGTTTGTATAAATTTCAGCAACTTTACTTGGCAGGCTTTGGATAAATCTTGCACACCATGAATATAAACAGTACCTCCATCTGCAATTTCTAACATTCCTGCTTTGCCATGACGAGGGTGAGCTAAGCCAAACAAATCTTCCATCATCTGAGCGTGTTTGCTGGTGCTGCAATTAATACTGGAAAACAACTTGTTCTTTCGTTCGCTGGCAAAATGAATGGCTTTAGCAATCGTCTTTTTTCCCACACCCGCTTCGCCGCTAATCACCAATGGAACGTGAGGGTTGCATAGGTGTTTGCCACGATTTATGATTTCTTTCATCCGTTTATCGGCTGCAACAAGGGCATCAAAACCCTTCATGTCAACACTTTGAATAATGTGAGAACGAGCCGCAATATTTTCAGGTTTATGGAAAATTAAGACCGCTCCAATAGCTTTTTGATTGCTTTGACTAATACCGCGAACTTCAACCAACATCGCACCAGCAATGGTGTTAATATTAATCGGCAAAGTGTTTTTAGCGGCTACATCAATTTTGCTTGCCCAATTGGGTTCTACAAACACGTCTTTAATTAAAACAAGTTTTTGCCCTGCGACAAAGCTGTCTTGTGCCTGTTTGTTTTGATAAATTATTTTGCCTTTGTTGTTTATACCAAACACAGGATCAGATATGGCATTAAGTATGGTATTTAAAAACAAATTGCGTTCATTAACAGGCATGAGGGCAATGCTCTCAACCCATTTTACGCCTTTGATTTGCATTAATCTGGTGGCAATTTCACGCTCAATAGACTTATCCAGCTCTTGTGTTGCAAGGTGCATAAGCCCTGTCTCAACTTCAACTCGTTGAATATCAATATCATAAGTAGCCAACAAAGAAAGTATCTCTTTTGAAAGCCCTGTTATGTTTTCTGTGGTAATTTTAATCTTCATAACACGCATTGTAACGAAAGTATTACAGTAAAAATAGCAATAAAGTTAATAAGTTATGAAATAATATGATTTTTTGTAAAGGATAAATTACACATTAATGCTAGCAATGTTTTTAACTCCTAATACAATGGCTAGATGAAAAATACTAACGCAAAATTCCAAACACGTGCCATTCACTTCGGCTATGATGCTAAAGAGTTCCACGGTTCACTTAATCCTCCTTTGTACATGACATCAACATTTGCCTTTGATACGGTGCAACAAGGCTCTGATGCTTTTGAAGGTGAAAATACTCATTACATCTATTCCCGACTTGGGACACCATCACAAACACTTCTTGAACGAAGAATGGCAAGTTTAGAAGGCGCAGAAGCGGCACTGGCAACCGCATCGGGAATGGGTGCAATCACCTCCGCTTTATGGTCACTGGTTCAACCCGGTGATGAAATCATTGCTGATATTACTCTTTATGGATGCACCTTTAGTTTTTTAGAACACGGATTGAAAAAGTTTGGTGTTAAAATAACCTTTTGTGATTTAACCAAGGCAGAAAATTTATCCAAAGTCATTTCAGAAAAGACCAAAGTGGTTTTTGCTGAGTCTCCAGCAAATCCCAACATGCGCTTGATTAACATCAAAGCACTGGCAAAAATAACCCAAAACACCGAAGCTAAACTCATTATTGACAACACCTACTGCACACCCTACCTGCAAAGACCGCTTGAACATGGTGCTGATATGGTGCTTCATTCAGCGACAAAATACCTTGGTGGACACGGTGATTTAATCGCTGGCTTTGTCATTGGTGATGCCGAAACGCTGGAAACGGTGCGTTATTATGGCTTAAAAGACATGACAGGGGCGGTTATTTCTGCCATGGACATTAGCTTGATTTTACGAGGATTAAAAACCCTGCATGTGCGCATGGACAGGCACTGTGAAAATGCACTAAAAGTAGCAACATACCTTCAAAACCATGAAAAAATCAGCACGGTTTATTTTCCAGGTCTCCCAGACTTCAAATACCATGACCTTGCCAAATCACAAATGGATCAATTTGGGGGCATGATTGCTTTTGAAGTCAAGGGCGACAGACAAACTGGTGCACAACTCATCAACCAACTCGAAATGATACTGTGTGCCGTCAGCTTAGGCGATACCGAAACGCTAATTCAACACCCTGCATCCATGACGCATTCAACTTACAGCGAAGAAGAGCTTGAAGCACATTTAATCAGCCCTACTTTAATCCGTTTATCTGTTGGGCTCGAAGATGTGGATGATATTATTGCCGATTTAGAACAATCTTTAGCAAAACTATAGAGTCTTGAAACTAAAAAAGCGATAATACCCCGACGATAACTCAACGCGCCTATAGTTCAACTGGATAGAATACAGCCCTCCGAAGGCTGTGGTTGCAGGTTCGAGTCCTGCTAGGCGCGCCAACAATTATTGGTTTTTTATATAAAACAACAGCTTATCAAGAAAACCTATTGAACTACTTTAACCTTTGTGTCAAACTGTATCACGAAATTACCACTAAAAATCCCTTTTGGAAATTTATTTGGAGAGTTTGTGATGATAAATAAAAGTTATTTACTGTTTACCCTATTAGTTTTATTCTCTTTTTCTTTGTTTGCTCAAACAGAAGACGTGATTACAACTGCTACGCCTGCTGGATGGGCTCCTGCCAATGTTAGGGCCGATACCACTGTTGCTATTACGCCATTGCAGCCAAGAGAAGGTCAAGTCAGTGCACTTGGAGACAGTTCCATTGAATTTAATACGCAGTTTGTTACTCCTGGTCAAGATAAGGCTGATTATCAATACATTTGGCAAATTTCGCTTACCGCTATTGACTTTCCAAACAGAACGTTAAATAATTTAACGCAATTATCTTATAATTATTACCGTGACAGTTCCTCAGCAGTTGCTGCCATCTTACATCCACCATTGCGATTGGCTTGGTTGCACGATTCAGGCACTCCTGCCGATCCCACAGATGATACTTTTGGTTTTTTCATTTACGAAGCGGTTTATCAACCCAGTTTTGGTGGAACTATTGCAACAGATACTTGGATTAGTGAAGACATATTCTCTTCCGAGTTTTGGCTTTTTTGTTCAGATTGCGACCCCAGTGCTGCGGTTGCCAGTGGCGTGGTTCAAAACTTTAACCTCACCTTATCTGACTGGTTAGCAGCACCTCAAACAGGAGCTCCAGGCGACCCTATTCCTCCTGATTTTAGTGCTGGCACACTCTATATTGTTGGAATAAATACGGGTGTTGGTTCTGGCTGGAGTGCTGATTCCTTAATGTATGTTGATAATATCCGAATTGCTTTTGGAGCTGCTGATGACGTGGTTTTTAATTTTGAAGACGATTTATCTGCCTTTGCATTACCACCCGCAATAGCTGTTCCAACGTTGAATCTTTATGGTTTAATTGCTTTAACATTACTTTTGTTGGCGTTTTTTGCCTTAAGGGTTCACAAAAAGGAGTAAAGCTTGTCGTTTTTATGGTAACTTCACTGAATAACATTCAAATTTGAACCGATGCCCTTTATAATAATTGCAGAAATTTAAAAATGAGGGTTTTATGAAAGTTATTAATACGATTTTGAAAGGGGCAAGTGTTGCACTCTTGCTTGCTGGTTCAACTGCATTTGCCAATACAATTAATGCAAGCATTCAAACACCAAGCTCTGTTAAACAGGCGGCATCTGCCCCTGATAAACTGGTTTTAGCCACAGGAATTTTTGATCCAACTATCCAGCAATTGGATTTTTCGAGTACCAGCATTAATAACAGCAGTTCTTCACGATACGGAATCGTCCAATTCTTCGATAAAAAAACTGACTATAACTGGTTAGAGACTCATGGGTTTGTTGTTATCTCAAACTTGCCTAACAACGCTTTTTTGGTTAACTGGTCGAATCAAGATAAAAACAAATTAAGCAGCAATCAAAATATTCGTTGGTACGGAGCCTTTCAATCAGGCTATAAAGTCTCTCCGCGTTTATGGGCTGCCAACAGATCAACGCAAAACAGTTATGCGTTATCTATTCATACCTTTAAAGATGCCAAAAACTTTAATTTAACTGCTTTAATTAAGAAATACTTCCCTCAAGTCAAGAAATTAAAATCCACTATTCCGAATGGCTATAACAATTATACAATAGATGTCAGTGCATCTGATTTAGATAATGTCATTAACAAACTCATTGCCATTGAAGATATTCAATGGGTTAATCTATACCACAAGGAAAAGTTTTTTAACACGGAGGCCGTTTCTGCAACTCAAGCCACATCAACCTCTGGGGGCACTGCATCTAATGACAATTACATCCCCACAACCACACCGATTTGGGATCAAGGCATTTATGGTTCTGGGCAAATTGTTGGTATTGCTGACTCTGGTTTAGACAGAAATGAGGACTGGTTTGTTCACCTTAACAAAGGCGCAGGAGTGATAACTGCTATTACTGATGCCGAAGATGTCAATCCGCCATTAGTTGGCACACTACACAACAATAACAAAGTCATTGCTTATTGGACCATGCCAGGTGCCGAAGCTTATGACAATGGCACTTTTCATGGAACCCACACTTCAGGATCTATTGCTGGTGACCGATTAGGCAGTATTGGTGCAGGCCCTGCTGGATCTGTTTCCAGCCCTTCTTCTCATGGTTATGATAATGATGATGGAATGGCTCCCAATGCTCAAATTTTATTTGATGACATCGGCAGCGGCAGCGGGCTAACTGGCGCGGGTTCTACTCCTATGTGGCAGCAGGCTTTTGCTGGTGGTGCTGCTATCCACTCCAATAGCTACGGTGCAACAACTCTGGGTGAGTATGTCGGATCAGATGCTCGAGCTGATGAAGCCTTACGTGGTTTAGAAGACATGATAATCTTATTTGCTGCGGGCAATGATGATGGTCAAGTCAATTCCACTTCGTCACCTGGTAATGCAAAAAACGTAACCACTGTTGGTGCTTTATTGCATGGAAATAGTTCTTCTGTTGCTTTTTTCTCAAATAAAGGTCCGACAGATGATGGTCGTTTAAAGCCAGATGTTTCAGCAACAGGTTCAAGCATTGAGTCCGCTGCAGGAGACTCCAACAATTCTAGCGTGGTCGACAGCCCTTCACGACGGACAACCAGTGGCACATCAATGTCAACACCAATTACCGCAGGATCAACGGCTTTATTAAGACAGTATTTCACCGATGGATATTACCCAACGGGCACTAAAATTGCAGCCGACGCTCACACTCCAAGTGGTCCACTGATGAAAGCCGTTTTATTAAATGGAACAAATACGGATGGGGGCTTTTTTGCTAACAATATTGGTTGGGGTCGTGTCTGGCTTGAAAACTCTTTGTATTTTTCAGGGGAAGCCAAAAGGTTGCGTTTTTGGGAGATTACTAACAACAATGGCTTACAAACGGGTCAACAATTTTCAGTTAATCTTGGCGTGCAACCTGGCGAAGAGTTTAGAGCAACTTTGGTTTGGTATGATTTAGCAGGTCCTACAGGCTCTGCTATTACCCTTGTTAACAACCTTGATTTATCTGTTACGGTTGGTGGCAATACTTATTTAGCCAACAACTTCACTGCTAATAATTCCGTAACTGGTGGCAGCGCGGATGCCATTAACACCGTAGAACAAGTCAGGTTTTCTGCACCTGTTGCTGGTACTTACACCATTAAAGTCGATGCAACAAACATCCCGGGCAATGGCACTTTTAACTCGGATAAACAAGGTTTTGCATTGGTCGTATCTGGCAATTTAGCCTCAGGTGGTGCTGTTCCACCTAGTCCAACTGATCCAAGTGGCTTAACAGCGACAGCCAATGGTTTAACCGGTGTTGATTTGGCATGGAGTGATGTTTCAGCAGACTATGACAATTATGAAATTTACCGTTTACAAGGCACTTGTGCATCATCTGATCAAACAACCATGCGCTATCTTGGGCAATCTCCCACCAACTCGTTCACTGATACGTCGACAATAGGAGGTTATTCTTACAGCTATAAAGTCAGAGCCTTTTCTGATGACTTGATTAGTGCTTACACCAATTGTATTGACGTTGTTTCACAACAGGTGTGTTTGCTGCCACCGGAATTTAACCAAAACAGTGTTAAAGTTGCTAGCAACCTCAATGACTTTTGCCAAATTGGTTTAACATGGGATGCGGCAAACAGCAGTTGCCCTGCCGCCAATAATGTCAAATACAATATCTACCGTTCAACTACACACAACTTTACCCCAAATGCGGGCAGTTTGTTGGCAACAACGGGTGTTAACGCCATTAGTTTTAATGACACAACTACCGTTTCCGGGCAACCATATTACTATGTCGTCAAAGCTGAAGACACCACAACCGCCGGGACAGGCCCTAATAGTGGCAATGAGTCAATTGAAGCAAAAGAAGTGGCATCAACTTCTTTGGCAACAACAACAGTGGAAGGAACAATTGTTGATGATGCGGATAATTTAACACTTATGGATTTAAACTCAATTTGGTCAAGAAGTGCAGACCAAGCTTCCAATGGTGTGTTAAGTTACCGTTCAGCTCTTGAAGGCAGCACAAGCTATACTGCAAACACCTGTGCTCGCATGCACTCAACAACGTTTACTATTCCTGCAGCACCGGCATCACCACCAAGCATTACATACCAAGCGCGCTACAATATAGAAGTCAACTGGGATGGTGTTGTTGTTGAAATTTCAACCAATGGCGGTTCGAGCTGGGCAGATTTACCCCCTGTTGGTGGTTACCCAAGTGATTTTTCACAAACAGGCAACCCACCCATTAACACGTGTGGTTATCCCGCCTCTCACGGTGCGTTTAATGGAAATACCTCTGGTGCATTCCAATTGGTCACCCATGACTTAACTGCCTATCAAGGACAAACGGTCAAAATCAGATGGAGCTTATCATCAGATCCAGGTTCTGAAGAAGAAGGTTTTTACGTTGATGAACTCAGCTATAACAATATAGAGGTTCCTCAAGCTTGTTCGTTATACAGTACGGAATATATCTTTGAGAATGGGTTTGAGAACTAGAAGCAAAAACCAGTTTAGTAAATTATACTAAAAGGGAATCAAAATAATTGATTCCCTTTTTTTATTTAAAACATTCTTCTGGGTTTTTTAAGTCAGTATTACCATTTTCAATGGCTTTTTTATAAAAGTATTGAGTTTGATTTATAAAAAATGCCCATGAACCTTTTTCTCTTTGGGTGCTAGAAAAAATTTTGTACGATTCAAAATTTAAATACTCAAATCCATTTGCATTTGTGTTAATTTTACCAATACACTCGTATTGTGCTCTAAACTTTTTATAGGCTTTATCTGCAAGAAGATAAGCTTTTTTATTATCACTATTTTTTAAAATATAGATTTTAATAACATAGCCCAATAATCTTGTAATTATATTTTTATCTTTTATAAATAGGTTAGAAATATTTAAACAAACCTCACTAAATTTTTTCTCGCTTTTACAGGTGTCAGTAATAGCTCGGAAAGGAGGAAGTTCTATTGATAGTTCAAAATTTATTTTTTCAAGAAGTAGTCCGTATTCTTCAAACTCACTCAATATTCTCTCTTTCGCCTCATCAGATAAGCCACCTTCTTTAATCAATGCATTCTTTTCATAATTGAGATATTCTTCACCAAATGGGTGAGTTAAATAATAATCGTCTATCAAATTTCCAAGTTTTTCAGGAGTATAATAAAAAATTTCAACGTAGCTACTTTGCGCCATTTCTTCTAATAAATAGTGGATTTGCTCTTCATCTTTTTCTTCAACTGCTCGGTGAATAGGGTAAATATAGTTAAAGGCGTTTCTTGGAGATAGGTCTTTTTGCTTTTGGAAAATCATTTTATTATCACAGGATACACTAGGGTTGTTTTTAATATATTTATGACAAACAGATAAAGCAATGGATAAACCATAAGGGCTTAGTTGGTCATTCTTTACCATTTTATTTATGTCATTAACAACAGCATTTATACTGTGTTTTTCTGCAAATCTTGAAATTGAAACAAGATCAAAATAATTTGGTAGGATAAACTGATAGCCTAGAAGGCTTATATCTGCATCTTTGCTCTCAACTAAATATTCAGCGAGTTCATCTTTCCATTGTAGTTTTTGATAATACCCATCTTGTGTCTGTTTAGGCTGCATTGCAATTGACCTTTCAATCATGCCTTTTAATGGATTTTCCGCAAACGATAATAGCGAATGAAGTAAAGTTAAAATAATGACTATTGTTTTCATAAAATTATTTCCTGTCTAATTAGTCTAAAAAATGTGGGAGAAGTTACTATTTGTACTTAATCCTCTCTAAAATCTTCGTTCGTGCTTCTAACAAAATCGAATCTTTATCCAAATTTTTAACAATCTCTTTTGCCACTTTTTTGGGTCCTTTTGCTCCCCACGATTTGCCTTTGATAAAATATTGTTCGGCAATTTTTCCCACCAAATAAGTCGCATAATACGCTAAGGCTCCTTGAGCACCAGCGGTAACGGTGGTTGATAATCCAGCACTGACGGTTTTTAGGGCCGATGATAATAAATTAATGCCCCATACCGCGCCCATCAAGGCAACCAATTGTGCCATGATGGTCATGGTTAATTTGCTGGCTTCTTTACCGACAATGGGCAAGCCATAAACTTGGGATAATTTACGTATCATGGCAACATCCAGTCCCGCAGCTATCAGTAAATCCGCTACAGGAATTGGGTTAAATGCCACGCCCACGCCTTTTGCAATAGAATACATGGTCACCACTTTTTCAGCAGCATTGGCGCGCAGTTTGGTAATTTTTTTGGCAATTTTGTGACTAATTTCCCCTGCGAATATACTGGCATTCAACGCTGTTAGGGTTTTGCCATCACGCTCTATAATTTTCCAAATACGCTCTTTGACTTGAGACACATCAACTTTGACATTTATTCTTTGACGTGTTTCTTTGCCAGTTTCATCCACCTTTATCAGCACTTGTGGCAAGGGCGCTGCGCTGGCAAATACAATGTTTTTAGGATTTATTAATCCGGTAGTTTTTTCGGTTAAGGATTTTTTTAAAGCCTGCAATTCCTCATCGGTGTATAAATCGGTTTTATTTAACACCAACAGTATTTGCGTATTGGGTTGGGCTATGGATTGCAGTTGTTTGAGTTGGGAAGCGGTTAAATCACCATCGACCACAAACAAGATAATATCGGCAATTTCAGCGGCATTATGGGCTAATTTTTGGCGGTGTTTGCCTGCGACTTCGTCCGTTCCTGGGGTGTCAATAACCACTATATTTTGATCTTGGTGTTGTGACCAGTCACTGTTTTGCTGTTGTTTGGTTTCACCATGCAATGGCGAGGTGCTAAAAGCTTGCTTGCCGAGCAATGCATTTAATAAGGATGACTTACCCGAGGAAACTTTGCCAAAAACCACAATATGAACTTGTTGGTTTTCAAGTTTTTCAATTAACTGCTCAACTTGTTGGTACTCGTCTTGTAATTGCCCACGCACAGCAGCAGGGATATGCGCATCATGCAGCAACTCATTGAGTGAATCCAATGTTTTATCCGTTGCAGTGGATGTATTTTTAGCTTTTTTTGACGGTTCAGAATCAGCTGATTTTGAGCGCCATTTTAGCCAAATCTTTTGCCAAGTTTGTCGCAGGTCCAAGTAAGTTTTCCTCAAATTTTTTGTTGGTGGCAAGCGCATCAAGCGTGCCTAAGGTTGTTACTGATTCTAACACAGCATGACCCAAAGCATTAAAAATCATGCCATAAGCCACCGCGTGAGTGACGCCACCAACGGCAGTGCCAACACCAGGAAAGGCTTTAAGGGCATTGCCTGCCACCGCAAGCACCAATGAAACTGATGTTTTTAGTTTACTGCCTGCCATTTTTATGACCGCATCAATCTCCATTTGTTTGGGTGAAATTTCATACAAAGCACAAATGCTTTGCACCATTTTCGTAGCCAACGTGCCTTGAATGACAATATCCGAACCTGGAGCCACCGATGCCATCGCTCCAAACACCGCCTTTTTGGTGTAACTCGATATTATATTTTCTGCCGATTGGCGGTTAAATTCTGCCTTGGCATTATTGAGCTTTTGCTGGGCTAGCATTAACATAGCTGCATCACGAAAACGGTTGAGAATTTCAGGATTGTTTGCCACCACTTTTTCGATTGAACTAAGCAATGGTTGTATATTGGCATTACGTACTTGTACTTTTTTATTCTGTTTACCCTTAGCATCTTGGTAAATAATGGTTTCTTGCCCACCAGTAGAAATTAACGCCACCGGATATTTTTTTTCGGTCTTATTTTTCAACGCCTCAACAATCAAGGCTTGTTCGTCTTCGCGGTATCTATCTGACTTATTTAAAGCGATAACTAGTGGTTTTTTAGTTTTTCTTAATTTTGCAATCACCCGCATTTCCGTTTGGGTAAAATCCGAATCGGTTAAAAACACCACCACATGCGCACGTAAGGTTTCGTCAATGGCTTGCTTTTCAATGCCTTCATCAAAGTCATCTAACCCAGGCAAATCTATAATGGCTAAATTCTTGTATTGGTAAGTTTGGATGGTCTTGGTTGTGCCCGATAACACATCGGTTTTGATGTTTTGTTCAGGCAGTAATGCCCTAATAAAACTACTCTTGCCTGATGAAACCGTGCCATAAAGAGCGATATAAAACTCTCCTTTGCCGCGACGTTTATCCAATTCCTGCAACTCCGCTTTCGCCTGTGCCACATCCACACCACGCACCTCTTGCTGCTCCAGGCTACCGCGCAAAGAGGACTCATCAATGGGCTCAAGCTTTTTAACAATCGGCTTAGGTTTTATCAAAATAAAATACAAATAAACCCCAAATACCGCCACCGCCATAATCACCACCGCATAAACAACCGACACCCACAGCGGTGCTTCTTGCAAATAATGCCAAATGCTTAATAATTTTTCGGTCAACATCAACACCACAAACAAAGCAATAATGATGATAAAAACCACAAAAACTGTCAAAATAGATTTTGAATTAAATTTCAAATGCGTGGATTGAAGGTTTAAAACAGTATTATGTGGGTTTTTTGTGTGGAATTAAAGGGAAAAACGATATTGAGTTTTTAAAAAGCCTAACGCAAAGGACGCTAAGAAAGCGCAAAGGCACGCAAAGTTAATAAAAACACACAGTCATATCTGCGAAGGCAGGTATCTCATTGGGTATCGTGGCTTTGTTTAAAACTGTTAAGAAACACAGAGGTTCGCGGTGGAGGCACAGAGTTGCACGGAGGTATTTAAAAGTTAGGTATTAAACAATAATACTCAATGTGTTAGTTTTTCATACTCTGCTGGTTAATTTTTACTTAAGAAAAACCGAATGTTTAAATGTGTGCAATTAAAAAATTCTGCTAAGGAAAATACTATGAAATTAGTATTACTTACATTAACACTTGTTTTTTTTTCAACAGCTTATTCTACAGGTGGAACAATAGGCGGTTTGTTGCCAGCTCCAAAATTTATCAAAGGGAAAATATCTAAAGGTATATACACTTCACCGGATAAAGATTTTCAAATAAAGGTACCAAACTGGGAGGATAAAAGCCAATACCTGTACATGAAAATTAAAGAGAAATTTTCAAAAACAGGCGAATATTTATCTTTCGGTTCTGCTGCTACTAATTTGAATATCTACCGTGTTGAATACGTAAAAAAATTAAGCCCTGAAAGTTACTTCATTGATTTAAAACCAAACAAAGATACCCTATTCAAATTCTATATTTCTCAAGTTGAAAAAGCCTACCGCTCTAAGGCTGAATTGATTTCTGAAGATATCGACTTATTTGATGCAAAAAAATCATATTCACGTGTCTATAGACAATATACACCCAAAAAGAAAAAATTCTTTAAAACCACAGCAGAAGATTTAAGGTATCACTACATTGATTTGGTTGATTATGGTTTATACAATGTTTTGTATTGGGTTGAAATTCCTATAAGCCCCCAAAGCACTAAAGAAATCGAAGATAAATTCAGGAAAAGGGAGAATACTGATTATCAATCATTCATAACATCATTTAGTTATCAGAAAAAAATCAAAAATAAGTTAAAAGGTAAAATTAAAGATGGTAAATACTATTTTCCAAATAATGAATTTAGTGTAAGTAAGAGCTGTACCCCATTATTAAGACAGGTAAATTGATTTCTTAGTAGAATTTCTTCGTTATAATACAACTATAAATGAGGAAAGAACAATGAGTAAAAAAAGAAGAAACCATTCGCCTGCTTTTAAAGCAAAAGTCGCTTTGGCAGCTATTAAAAATGAAAGCACAATGGCTGCTTTATCTAAACGATTTAATATCAATCAAAATATGATAACCCGTTGGAAGAAGCAATTACTTGAAAATAGTGCC
>Ga0256840_1000270_pt1 | contig 52269 bp, 45 predicted proteins | sample 355202metaG_FD_185969 | JGI IMG/M metagenome (GOLD analysis project Ga0256840, IMG submission 185969) | Hydrothermal vent microbial communities from Mid Atlantic Ridge, Atlantic Ocean - 355-202 | ecosystem: Environmental > Aquatic > Marine > Hydrothermal vents | place: Atlantic Ocean: Mid...
GATTAAAATAGAGGGTTTTCGTTCCCGTCCCGAGTACAAAAAAACCTCATAATCGAAAGATTATGAGGTTTTTGTAGTTATAGTCTTTTCTTGTTATTTTAAAAACATGTAATCCGAAAATGACAAAAATATAACCCAATAAATTATTGTATTTTGCATTCCTAATTTGAGCATATACAATGAATCAATATCATAACTATTTTATAGGATTATCACTTTTGTTTATAGGAATGAGTTCTTGTAAAAATGACCCTAAAATCCCTTTACAAAAAGACGATTTCTGTGCTAAAATTCATCAAAGTAAAAGAATTTCTCTTTCTGAAGAATTACTTCCATTTAATGATAAAATAAACACAAAAACAGGTGTTTATGTATTAGAAAGCGGTGCAAATTCATTAATTACTAGAGCTTGGCTTTGTGAATCTGCCCAGAAAACTATTGATATTCAATATTTTATTTTTTCAACCGATAATGTAGGTTTAATAGCGTGTGATTATTTAGTTAGAGCAGCTGATAGCGGAATTAAAATTAGAATTTTAGTAGATGATTTTATGGTAAACACACGTGTAGAAGATATTCTTACTTTAAACTCACACAAAAATATTCGCATTAAAATTTACAATCCTGGTGTGAATTTGGGAAAAAACATTGTTGGTAAAATAAAGAAATTTGCAACCGATTTTAGAGGAGTGAACCAACGCATGCACAACAAAACTTTTATTGTAGATGATAAAGTGGTCATTACTGGTGGACGAAATATTGCCGATGAATACTTTGATTATGACCACGATTATAATTTTAGAGATAGAGATGTTTTGCTTGTTGGTAAAACGGCAAAAGACATAAAAAAATCTTTTAACAATTTTTGGAATAATACACTTGCTGTTGATGTTACTTCTTTGGTAGTTAAAAACAAAATAAATACTCAAGACAATACTCGTTTTGAAAATTTGCATCAATACGCTTGTAATCCTGATAATTTTTGGCCTCAAATAAGAAATAAAATTGGAAATTTTAGCGAAACAGTGCATAAAATAAAACATTCCGATAGGTTAATTTGGTTAGATAGCGTATCATTTGTATCTGATATTCCTGGAAAAAACAATACAACAAAAGGGCTTAGTGGTGGCGGAAAAACAACTTCAACTTTATTGGAATTACTTAAAAAAGCAAAAAAATCAATTGATATTCAAACGCCTTATCTAATTACTACAAAGCCAACCAGAAAGTTATTTTCTGAAGCGATAAAACGTGGTGTGAAAATTAGAATTTTAACCAATAGTCTAGCTTCAACCGATAATTTAGAAGCCTTTGCAAGTTATCAAACCGATAGAAAAAAACTACTAAAAACAGGAGTAGAAATTTATGAGTTTAAACCAGATGCTGCCATTAGAAAAACAATAATGACAAACGAGTTGCAACAAAATTTAAAACACACACCTATTTTTGGTTTACACGCAAAATCTATGATTATTGATGGTAAAACTACCGTAATTGGTACATTTAATTTAGACCCAAGATCTGCTAATCTCAATACAGAATGCATTACTATTATACATTCTAACAAGGTTTCTGCTAAGGTGTTGAAAGGTTTTAATGAAGAATTTAAACCTCAAAATTCATGGCATACAACTCTTCATTTTAATCCAGATCATAAAGTGAAACGTACCAAACGCATTAAAACTTGGACTAGAAAAATTTTACCTAAAGGGATATTGTAGAAAATTACCCTATATTTGCACCATAATTTAACAACAATTAAGACAAAAAACAAGATGAATTTATTTTTAACACATAAAACGGACGCTAAAAGAGGTTCATTTATGCTATAAATTCTCTTAAAAAATATAAAATCAAGAAGCGTCCAAGAAATTGGACGCTTTTTTTATGTTTTTTTTTAAAAATTAATTTATGACCATTGTTTCGTAAACATATCAAGCACAATAAATTAAGTTTCTGTTGAAAAACGGACAGGAAATCTATTGTCTAAATACAACATAACACATTGAAAATCAATAAAATAAATTAAAATTTTTCTTGTTTATTTAAAATATTGTTAGATATTTGCAGCGTTCAAATGAATAAGAATATTAATTGTAAAAAAAGTTAATCACTGCTGTTCATTCAACAAATAATAAAGATAAACATAAAGCTTAGAGTTCTTTTCTTTGGAGGAAAATAGTAAGCTTACAAAAACAAAGCAAAATGACAAAAGTTAATCACACTTACCGAATTGCGCTATTAGATTTAAGAAAATCTATGTTGAGTTTGCTTTGGATACCTCTACACAAGTAAATATTAAATATTTACTTTATATGAAACATCCGAAGCACTAAAAAAGTTTCGGATTTTTTATGTTTAAAAATTAGCTATTACATTCATGTAAAAGCTTGAATTAGCATCATTTTTTTCGGAACAAAATTAAAGTAGTGTTTCATATTTAACACATAATTTATTATGCGGAAAAATACAACACTCAAAATTCAAAATTATTTAAAATGGGAAAAAAATTAAGCGGAAGAGACCTAATTAAATTGGGTTTTCCAAAAAACAACAGTATAAATATAACACTTGGTCAAATAAATAGATACCAAAGAAAACGTACAAAACCACAAATATTAAAAGAGGCGAAAAAAGTGCTACAAAATCCAGAAAATTATAAAGGAGATGGTGTTTGGGGAAAAATAGCAGAAAGTCTGTTAGATCCTGTAAATGTAAAAATGAATACACTAAACAGTATTAGAGCTCCTTTTCAAATTTTTGGAGAAAACGAGATAGACGAACGTGCAAAGTATCAATTATACGATGCTTTAAAATTGCCAATAGCGGTTCAAGGTGCTTTAATGCCAGATGCTCATGTTGGTTACGGTTTGCCTATTGGAGGTGTTTTAGCAACTAATAATGCCGTAATTCCGTATGGAGTTGGTGTAGATATAGGTTGTAGAATGAGTTTAAGTATCTATCCTATACCTGTTTCCTACCTTAAAGGGAAGCGTCATCAGTTAGAAAATATTTTAAGTGAACACACTAAATTCGGTATGTATGAAACTCATAAAATAAAAGTCGATAATGAGATTTTTAGTAGAAGTGAGTTTAAAGAAATTCCGTTAGTTAAGCGTTTAAAAGATAAAGCGTACAAGCAACTTGGAACATCTGGTGGAGGAAATCATTTTGTTGAGTTTGGTACAGTAACCATTACCGATCAAAATAACGAATGGAATTTGCCTTTAGGAGAATATATAGGTGTTTTAGCACATTCTGGCTCTCGTGGTTTGGGTGCAAATATTGCCTAACATTATACTTATTTGGCAACAAAACAAACACCTTTACCAAAGCAAGTACAACATTTGGCTTGGTTAGATTTGAATACGCATGACGGACAAGAATATTGGTTAGCCATGAATTTAGCAGGAGATTATGCCAAAGCTTGTCATAATGATATTCATAGACGAATTGCAAAACTTCTAGGAGCAAAACCTGTGGCACTTATTGAAAATCACCACAATTTTGCGTGGAAAGAACAACTGAATGGAAAAGAAGTAATTGTACACAGAAAAGGAGCAACTCCAGCCAAAAAAGGCGAAATAGGAATTATTCCAGGTTCTATGACTGCACCAGGTTTTATTGTAAGAGGTAGAGGAAATAGCGAAAGTTTGAATTCTGCTTCTCACGGAGCAGGAAGATTGCATTCTCGTAGAAAGTGCAAACAATTATTCACCAAAAGTGAGATTAAAAAAGAATTAAAAAAGAAAGAAGTATCCTTAATTGGAGGTGGAATTGACGAAGCACCAATGGCTTATAAAGATATTACTAAAGTAATGGCAAATCAACTAGAATTGGTTGAGGTTATTGGAACATTTACACCAAAAATTGTAAGAATGGATAAATAAACGTTGCGTTTTGAATGTTAAATTTTGAATTAAAAACCATTCAACACTTAAAATTCACCATTCAAAACTCAACATTCAAAATTATAAAAGATGAAAACAACAAAAAAAATAATACAAATAACTGCTGGTCGTGGTCCAAACGAATGTAGCTATGTAGTAGCACAAATATTAAAAGTTTTTTTAAAAGAATTGGCTCCAGAAGCCATTGAATACACTATTTTAAGTAAAGTTGATGGTTACGAAAACGGCACCATACAATCAGTTACAATTGCTTTGGAAGGTTTGGAATTAGAAGGATTTTTAAAAAGTTGGATTGGTACTATTTTATGGATTGGTACAAGTACATTTAGAAAAAACCACAAACGAAAAAATTGGTTTATTGCTGTATTTGAATTGACAAACAAAGTAATAAAAGAGATTAATGAAAGAGATTTCAAATTTCAAGCCATGCGAAGCAGTGGTGCTGGCGGACAACATGTAAACAAAGTGAGTTCAGCAGTAAGAGCAACCTATCCATTATTCGGAATTTCTGTCACGGTAATGGATACACGTTCTCAACATCAAAATAAAAAGATAGCAATAAGTAGGTTGAAGGCAAAATGTATGCAGTTTCAATTAGAAAAACTATCTAATGATGTTCAGAACGAATGGATGAACCATTTGAATATTCAAAGAGGAAATCCTATGCGAATATTTAATGGTTCTAATTTTAAGAAAAATAAAAAAGTAAAATCGTATAAAAAACAGCGAAATACTTTAAAGAATGATTTGAGAAAATTAAACTATTAACCTAAGTTCAATTTTAGGTTAACACCATGTTTATAAAATCCGTTCAGCTTTGTGGACTTTGTGCCTTCTTTGTATTCGTAGTGGTTAAAGTGAATTCAAAAACAATAAACGTATTACCTAATTAAAACCACCATTTCAATCATCAAAACGCCTCGTTTACTCAATATGATTTTTTTAATATGGTAGTTGTATATACATTTGAATATGTTTAACTTAAAACCCTATTATTATGAATAATCAAATGAGTTTAAAAATCAGTAAGCCATGTTTAGAAGATTTTAATCAATTTAAACCTACTTTAGATGGTGGATTTTGTGGAAGTTGTCAAAAAGAAGTCATTGACTTTTCTAAGATGAATTCGGAAGAAATTATGAGTTATTTCAAAAACAATCAAAGTCAAGATGTTTGTGGAAGATTTAAGTCCAATCAGTTAAAGACATACAAAGAGAAACCAAAAAATAAATTGAATTTTTGGACAGGTATTGGTTTGGCGTGTTTGTCTATTTTTTCAATGGGAACAATGCAATCACAAACTAATGAGATCAAAAATACCTCAAAAAAAACCATAAGCAATCAAGAAAAGAAATTTATTGTTAAAGGAAATGTTTCTGATGAATTAGGTGGAATTGCTGATGTTAGTGTGCTTTTACAAGGAACAAAAATTGGCACTGTAACTGATTTTGATGGAAATTTTGAATTTCCGCAAAAACTATCTGTTGATGATGTTTTAGTTTTTAGTCAAGTAGGAATGGAGTCTAAAAAGGTTGTTATTAAAAGTGCCCATTCAAAATCAACAATTGATTTAAAAGTAAATATGAAATCAGATACCACTATTTTAATGGGTAAAGTTGCTGTTAAAAAAGTGTATAAATCGAAGAATAGAAAATAATAATTTTGTTTTTATGAAAGAAATTTTCACACTTTTTTTATGTTTTCTTTTTAATATATCCATTGCTCAAATCACCGATTTTAAAAATATCGATTTTACTAGAGCAGATAATATTGCAAAATTAAACCAAGGAGCAAAATTGAATAATTTACCGCTCCTTGGTTATCAACTCACGTCAAAATTACCAACAAAAGTAGAGCAGTTTAGAGCAATTTATACTTGGGTTTGTTTAAATATTAAAGGAGATAGCCGTCAGCAAAATAAAATAACTAGCGCAAGAAAAAAGATGAAAAACGATAGTTTGGCACTTGTAAATTGGAATACTAAATATAAGAAAAAAGCCTTTAAAAAATTATTGAAGAGCAACAAAACCATGTGTACAGGTTATGCTTATCTAATTAAGGAACTGGCTTTTTTAGCAGACATTGAATGCAGAATTATTGATGGTTACGGAAGAACTGTTTATTCAAATATTGATTCGCTACAAAATGCAAATCACTCATGGAATGCTGTTAAATTGAACAATAAATGGTATTTGTGTGATGCAACATGGTCAAGTGGATATTTAGATGAAAATTTCAATTTTATTACTTCCTATAACGATGGTTATTTTTTAGCAGATCCTGTGATGTTTGCTGCAAATCATTTTCCTATACAGCAAAAATGGTTGCTAAATGAGGTTACAACAAAATCAACTTTTACAGAATCACCACTTGTTTATGGAGAAGTGTTTAAGTATAAAATCGCTAGTTTATATCCTTCAAAAATGAATATGGAAGTTCAAAAAGATAAAGAAACTAAGTTTAGTTTTAGGTCATTTAAAAATGTTCCATTAAATGAAATTTCTTTAATTGTTTATTTAGGAAGTAAAGAATATGCTTTTAAAATATACAATATTCAAACAAAAAACGGAATAATCTCTTTCAAAAATAAATTCCATTGGAAAGGTTTTTATGATGTGCATTTAAAAATTAAAGATGATGTTGTTGCTACTTATTCAATAAATGTAATTTAACAAAATAATGGTTTTATTACGAATTTAGAGTAACAATAAAATCAACAACTAATAATATTACCCTTTAGCTTTAGATTAATTAACAATAAAGAAAGCCCTTAATAAGATACTGTTTTAGTTTAATATTACTGTTGTCCGACACTATTTATTATTAAGAGCTGTCTATTAGTTTATTACAATCTTTCTAGAGTCTTATCTCTTGTAGCAAAGCGGTCTTACTTCTTTTATCGGATAATAATTAGATTTTAAAAGTAATGATAGGTTTTAAAGCGTGATTTGCTAAATCTTGTCCAACACTAGAATTAAAGAAACTTGAAATACCAGATCTTCCATGAGTATTAAGTGCAACTATATCTGCATCAATTTCATCAGCATAGCTTAAAATACCTTTTTCAACAGAAGTTTCATTATATATATAGGTGTCGTAATTTTTAATATCAAAATCAGCTATAAAATTAGTCATTGTAGTGCTAATTTTTTTAGTGCTTTTAAAATTATATGGTGTATTTACATATAGTAAATGGAGTTTTGCATCAAATTTATTAACAAAATCAATTACATTTTGAAATTTAGCTTTACTGTCTTTACCAAAATCAGATGCAAATACAATATTGTTGATTTCAAAATCGCTATAACCTTTTTTAATGACTAAAACAGGAACTTCAGAATTACGTACAATTTTTTCGGTATTAGAACCTACAATAATTTCTTTAAGACCTGTTGCTCCGCTAGAACCCATAACAATCATGTCAATATTATCTTTTTTAGTTTCTTCAAGAACACCTTCAAAAGTGCTTTCAAATAATACTTTTTGCTTTACTTCTAATCCTTCAAAAAAATCTTCAGAAGCTAATTCATCAAAGCGTTCGTGTACTTTTTTCATGTATAACATTGAGGCAGGAGTAGAATGGTCTCCGCCAGACATAGCATCAACTACACCTTGAGGCATTTCTAGCATGTGTAATAAAGTAATATCAGCATTGTTTTTTTTTGCAATTCTAGCAGCAACTTTAGCGGCACATTCCGCTTGTTCAGAAAAATCGATTGGTACAAGTATATGTTTCATGTTAAAGGTATTTAATTAGTGAGTGTTTTTTAAATAGGTTTGTATTATAATGTGTAAAGATACAAAATATTGTAATTATAATCCTATTTTTTTGTCAATTAAAAAGCTTTTGTGTATATTTGCACCCGAAATAACGAAGAATAGGAATTGAAGAGGACGAAAAGTCCTCTTTTTTTATAGTAAAAATGGAGCAAAAAAGAGTATTAGAACTGTTAGAAGAAGCCTTAGAAGAAAACAAATCTCTTTTTGTGATTGATGTAAAATTCTCTAATTCAAATAAGATTGACATTATTATTGATGGCGATAATGGTGTAAACTTAAAAGAATGTATTCGAATTAATCGGTATATTGAAAATGGTTTTGATAGAGAAGAAGAAGATTTTTCGTTAGAAGTGAGCTCTCCAGATATTGTTTCGCCTATTAAGAATATTAGGCAGTACAATAAAAATATGGGTAGAATACTTAAAGTAAAAACAAGTGAAGATAAATATGAAGGTACTTTAATTGAAGTAAATTCAGATAATTTATTGCTAGAATGGAAGGCAAGAGAACCTAAACCTATTGGTAAAGGTAAAGTAACCGTAACCAAACAAGCAAGAATAAGCTTTAATGAGATTGTTGAAGCAAAAGTTAAAATTATATTTTAAATAAAAGATAAAAAGAATGTTATCAAGTAAAACAAACAAAAGAAAATCGTAAATGGAAAACATAGCATTAATTGATTCATTTTCAGAATTTAAAGATGATAAAAGAATAGATAGGGAAACGCTAATGGTAATCTTAGAGGAGGTTTTTAGAGCAGCTTTAAAAAGAAAGTATGGCTCAGACACAAACTTTGACATCATTATTAATCCTGATAAAGGCGATTTAGAAATTTGGAGAAATAGAATTGTAGTAGAAAACGGAGAAGTAGAAGATTCTAATGCAGAAGTATCTTTAGCTGAAGCGCAAAAAATAGAGCCAGATTTTGAAGTTGGTGAAGACTTATCTGAAGAAGTTAAATTGGTTGATTTAGGAAGAAGAGCAATATTGGCATTACGTCAAAATTTAATTTCTAAAATCCATGAATATGACAATACTAACTTATTTAAACAATTTAAAGAATTAGAAGGAGAGTTATATACTGCTGAGGTACATCATGTGCGTCATAATGCAGTTATTTTATTAGATGATGATGGCAATGAATTGGTTTTACCAAAAAGTGAGCAAATTCGTTCAGATTATTTCAGAAAAGGAGATAATGTAAAAGGGATTATTAAATTGGTGGAATTACGTGGTAATAAACCAGCAATTATTTTGTCTAGAACAGCACCTGCTTTCTTAGAAAAATTGTTTGAACAAGAAATACCAGAAGTATTTGACGGCTTAATTACCATTGAACGTGTTGCTAGAATACCTGGTGAAAAAGCAAAAGTAGCGGTAGATTCTTATGATGATAGAATTGATCCTGTTGGAGCTTGTGTTGGAATGAAAGGTTCTCGTATTCACGGAATTGTTAGAGAACTTGGTAATGAAAATATAGATGTAATTAACTATACTAAAAATGAAAACTTATTTGTTGCACGTGCATTAAGTCCTGCAAAAGTAGTAAGTGTTGAATTTAAAGAAGTAGTAGATGGTGAAAAACCAAGAGCAAATGTGTTCTTAAAACCAGAAGAAGTCTCTAAAGCCATTGGTAGAGGAGGAGTAAACATTCGTTTGGCAAGTATGTTAACCGGTTATGAGTTAGACGTACAACGTGAAGGAATGGACGATGAAGATGTTGAACTAACAGAGTTTACAGATGAAATTGAAGACTGGGTAATTACAGAGCTTAAAAATGCAGGTTTTGATACTGCAAAAAGCGTCTTAGAGCAAGATGTAGCGTTCTTGGTAAAAAGAACCGATTTAGAAGAAGAAACAATTATTGAATTACAGCGAATTTTAAAAGAAGAATTCGAAGCATAAAAGTATTAATTAAAACAAAAAGTTCTGTATTTTTGAAGAAAATTTAGAATTTAAATAAGTAAATATGGCTAGAGATCAAAGGCTAAATAAAGTTTTACGAGAATTTAATATATCTCTTGATAGAGTGGTAGAATTTCTTGCAAAAAAAGATATTCATATCGAAGCAAGACCTACAACAAAAATATCAGCAGAGATATATGGTATTCTTTCAGATGAATTCCAATCGGATAAATCTAGAAGATTAAGTTCTAAAGAAGTAGGCGAGGAGCAACGTAAAGAAAAAGAAGCAATACGTAAAACTTTAGAAAAAGAGAAAGAAGAAAAGCGTTTAGCCGAAGAAAAAGCGGAAGCAAAACGTAAAGAAATCTTTAAAACAGAATCTGAAAAGATGTCTGGCATAAAGCCTGTTGGTAAAATTGACCTTTCTCCAAAAGCTAAGGAAGAAGCTAAAAAGGAAGAGCCTAAAAAAGAGACTGCACCCAAAGAGGAAATTAAAGTAGTTGAAACTGTTAAAACAGAAGCTCCTAAACTCTCGGGTCTTAAAAAAGTAGGTAAGATTGATGTTGATACACCTAAAAAGCCAGTAAAAAAAGAAGTAACTCCTAAAAAAGAAACTAAAAAGGTAAAAGTAGTTAAGGAAACAAAAAAAGTAGAAACACCTAAAGAAGTCTCTTCAGCTTCTAAAGAAGAACCTACTCCTACACAAGTAGAAGCTCCTAAAGAACCAGAAACAATTAAAACCCAATACAAAAAATTAAAAGGTTTTAAAACTGCAGGTGCTAAAATTGATTTATCTCAATTTGATAAGCCTAAAAAGAAAACGACTGATAATAAGTCTAAAACTACCAACAAACCAGGAGCAAGACCTAAACGTAAGCGTATTAATAAAGGTGGTAGTAACTTCAATAAATCTAATAATAAACCCAACCAAAGAGGACGATTTAACAAAGGTAGAAAACCAATTGTTAAAGTTGAACCTACTGAAGAAGAAATTAAAAATCAAGTACGTGAAACTCTAGAACGTTTACAAGGAAAGAATAAAAAAGGTAAAGGAGCAAAACACCGTAGAGATAAAAGAGATTTACATAGACAACAATCTGAAAAAGATTTACAACAACAAGCTTCAGAAAGTAAAGTGTTAAAAGTAACAGAATTTGTTACTGTTAATGAAATTGCTACTATGATGAATGTTTCTGTAACTCAAATTATTTCTGCTTGTATGTCTTTGGGAATGATGGTTACCATGAATCAGCGTTTAGATGCAGAAACCATTACCATTGTTGCAGATGAATTTGATTACTCTGTGGAGTTTGTAAGTGCAGAAGTAGAAGAATCTATAGAAGTTGTTGAAGATGCAGCAGAAGATTTAATTACTAGAGCTCCAATTGTTACTGTAATGGGACACGTAGATCACGGTAAAACCTCTTTGTTAGATTACATCCGTAAAGAAAATGTGATTGCTGGTGAGGCAGGAGGTATTACGCAACATATTGGTGCATATTCAGTTGAATTAAAAAACAAAAATAAAATTACATTCTTAGATACTCCAGGACACGAAGCCTTTACAGCAATGCGTGCTCGTGGTGCTCAAATTACCGATGTGGTAGTTATTGTAATTGCTGCTGATGATTCTATCATGCCTCAAACAAAAGAAGCAATTAGCCATGCACAAGCTGCAGGTGTACCAATGATTTTTGCAATTAATAAAATTGATAAGCCAGGAGCAAATCCTGAGAAAGTAAAAGAAGAACTTTCTCAAATGAATATCTTAGTAGAAGATTGGGGAGGGAATGTGCAATCTCATGATATTTCTGCTAAAAAAGGAACAGGAGTTGATGAATTACTAGAGAAAATAGTGCTTGAAACAGAAATGTTAGACCTAAAAGCAAATCCTAATAAACGTGCAGTTGGAACTGTAGTGGAAGCACAATTAGATAAAGGAAAAGGATATGTTACCACAGTACTCGTACAAGCAGGAACACTTAAAATTGGTGATTACTTACTTGCAGGAACACATAGTGGTAAAGTAAAAGCTATGCACGATGAACGTGGTAAACAAGTTAAAACCGCAGGACCTTCTACACCAGTTTCAATACTTGGTTTAGATGGTGCGCCTCAAGCAGGAGATAAGTTTAATGTATTTGAAGATGAACGTGAAGCAAAAAACATTGCCAACAAACGTGCTCAATTACAACGTGAACAATCTGTTAGAACAACTAAGCATATTACACTAGACGAAATAGGAAGACGTATTGCACTTGGAGACTTTAAAGAATTAAATATCATTATAAAAGGTGATGTTGATGGTTCTGTAGAAGCCTTAACAGACTCGTTACAGAAATTATCTAATGAAGAAATTGAAGTTAAAATCATCCATAAAGGAGTTGGTGCAATAACCGAATCTGATGTGTTATTAGCTTCTGCATCTGATGCAATTATTATTGGATTTAACGTAAGACCACAAGGAAAAGCAAGTGCCTTAGCAACAGAACAAGAAATTGATATTAGAAATTACTCTATTATTTATCAAGTAATTGATGATGTAAAAGATGCTATGGAAGGAATGCTTTCTCCAGATATTGTTGAAGAAATTACAGGTACAGCAGAAATTAGAATGACCTATAAAATATCTAAAGTTGGTACTATTGCAGGTTGTATGGTACAAACAGGTAAGATATTTAGAAACTCTAAAATCCGTTTAATACGTGAAGATATTGTAATCTTTACAGGTGAATTAGCCAGTTTAAAACGTATCAAAGATGATGTAAAAGAAGTGGCAAAAGGTTACGAATGTGGTATGCAAATTAAAAACTATAACGATATTAAAGAACTCGATATTATTGAAGCATATCAAGAAGTTGAAGTTAAAAAGAAATTGAAATAAATACCAATTTTTTTAATTATTATAAAAGAGTTTTACTAGATGTGAGGCTCTTTTTTTTGTGTTTTTGAAAGTATGAAATTTATGAATTATAAATAATACTTGCATAAATCATATATTTGGGTTAGCTTTACAACAAAATATATCAGTCAATGTTTTATTGTGGATATATTCTTGTTGGCTGTAATTAAACCAAATGGACACACGAAAGAAAATACAAGCACTACAGAAATTACTTGATAAGGCTGCCGAACTCAATAGAGAAGACAGTAGTGACCCAGACTTTAAAGTATGGAAAAACCTTGTGGAACGAACGTTCTTAAAAGTTTTCGGAGATGAATCATTTGAGATAAAAGAATTTAGAAAACTGAAATTCTTTTACAGTCCAATGATGTCATTTCTTGGGGATGATCACACTTCTGAGCATATAAGATGTTTTAGAAGAGACTTTGAAATCACAAAAAAGAACATCTCGTTATTTTTAGAAGAATTTGAAGAAGAACCAACTGAAGTTATTGCTTCCTCTGTTAACGAAAAAAAAACTAAAATCAATAAGATTTTCATTAGTCATTCATCAAGTGACAAAATATTTGTAGAGGAAATAATTGACCTAATTGAAACTATTGGGTTGAGTAGTACTCAAATATTTTGTAGCTCTTTTGATGGATATGGAATTGATCTAGGTGAAGACTTTCTTGATAGAATAAAAGATGAGTTGAACGAAAATATTCTTGTGTTATTCGTTCTTTCAAATAATTTCTATTCTAGCCCTGTTTGTCTTTGTGAAATGGGTGCAACTTGGATTAAAACAAACGAACATATTCCCATTTTAATTCCACCATTTAATTATAAAGATGTTAAAGGAGTTATACCATTGACACAAGGATTTAAAATCAATGAGAGTTTAAAACTTAATTTATTCAAAGAAAAATTAGAGAAATTATTCAATCTCTCTTCTATTGATAATTCTAGTTGGGAAAGGAAACGAGATAGAATATTAAAACGAATTGAAAAAGAAATAAAAAACACATGAATCAATATTTAGTCGATACAAAGTTTGCTGCTCAAAGCTTGATTGAAACCATACATAAAGAAGAAAAGATACTAACCAGTTTGACTGAACAATTTGATAAATTGAAAAAAGTATTTGACCATTTATTTTGGGATTATTCAACAGCAGACACGCATGAAGACTTTAACGAACTTCAAGTTCAACATAAATTTATACAAATGGCAAAATTCGATGAAGACAATAATCTAAAGGGTAAAAAAGCTGAATTAGACACGCTTTCGCAATCAATTTTCGCTAAAAAAGATTCTATGGATTCTTTAAGTATGAGTCTTTTGCAAATTGCTAAACAAGGTGTTTCCATAGTTCATGGTAATCCTGCAAATTGTCCACTTGGCAGAAATCTTGGTGCTGAATCTTTAAAAAATGTGATTTGGCAAGGTAGAAATCAATCAATTCACTATGAAGAGGGTAATCCAAATCAACGTGTAAAGGATTGCTTCACAAATTTAGCCAATGACTTTGGGAGTGAATTTGATTTGACAGTAAATTACACCTTAAATAAAGCTCGTAAGATTATAGGCTTGTTGGATTGGGACACATACGACAATTATCAAAATGATATGATTTCACTAATAGGATAAAAAACTACCGCTAATAAACAGGACTATGAGCGGTCGGAACGACCAATCGATTAGTCCAGTGTTGAACTAATACTAATTCAACATCAAAATACGCTATAAATTACTTGTCTTTTCCCGTTTTACTGCACTTAAAATTTAAACCATAGCTATTGCTATGCTTGAAGTTTGAAGATTTTAAAACAAAAAAATAGTTTAAATTTATTTAGCGCATTTTAAAATAGAAGGCTCAACTTGTAAATTGCGTTGATGTGAATTTATTAACCACAAAGACCATAAAGTTTCTACACAAGGTGCGCAAAGCTGTATGTGAATTATTAAAATTAAACAACAAACAAGTCCAGAAAATATTAAAGATATGTTTGTATATATGGAACAATTTTCCCGAACAGCTTAGTGAGCTTAGTGCCTTCTTAGTGTCCCTTGTGGTTAATTTAACAACGCAATTTCAAACTAGAGCCAAATAGAATTGGTATAAAACAGCAAATTTAAGAATTATTACAGTCATGATGGTATTATTTAAAATAATTGTATCTTTGCACTCAGAATAGCATACTATTCAATAAAAGAATTACTAATTTCTTAGAGGAAGAATTTGACTGATTGCAACCTCATTAAAAAAAATGCTAAAACAGTGTAGATTTTTCTACTTGCAATCACCTCTCTTCTAATAAGTTTAAATATTATAAATATGTCCTATTTATTTACATCAGAATCTGTTTCTGAAGGTCATCCAGATAAAGTAGCCGATCAAATTTCAGATGCACTTATCGATAATTTTCTAGCCTTTGATGCTAGTTCAAAAGTTGCTTGTGAAACTATGGTAACCACTGGTCAAGTAGTACTTGCAGGCGAAGTGAAATCTAATACCTATTTAGATGTTCAAAAGATTGCTCGAGATGTAATCAATAAAATTGGCTATACCAAAAGCGAATATATGTTCGATGGAAATTCCTGTGGTGTTTTTTCAGCAATTCATGAGCAATCAGCTGATATTAATCAAGGTGTAGAGCGTGAAGATAAAGAAAATCAAGGAGCAGGAGATCAAGGAATGATGTTTGGTTACGCAACCAATGAAACTGAAAACTTTATGCCTTTAGCATTAGATTTATCTCATTTATTACTGGTAGAACTAGCAGCGATCCGTAGAGAAAATAAAGAAATTACGTATTTAAGACCAGACGCAAAGTCACAAGTTACCATTGAATACTCAGACGATAATATTCCTGTGCGAATTGATACCATTGTAATTTCAACACAACACGATGATTTTATAAAATATGAGGATAAGAAAAAAGCCGATAATGAGATGCTTAATATCATCAAAAAAGATATTATTGAGATTTTAATTCCACGTGTGATTGCAAAATTACCTGCTAAAATTCAGGCTTTATTTAATGATAATATTACCTATCACATCAACCCAACAGGAACATTTGTAATTGGTGGACCTCATGGAGATACGGGCTTAACAGGACGAAAAATTATAGTGGACACTTATGGAGGAAAAGGAGCGCATGGTGGTGGCGCATTTTCTGGAAAAGACCCAAGTAAAGTAGATCGTTCTGGAGCGTATGCAACACGTCATATTGCAAAAAATTTAGTTGCTGCTGGTTTGTGTAAAGAAGTTTTAGTGCAAGTATCTTATGCTATTGGCGTTGCAAAACCAACCAGTATTCATGTAGATACTTACAGAACAGCAACCGTTAATTTAACCGATGGAGAAATTAGTAAAAAAGTAGAAGAGCTATTTGATATGCGTCCGTATTTTATAGAAAAACGATTAAAACTACGGAATCCAATTTATTTAGAAACCGCTGCTTATGGACACATGGGAAGAACTCCAGAAATTAAAACCGTTCGCTTTGAATCTCCAGACGGAAAAGTAGTAGAAAAAGAAGTAGAAACTTTTACTTGGGAAAAATTAGATTATGTAGATAAGGTTAAAAAGGCTTTTGGTTTGTAACTGTATTAAAGATTGTTGTATCTGTATTCTAAATTATAGCGTTTTACAAATTGTTGAGGAATAAAACAGTTGATTAAAAATACCGTATTTTTGTAACCTAATTCAATGTAAGGAATGATGAATAAACGCAGATTAAAAAAAGCATTTCGCAGAATATATTATTTACCTAGAAATAAAAATTTATTGCTATACATTGGTAATAAATTTAAAAAATTCTATTATAAAATAACTAAATCTACAAAGGTTGCTTATCCTTCAACCATTATGTTGGAGCTTACCAATCAATGTAATTTAGCTTGCACTATTTGTCCGAGAGAATATTTATTTGGTAAACAAATGGATAAAGGAATGATGAATATTGATGATGCAAAAAAAATCATTGACGAAGTACATCCTTATCTAGATTCTATTGGTTTAACAGGAATGGGTGAAACCTTTATGTTTAAACAAATTGAAGAGGTTGTTGACTATATTAAAGCAAAAAATAAAGGAATTATCATTTCCATTTCTACGAATGCTGTTTTACCTAATTTTATTGAAAAGGCAAAGCCAGTAATTAATAAAATTGATACCATTCAAATTTCAATTGATGGTTTAGATGAGGTATATAATTCCATTAGATTAAAATCGGATTTTAGTTTACTTGAAAAGAATTTAAAGGAATTGATTCAGCTTTGTAAAGGAACAAGTACCGAATTAATGCTGAATATGGTAGTTACCAAAGAAAATTATTTACACATGCCAAGATTGGTAACTTATGCTGAAGAAATAGGTATTGATTACTTAGATTTTACACTATTCAATTTAGCTTCGGTAACCGATATTCCTATTGAATATTACGCCTTTTACGAATCTAAAGAATTTTTAAAAGTGGTTGATGAATTGGATGAGGCCATCAGTAAAACAGAAAATGTAATTATAACAAATCGGAATTTCAAGACAGAAAACAGCTTTCAAAAGTGTAATTTCCCATGGAATCATTTTTATGTTAGTCAAGATGGTTATGTACCACCTTGTTGTGCAAAACCTTTCCCAAAAGAGAAAAATTTTGGAAACACTAAAAATACAACACTATTATCCGTTTTAAACAGTTTAGATTATAGAAAATGGCGTGAAATGTGGTTTAGAAACGAAGCACCTGATTTTTGTGAAAAATGTCATCTAATTGATTTAAAACCGATAAAGAAAGAAAATTAAACCCTTTTGAAAAAAGTAATTGTTTCTGTTATTAATGATTTAACAACCGATCAAAGAGTAGATAAAATTTGCTCTTCACTTCATAATTTAGGTTTTGATGTGCTTTTGGTTGGTAGAAAATATAACGATAGCCTTCCAATACATCGAAAATATAAAACTCATAGAATGGCAATTTTTTTAAGAAAAGGAGTGTTTTCTTATGTAGAGTTTTTTATTAGATTATTTTTCTTTTTAGTGTTTCATAAAAAAGACATTTTATTATCTAATGATTTAGACACCTTATTACCCAATTTTCTTGTGAGCAAATTGCAATCCAAAAAAATAGTATATGATAGTCATGAATTGTTTTTAGAATTACCCGAATTGATTAACCGTCCAAAAAAACGTTTTATTTGGCAGAAAATAGAATCATACATCTTGCCAAAATTAAAAAACACCTATACCGTTTGTCAATCCATTGCAGATTATTACAACTCAAAATATAAAACAGATTTTAAAGTAGTTAGAAATATTCCTCAGTCTTCAGTCTTCAGTCTTCAGTCTTCAGTTGGCAGTTTTCAGTCTTTGACAGGAAATTCAAAATTCAAAATTCAAAATTCAAAATTTTTAATCATTTACCAAGGAGCAATTAATATTGGAAGAGGTTTAGAATTAATGATTGATACTATGCAATATTTAGATGATTGTCAGTTTATCATCATAGGTGATGGAGAAATTACTAGTGAAATTAAAAATTTAATTTTAGAAAAAAAGCTATCTAGCAAAATTTTTATGCTAGGAAAAAAAACACCATCCGAACTTAAAAAAATCACACCATACGCTAACTTAGGGCTGAGTATTGAAGAAGATTTAGGCTTAAATTACAGATATGCTTTACCCAATAAATTATTTGATTACATTCACGCCAATGTGCCTGTTTTAGTTTCAGATTTACCTGAAATGAAACGAATTGTATTAGATCATCAAGTAGGAGAAATCATCAAAAACAGAGCGCCAAAACTACTCGCTCAACAAATAACAAACATCCTTAAACAAGACCAAACAACCCTTCAAAAAAATCTAAAAACTGCTGCCTTAGACTTGCAATGGGAGAATGAAGAAAAGGTGTTAAGAGAAGTCTTTGAAGATTTTATTTAAGAAGAAGGTTTAATGGTTATTAAGTTACTGATTTTAAATAAATTACAAGAAAATTAAAGTTATTATTTTGTTAATAACTTCCCTTGAACAAAATTTTTATATACGCATCAAAAACTGTATATTTGTTTCTTGTATTAACTAAGAGAATAAACAAGTTAAAAATGAGTGAAGATAAGAAAAAACAGAATTATGGAGCCGATAGTATTCAGGCACTGGAAGGAATGGAGCATGTTAGAATGCGTCCGTCAATGTATATTGGTGATGTAGGTGTAAGAGGTTTGCATCATTTGGTTTATGAGGTGGTTGATAATTCTATTGATGAAGCAATGGCTGGTCATTGTGATACTATTTCGGTAATTATAAACGAAGATAATTCTGTTTCTGTTAAAGATAACGGACGTGGTATTCCTGTTGGAATGCACAAAAAAGAAGGAGTTTCTGCTTTACAAGTGGTAATGACTAAAATTGGAGCAGGAGGGAAATTTGATAAAGATTCATATAAAGTTTCTGGAGGATTGCACGGAGTTGGTGTATCTGTAGTAAACGCACTTTCATCACAATTAAAAGCTACTGTTTATAGAGAAGGAAAAGTATATGAGCAAGAATATGAAAGAGGAAAAGCACTATATCCTGTAAAAGTTGTTGGAGAAACAACAGAGAGAGGTACTATGGTTACCTTTAAAGCAGATACCGAGATTTTTCAAACTGCCATAGATTATAATTACGAAACGCTTGCTACACGTATGCGTGAATTATCCTTTTTAAATCAAGGAGTAACTATTTCTATTACAGATAAACGTAGAAAAGATGATGAAGGTAATTTTATACACGAAGAATTTTTAAGTACCGAAGGGCTTAGTGAATTTGTAAGATACTTAGATGCAACTCGTGAGCAATTAACCTCTACGGTAATTGCTATGGAAGGAGAGAAAAACGGAATTCCTGTTGAAGTTGCTATGGTATATAATACATCGTATGCAGAGAATTTACATTCGTATGTAAACAACATCAATACACATGAAGGTGGAACACACTTATCAGGTTTTCGTAGAGGATTAACACACACTTTAAAAAAATATGCTGAAAGTTCAGGATTATTAAAAAACTTAAAATTTGATATTGCTGGTGATGACTTCCGTGAAGGATTAACCGCAATTATTTCAGTAAAAGTAGCAGAGCCACAATTTGAAGGACAAACAAAAACTAAATTAGGTAACCGTGAAGTTTCTGCTGCAGTAAGTCAAGCAGTTTCCGAAATGTTAACCGATTATTTAGAGGAACATCCAGATGATGCTAAAATTATAGTTCAAAAAGTAATTTTAGCAGCTCAAGCACGTCATGCAGCAAGTAAAGCTCGTGAAATGGTGCAACGTAAAACAGTAATGTCTGGAGGAGGTTTGCCAGGAAAATTATCTGATTGTGCTTGGTCTGATCCAGAAAAATGTGAAATTTTCTTAGTTGAGGGAGACTCGGCTGGTGGTACTGCAAAATTAGGAAGAGATCGTAATTTTCAAGCTATTTTACCTTTGCGTGGAAAAATTCTAAATGTAGAAAAAGCCATGCAACACAAAGTTTTTGAAAATGAAGAAATTCGTAGTATGTACACAGCACTTGGTGTAACTGTTGGAACAGAAGATGACCAAAGAGCACTAAATGTAAGTAAATTACGTTATCATAAAATAGTGATTATGTGTGATGCCGATGTGGATGGTAGTCATATTGAAACTTTAATTCTAACATTCTTCTTTAGATATATGCGTGAATTGGTTGAAAACGGAAATATTTATGTTGCAGCTCCTCCTTTATATTTAGTCAAAAAAGGAAAAAATAAAGAGTATGCTTGGAATGAAGAAGATCGTGATGCGTTAACCGCAAAATTTGGTGGTGGAACAATACAACGTTATAAAGGTCTTGGAGAGATGAATGCTGTGCAATTATGGGATACCACAATGAATCCTGAGCATAGAACCATGCGTCATGTAACTATTGAAAACGCTGCTGAAGCTGATAGAGTGTTCTCTATGTTAATGGGTGATGATGTTCCGCCAAGACGTAAATTTATTGAAGACAATGCAACCTATGCAAATATTGATATATAAACTAATAGCAACCAAATAGATGATTAATTAAATTTTTATAAAATGAAAAAACTATTTTTTGGATTGTTAGTCCTAGTGGCTTTTACAGTAAAAGCTCAAAGTTTTGAAGATATTTTATCTGCAGGTAAAGAAGATGCCTCTATTTATTTAGGTAATTATTTACAACCACTTTATAAAGGAATTATCTATGATTTGAATAGTGGTTGGTATCATACAGGAAAAACACATAAAAAATATGGGTTTGACATCACCATCAATGCAAGTGCTTCTTTTGTGCCAGATAAAGATAAAATTTTTACGTTTAGAAACTCGGATTATAGTGCGTTAGAATTACAAAGTGGCTTAACTTCTGATGATTTACCAACGGTTATGGGAACTACAAGTGATAAACGCATTAATGTAAAAATCCCTGTTGACGCTCTTGGGAATACTGTACCTTTTGGAAGTCATGCTGGTTTTAAAGTAGCTTCTTTTGAAACTTTAGACGGTATAGAAGATCAATTACCAGCCATTCCAACGCCAATGATTCAATTTGGAATTGGTTTGCCTTCAAAAACGGATTTAAAATTGCGTTTTGTTCCGAGTGTTGGAAATGAAGATGTAAAGTTTAATCTATTTGGTATTGGTTTGCAACATAACTTATTGCAACATTTTAAATTAGCAGATAAAAATCCGCTTTTTAATCTATCTATTTTAGGAGCATTCACAACATCTAAAACAGTTTATGCACCAAAAGACAGTACTATTGGTGTAAACCAAGAAACTATTATTAAAATTAATGCTTATACTGCTCAATTAGTTGGTGATATTGATTTAAAAATCATCAATTTTTATGCAGGTTTAGGCTATACTGCTGGATCTGCTTCAACGCAAGTTATGGGAGATTACACTTTCCATTATTCTTATGAAGGAATTGGTTTACCAGACACAACAGATCATATTCACGATCCAATAGACATCAATTATTCACTAAGTGGTGTTAAAGCTACTTTAGGAATGCGTTTAAATATTGCATGGTTTAAGATTTTCGCAGATTATACCTTCCAAGAATACCAAACAGCCAATGCTGGAATTGCATTTAGCTTTAAATAGAACTTTAAAGTTATTTGAACACATAAAATAAACAATGAAACAACTATACAAATTATCCGTAATTATATTCCTTAGCCTTAGCTTTTTTTCTTGTGTAGCTGATGAAGAAGAAATTTCAACACAAGATTTACTCTTTGGAAAATGGAAAACAACATCATATACAGAAAATGGAATTACTCCAAACGATTTTACAAATTGTGATTATGAAAGAACTGTAGAATTTTCTGATAATGAAATTACTTTTGTAGATTTTATGTTAGATGATACCAATACAGATTGTATTATTGATGAAACTTATAATTTTGATTATGAGTTAATTAATGATAGTTTATTTAAGATAACACGTCCGAATGGTATAGTTTTAGAAAACGAAATTTTAGCCTTGTCATCAACCGAATTAAAAATTAAAGCTATGGTTAATGATGTTGCTGAAGAAACAACTTTTGAAAGAATATATTAATAATTTAGTGTTAAAACGCTAATAAAAAATAATTAAAATGAAAGTAACCGTAGTAGGTGCAGGAGCTGTAGGAGCAAGCTGTGCAGAGTACATTGCAATGAAAAATTTTGCAGAAGAAGTGGTAATTTTAGACATTAAAGAAGGTTTTGCCGAAGGTAAAGCAATGGATTTAATGCAAACCGCTTCATTAAACAAATTTGATACAACTATAACAGGTGTAACAAATGATTATTCTAAAACTGCAAATAGTGATGTTTGTGTAATTACTTCTGGTATTCCTCGTAAACCAGGAATGACACGTGAGGAGTTAATTGGTATAAATGCTGGTATTGTGAAAATGGTCTCTTCTAGTTTATTAGAACACTCACCAAATACTATAATTATTGTAGTGAGTAATCCAATGGATACTATGGCTTATCTTGTTCATAAAACAACAGGAATTGCTAAAAATAGAATTATAGGTATGGGTGGAGCATTAGATTCCGCTCGTTTTAAATACCGTTTAGCAGAAGCCCTAGGAGCACCTATTTCTGATGTTGACGGAATGGTTATTGGTGGTCATAGCGATAAAGGAATGATTCCTTTAACAGCTCATGCCACAAGAAATAGTATTAAAGTTTCTGAATTCCTATCTGATGAAAGGTTAGAGCAAGTTGCAGCAGATACCAAAGTTGGAGGAGCTACTTTAACAGGATTATTAGGTACATCTGCTTGGTACGCACCAGGAGCAGCAGTATCAGAAATGGTAAAAGCCATCGCTTTAGATTCTCATAAAATGTTTCCAGCTTCTACTTTATTAGAAGGAGAATATGACTTAGATGATATTTCAATTGGTGTACCTGTAATTTTAGGTAAAAACGGAATTGAAAAAATTGTAAAAATTGACTTAGCTGATGCAGAAAAAGCTAAAATGCAAGAAAGCGCTGCTGCTGTTAAAAAAACCAATGGTTTACTAGAATTGTAAGATGTTAAATTGCACTTCTTTTGAAATTAAACTAGTGTAAATAAAAATAAATCTCATTATCTTAAATAAGGTAATGAGATTTTTTAGATATAGGATATAACAATGAATATTTTAGAAAAATACGATCGTCAATTTGCGTACACTGGCGCACTAATGAATTTATCGCTCGCCATTCAAGCGTTTGTTTTATGGACTAATCCATCAATAGATGATGCTACAAAAATTTATTCCATTGCTGTTTTAGTTGGATTTGAGTTTTTTATGGTGCATTCAGGAGTTTTTATGGCGTCTTTTCCAAGAAAAATATCTTTATTCATTTTTTTTCCTCTATACGGAGCATTTGCTTTGGTAATAAACCAAATGGTTGACGGGAATTTTGTATTATACCTTTATTTGGTAGTTGTTTTTCAAAGAATGCGCTTGGCTTTTTCTGATGTAAATCAAGCGTTAAAAGAAAAAGCAATCTTATATTCAGGATATGCTGCTATACTTTGGATATTTTTAGTAATGATTGTTTTGTTTAATCATAACCACATTCCACTATTTGGTTTAACAGAAAGTTATTTAAAAATGTCTGGATATCGTGATTTGCACTCTATCGGAGATTTTACTAAAAACCCTCATACAGCAACCGCTTTCGCTGTATTGTATTATTTATTTTTAGCTTTAACCGAATTTAATCTTACACGCAGTTTAATAAAAAACCCTAAAAGATTTAGGCTCTAGTTTGAAATTGCGTTGTTAAATTAACCACAAGGGACACTAAGAAGGCACTAAGTTCACTAAGCTGTTCGGGAAAATTGTTCCATTTACACAAACATGTCTTTAATATTTTTTTGGACTTGTTGTTTGATTTTAATAATTCGCATACAGCTTTGTGTACCTTGTGTAGAAACTTTGTGGTCTTTGTGGTTAATAAATTCACATCAACGCAATTTATAAGTTGAGCCAAGATTTACTAAATCTAAAAAGAGATCTTAAAACCGCTTTTGTTTATACATCAAGCTCCAAGGCATCGGCAATTTTACGATCATCAGATAAGCGTGGTATTTTATTTTGACCTCCAAGTTTTCCAATAGATTTCATATAGTCTTGAAATCCATTTTTCTTAACTTTGGTTATTACTAAAGTTTTTAATAATTTACCATCAATCAAATCCTTGTAATAGGTATTTTGCTTGACTAATGATGAATCTATTTTTTTTGCAAATTCCTTTAAATTTTCAGGTTCGTTTTCAAATTCTATAAACCACTCATGGTAAGGCAACCCTTCTGATGGATTGATCTGTGGAGCAACCGTAAATTCATTAATTCTAATCTCTGTATTTTCAACGGCTTCTTGTAGAGCAGTTTCAACTTCTTTAGCGATAACATGCTCTCCAAAGGCAGAAATAAAATGTTTAATCCTTCCAGAAACAATTACACGATAAGGTTTTAACGATGTAAACTGAACAGTATCACCAATATTATAAGCCCAAAGACCTGCGTTAGTCGATAAAATAAGCACATAATTTATACCAAGTTCAACGTCTTTAAGCGAAATTCGAGTAGGATTTTCATTAAAAAATTCATCAGCAGGAATAAATTCATAGAAAATTCCGCCATCTAATAAAAGTAACATTCCTTTTTGATTAGGAATATCTTGAAAGGCAAAAAAACCTTCACTTGCAGGAAATAATTCAATAGAATTTACCTTTCTACCAATAAGATTTTCCATTTTCTGACGATAAGGCTCGTAATTTACTCCACCGTAAACAAAGAGATTAAAATTAGGGAATAAATCGCCTACTTTTTTACCAGATTTATCAATCAACTTTTCAAAATACATCTGTACCCAAGACGGAATACCACTAATAAGTGTCATATTCTCATTAAAAGTTTCTTGAACAATTGCATTTACTTTGGTTTCCCAATCATCTATACAATTGGTTTCCCAGCTTGGCATTCTGTTTTTTTGAAGATATTTTGGTACAAAATGTGCTACAATACCACTTAATCGTCCTGTTTTTATACCTTTATGCTTATCTATTATAGGACTTCCTTGCAAAAAAATCATTTTCCCTTTTACAAAACTTGCATCACCTGTCTTGTGAATATAGTTGAGTAAGGCAAATTTTGCAGCATCAATATGATAAGGCATTGATTCTTGTGTGATAGGAATATATTTTGCTCCAGATGTAGTACCAGAAGTTTTGGCAAAATAAATAGGTTTTCCTTTCCAAAGTACATCTTTTTCACCTTCTAAAATTTGATAAATATATGGACTTAAGGCTTCGTAATCTCTTATTGGAACGTGTTTTTTATAATCATCATAAGAAGTAATTTTATTAAAATGATGATCTTTCCCAAAAACAGTATCTTGAGCTTGACTTATTAATTCTTTAAAAACTTTCTCTTGCGTTTGAATGGGATTTGCACTCCATTTTTCAATTTTTTTGGCAATTTGAGCTGCGTATAATTTTGCAAAAAAGGATTTAATCATAGTAGTTTACTTTTCAAAATCAATAAAATCTTGTGGATTTACAGGATAACCTTCGTTCCATAATTCAAAATGCAAATGAGGTCCTGTAGTCAAACTACCTGTTGAGCCAGAATTTGCAATAACTTCACCAGATTTCACTAAATCTCCTTGTTCTTTAAACAAAGAAGCATTGTGTTTATAAACCGATATAAATCCTTGTACATGTTCAATAATAAGTACATATCCAGTATCTGCAGTAAATCCAGAAAAAATAACCGTTCCATCTGCAACTGCTTTAACAGGTGTGTTTTTAGGTATTGCGATATCTACTGCAAAATGTTTGTTTTTGGAATTAAAAATTCCTGTAATTTCACCTTTAACAGGAGCAAAAAATACAATTTCGTTCTTTTTAGTAGCTTGTTCAAATACGCTAAAACGATCTTTCTGTTCAACATCATGTCTAAAAACTGAATCTTTATGAGATGCATTTAGGTTTAAATTTTCGGGTTGAGTTACTTTTACAGAATGAATAGAATCAATATCCTTTGGTTTAATATCTCCTTTTAACAAAGACTGAATACTTAGTATATATTTCTCATTTATTTTGAGTTTTTGTTCCAGCGAATCAACTTTATAGACCATCTTACTTGCTGTTTTTTTAAGTTTAGCAGAAGAATAACCAGGAATGTATTCTCGTAATTGCGTATAAGCAATCAATAAATAAGTAAACACAACCAAAAGCAATGCTGCAAGACCACCAATAACAAAAACATTTAAACGGTTGAGTTTAAAAGACATTCGTTCTTCAAAAGTATCATGATTCATAATTACCAAACGGTAATCGTGAACTAACTTTTTACGAAATTTGCTTTTATTTTTTTTCTTTTTAGCCAATGTATAAGCTTTTATATTTTGTACAAATATAAAAGTAAAAATTCAATAATAGAATATTTATTAGCGTTAATCAAGAAGTTTTATCCTTCTTTATTAAAAACAATTCAACATAAATTATTTTAAAACCTCAATTTTACTTCTATACAGTTTTATTTTCTGTTGATGTTCTAATTGTTTTAAAAGTCTAGAAACAACCACTCTAGAAGTATTTAAGTCTTTAGCTACTTTGTGATGTGTAATATTGATGAATGCACTGTGCATTATTTTGGTTTGATCAACTAAGTATTTATGTAAACGTTCATCCATATTCATAAAAGCCAAAGTATCAATAACCTCAATCATTTCTTCTAACCTCCTGCTATTACTTTCAATTACAAATTCTTTCCAAGAATTGAATTTACACATCCATTCTGATACTTTTTCTACTGGAATAGTAATAATTTCTGTATCAACTTCAGTAACTCCTTTAACCATAGAACTCTTACTATTAAGACAATTTAAAGAAACGGCACAAGTTGATCCCTTTTCTAGGAAATAAAGAATCATTTCATCTGCATTCTCATCTTCTCTTAAAATTTTAATAATTCCATTGAGCACTAAAGGTATGGTGGTAATTGTTTGACCAACATCAATAAGTTTTTCGTTTTTATTTAACGAAACTAATGTTCCATGCACAAGAATGGCATTTAACAATTCTTTTTCAAACAAATGCCCAAAAGTATTTTGTAATTTATCTTTCATAATAATTCTATTTGGCTACAATATAGCACTTTTTATATAATTATAAATTTTTTCTGTTGCTCCAAGATGATCTAAAATATATGTTTTTGATATTTTGGCAGTTTCTTCTCTAAATTGTTGATTTGTTTTTAAGCTTTTTAATAATTCAATTAAATTAGAATTATTTTTAACCACAAAACATCCTTTCAATTCAACCAAATCAATCGCTTCTTTAAATTTTTGAAATTTCGGACCAATAATCACAGGTAAACCAAAAGTTGCTGGTTCTAAAATATTGTGAATTCCTTTTTCAAAACCACCACCAATATAAGCAACAGCTGCATAACTGTAAATTTTAGTTAAAATACCAATGGTATCTACAATAAACACTTGCGCATTGCTGTTTTTAACCGTATCAGAAAATAAGGTAACTTCTTTGTTAAAAGCTTGTTTTAAATGTTGAATATCCTTAATATTATGAGGAGCAATAATAAATTTTTCTTCTGATGTTGCGTGATGATTAATATACTCTATTAGCAATTCCTCATCTTTTTTCCAAGTACTTCCTGCAACTAAAATGTACTTATTTTGAACAAAATCTCCTATAAAATCAAGTGTATTATCTTGTTGGGTGATTTCAAAAACTCTATCAAACCGAGTGTCTCCACTTACGGTTACCTGCTGTAAACCAATGCTGTTTAATAATTTTTTTGAATTTTCATCTTGTACAAAAAAATGATTAAATGTTTGTAATGATTTTTTCATGAAATTAGCTAAAACCCCTTTTTTAAAGAATTTTTGATTGTCTCTAAAGATACCTGAAACCAAAATAGTATGAATTTTACGTTGCTTTAATTCCTTTAAAATATTAGGCCAAAATTCATATTTTACAAAAATTGCTATTTCTGGATGTATTAATTCTAAAAAGCGTGTTGCCTTTTTTTGAGTATCTAAAGGTAAATAGCAAATTACATCGGCAAACTCATAATTTTTACGTACTTCATAACCAGAAGGTGAGAAAAAAGTGAGTACAATTTTTAAACTTGAATTTTCTCTTTTAATTTTTTCAATAATAGGTCTTCCTTGCTCAAATTCACCCAAACTTGCGCAGTGAAACCAAATAACTTCATCGGTTTTTTTAATAAATTGTAGTTGATTAAAGCTTTGTTTTCTTCCGTTTACAAACAAATTCAATTTTTTATTGAACCAACTTAACGGAACAATCAACCAACCAGCAATAATAACCACTATGTTATATAAAAAATAAATCACGTTGTAAAATTAATACTATTCCTTTTAATTTGTATTTTTGCTAACAATAAAATTTTAAAAAAGATGAAAAAAATTCAAATGGTTGATCTTCAAGGTCAATATAAACACATAAAACCACAAGTAAATAAAGCGTTTGAAAGCATTTTAGATACCGCTTATTATATTGGTGGACCAGAAGTTAAAGGTTTTCAAGCTGATTTAGAAAAATATCTAGATGTAAAACACGTTATACCATGCGCAAATGGAACCGATGCTTTGCAAATTGCTATGATGGGTTTAGGATTAAAACCAGGCGATGAAGTAATTACAGTAGATTTCACCTTTGCTGCAACCGTTGAAGTTATTGCTTTATTAAACCTAACTCCTGTTTTAGTTGATGTAGATTCAGATACTTTTAATATGAATATTGATGCTTTAAAAAAAGCCATCACTCCTAAAACCAAAGCCATTGTACCTGTTCATTTGTTTGGACAATGTGCTAATATGAAAGCTATTTTAGCAATTGCCAAAGCACATAATTTATTTGTTATAGAAGACAACGCACAAGCTATTGGAGCAGATTATACCTTTTCTGATGGAACGGTAAAAAAATCTGGAACAATGGGAAATGTAGGAACAACTTCCTTTTTTCCTTCAAAAAATTTAGGTTGCTATGGTGATGGTGGTGCAATTTTTACGAATGATGATGAATTAGCGCATACCATAAGAGGCATTGTAAATCACGGAATGTACACAAGATATTATCACGATGTAGTTGGTGTAAATTCTCGTTTAGACAGTTTACAAGCCGCAGTTTTGCAAATAAAATTACCTTTGTTAGATGATTATTGTGAAGCACGTCAAAAAGCAGCAAAATTTTATTCTGATGGGTTTTCGGTAAATGCAAAAATTGAAAGTCCTGTAATCTCCAATTTCACAACACATGTTTTTCATCAATATACATTAAAACTCGATGAAAGTATTGATAGAGATGCGTTACATAAACATTTATTAGAAAAAGGTATTCCTAATGCCATCTATTATCCTGTTGCACTTCACGCACAAAAAGCTTACGCTGATGAGCGTTATGACGAAACCGATTTTAAAGTAACAAATCATCTGTGTAAAACGGTTCTATCTTTACCAATGCACACCGAATTAGATGAAGAACAACAACAATTTATTATAGATTCTATCTTAGATTTTTGTAAATAATAAAATAGTCCATTCAACGAATTAACGTTAATTGCTTCAGTGCATTCAATGAATTAACGTTAATTCGTTGAATTGGAAAAATAATTGTATCTTTGTAAAAAAGTTTTACAAATGCAATATCTATTTATTGAACGAGCAATAAATTCATTTTTTAATGATACCGTAAAACCTAATAAAGTGCTTATTTTATTAGGAGCAAGACGTGTTGGTAAAACTGCCTTTTTAAAAAAATATCTTCAAAATAAAAAAAAATCAAAATATTTACTTTTAAATGGTGAAGACCAATCAACAATAAATTTATTAGAGGAAAGAAGTATAAGTAATTATAAAAGAGTATTCAACAATATTGAATTGTTAATTATTGATGAAGCACAAAAAATTGATGAAATAGGATTAAAACTAAAACTAATTGTTGATGAAATACAAGGTTTAAGAGTAATAGCAACAGGTTCTTCCGTTTTTGACTTAAACAATAAACTTGGTGAACCCTTGGTTGGAAGATCATCTATCATTCACTTATATCCATTAGCACAAATGGAGTTTTCACCGTATGAGAACTACAAACAAACTACAGAAAAACTAGAAGAACGATTAATTTACGGAGCTTATCCTGAACTAGAACAAACACCAAATTGGAATGAAAAGGCAACTTATTTAGACAGTTTGGTTAGTGCGTATTTATTGAAAGATATTTTAGCTTTTGAAGGAATTAAAAAAGCAGATAAAATAATGGATTTGCTTCGTTTAATAGCCTTTCAAATAGGAAAAGAAGTAAGTGTTGATGAACTGGCTAAAAATTTAAAAAATATCTCTAGAAATACAGTAGAAAATTATTTAGATTTACTCTCTAAAGTCTTTATTATTTACAAAGTAAACGGATTTAGCAGAAATTTAAGAAAAGAAATAACAAAATCAAGCAGATGGTATTTTTATGATAATGGCATACGCAATGCAGTTATTCGTAACTTTAATAATCTAAAATTTAGAAATGATATAGGGCAATTATGGGAAAATTACCTGATGAGCGAAAGAATAAAATATAATCATTATCGCAGAAAAAGAATAAATACTTATTTTTGGAGAACTTATGACCAACAAGAAATTGATTTAATAGAGGAAGAAAATCAACTGTTAAATGCGTATGAGTTTAAATGGAACGAACATAAAAAAGTAAAAGCACCTAAAGCTTGGCAAAATAATTACAAAGAGGCTTCGTTTGAGGTTATCAATAAAAAAAATTATCTTAATTTTATATCATAATGAAAAAAATACTAGTAACAGGAGGATTAGGCTTTATTGGATCGCATACCGTTGTAGAACTTCAAAATGAAGGCTTTGAAGTTTTTATTATTGATGATTTATCTAATTCTAAAATAGAAGTTTTAGATGGTATTGAAAAAATAACCAAAAAACGACCTCATTTTTTTAAAATTGATTTAAAAGAAAAAAAGGCTGTTACTCAATTTTTTAATGAGCATCAAATAGATGGTGTTATCCATTTTGCAGCTTCGAAAGCAGTTGGCGAAAGCGTGCAACAACCCTTAAAATATTACGAAAACAATATTGGTACATTGGTTTATTTATTACAAGAAATGACTAAAAACGAAGTGAATAACCTTATTTTTAGCTCTTCATGTACCGTTTACGGTCAAGCCGATGAATTGCCAATTACAGAAAATGCACCTATTAAACCAGCCGAATCTCCTTATGGAAACACTAAGCAAATAGGCGAAGAAATTATTACAGATACTACCAAAGTAAGTAATTTAAAAGCCATTGCATTGCGTTATTTTAATCCTATTGGAGGACACGATAGTATTGAAATAGGAGAATTACCTATTGGAGTACCTCAAAATTTAATTCCGTTTGTAACCCAAACTGCCGCAGGAATACGCAAAGAACTCTCTGTATTTGGAGATGATTATAATACGCCAGATGGAACAGCAGTAAGAGATTATATTCACGTAGTAGATTTAGCCAAAGCACATATTGTTGCCATGAAACGCTTGTTAGAAAACAACAACAAGACATCAATGGAATTTTTTAACATTGGCACAGGTAAAGGCTCTTCTGTATTAGATGTAATTCATGCTTTTGAAAAAGCCAATAATAAAAAACTAAATTACAAAATAGTAGATAGGCGTGCTGGCGATATTACCGTAGCTTACGCAGATACCACACTAGCAAACAATGAACTTGGTTGGAAAAGTGAACTGACATTAGAAGATGCTTTGCGCTCTGCTTGGTTGTGGCAGGAGAAGTTGGGTTGAAAAATGCTTTTTATTGAAAATTAGATTATAGTTTGATTTAACCGTCTTAACAAAAGAATCTTAAAGTACATTTAAAAACTTAACTAAATATCCACTAAGCTTCGTGAATCTTGTGTATTCTTCGTGTTCCTAGTGGTTATAAAAACAATTCAACTTTGACACTAGAGTTTAAAAAACTAACATTTTGGAGTTATTATTGTATTTCATCTTATCTTGTTAATAAGTTTTACTCCAAATTTCAACTAATAAAGTTTATAATTCTTTAAATATACATACATTTGCCAAGAATTTTTTTAAAAATAAATGATGTATTTTCTATAACAAGAAAGTACTTTTAATTAACTAGGTGTCTGTTATTAAAAAGCCTAACAGACAAAAACAAAACAAAATTATGGAAGTAGCAGGAAAAATTAAAGTGCTAAACGAAACACAAACTTTTGGGAACAATGGTTTTAGAAAAAGAGAAGTTGTTATCACTACTGATGAACAGTATCCACAAATGTTAATGGTTGAATTTATTCAAGATAAATGCGACTTATTAAACAGTTTTAAAGTTGGTGATGAAGTAAAAATCAACATTAATTTAAGAGGTAGAGAATGGATAAATCCAGAAGGTGTTGCAAAATACTTTAACTCTATTCAAGGTTGGAGAATAGAAAAAATGAGTGGCGAAACTGCAACAAATACTGTTCCTCCAGTTGCTGCTACAGAGTCTTTTACTCCAGCAGACAATACAACAGAAGAAGGTACAGCAGATGACTTACCTTTCTAATATTTTAAAATAGTTATAAATAAAAAGCATTTTCAATTGAATTGAAAATGCTTTTTTTATGTGTTAATACAAGAAAAATAGTTGTTTAACTATTAAAAGATTCTGAAACAAGTTCAGAATGACGTTTATCTAATTCTTTTGAATTTATTCGTCATTCTGAACTTGTTTCAGAATCTCATTATAAGTCATCTATTCAGGTTTTTGTTCTAAAATATCAAAGAATTCATCTAATTTAGGTAAGATAATAATTTTTGTTCTTCTATTTCTAGCTCTACCTTCAACTGTATCATTAGATTCTAAAGGCACAAATTCACTTCTTGCAGCAGCAACTAATCGGCTTGGATCTACATGATAAACATCTTGTAAAACTCTAACAACTGCAGTTGCACGTTTAGCTGATAAATCCCAATTATCTTTCATACAAGCAGTATTGATACCAACATTATCTGTATGACCTTCAACCATAACTTGCATATCTGGTTTGTTTTGAATAACGGTAGCTACTTTTCCTAAAATTTCTTTAGCTTTTGGTGAAACGGTTGCGCCTCCACTTGAAAACATTAACTTATCTGATAATGAAATATAAACAACTGTTTTTTCAACATTAATTTGAATGTCTTGATCTTGAATTCCTGCAGCCAATTCTTTTTTCAAATTGAAAGCAACTGCCAAATTAATAGAATCTTTACGTGTCATTGCATCACGAATTCCGTTTATATATTTATCTTTTTCACTTAATTGTGCAATAACAGTTTTAATGTTTTCACTTGCTCCTTGTGAGAGTACGGTTAAATTTTCTACTTGTTTTACAGAATTTTTATTTTGCTCTTCTAAACTTTTAATCTGGTTTTTAAGTAAAGCAATCTGGTCTTTTAATGCTGATGCTTGAGCTGAACTACCTGTTTTAGCAACTAAACATTTTTGAAGATTTCCTTTAACATTAACTAATTCTTGTTCAGTTTCTGTTAATTGATCCTCTAAAGAAGTATATTTCTTTTTAGAAACACAAGATGATAAAACCAACGAAAATACTAAGGCAATTAAAATTATTTTTTTCATGATATTCACTATTTTATTTATTGATACAAATTTATACTATTGTTATTTATTAAACCACTAATTTTGTTATTTATTTTCTAATTAACATAATTTTAATAGTTATTATGAAGCATCTTGTAATTCTACTTGTTTTTTTAAGTTTATTTTCTTGTGATAATACACCAGAATATTCCTCTTTAAAAGGAACAGCATTTGGAACGAGTTTTTCAATAAAATATAAAAATACCGCTCATAAAGATTTTTCGAAGGCAGTAGATAGCCTAGTAAATAGTGTGAATAAATCGCTTTCTACGTATATAAAAACCTCTGATATTTCTAGAATAAACCAAGGAGATTCTACTGTTTTAGTCGATGATAAATTTATTGAAGTTTATAAAAAATCTAAACGAATATTTGTTGAAACCAACGGTGTTTTTGATCCTACCATTGGTGTTTTGGTAAATGCATGGAATTTTGGTCCGGAAAAACAGATTAAAAATTTAGATTCACTTACTGTAAAAATATTAATGCAACAAGTGGGGTTTGATAAAGTCCATTTGCAAAATAATAAAATTATTAAAGAAAACAATCAAACATATTTTGATTTTAATGCCATTGCCAAAGGTTACGGAATTGATGTTATTGGTAGGTTCTTGGAAACAGAAGAAATACTGGATTATATGGTAGAAATTGGCGGAGAAGTTAGAGCAAAAGGCAAAAACCAAAATGGCGAATTTTGGAGGATTGGTATTGAGCATCCAAATTTTGATGGTACACAATCTATTCAAAAAGTAATTTCATTACGAAACGAATCTATTGCAACGTCCGGAACGTACAGAAAATTTAAAATTGATAAAAACGGAAATAAATATGCACATATTCTAAACACAAAAACAGGTTTCCCTGCAAAGAGTAATCTACTGAGCGCATCGGTAATTGCTCCGTTAGATTGTGCAGATGTTGATGGTTACGCTACTACACTCATTGCTTTTGGTTTAGAAAAAAGTAAAGAATTCCTTAAAAACCATCAAGAATTAAAAGCTTTTTTAATTTATGTAGATGAAAATGGGGAAATGCAAACTTATCAATCAGAACATTTGGAGTGATTCTTGCAATTTAAAGTATGTTATATACTTAATACTATCAATAGTTTGAATTTGAAATGTTAATTTTATTTCTCATGTTATTTTATCTGCTAATATTTTTGTTCGGTTTTTAGTGTATTTATTCTATCTTAAATTTTTTTCCATTACTTTATCAAAACGCTTGTCCATATATGCACTAATATCTGTGGTTAAAAATTTTCCTTTATAAAACATACTAAATATGCTTGCAGGAGAAGGTGCTTTTTGTGCTTTTTCTTTAGTATCTAATTTTATAATTTTTAATGGTAAATTTCTTTTTTTACACGTTTCGATTAAGGAAGTTTTGGCGTGAAATTCAGAAAATGGGCAACGGTTACTGTAATAAACTACAATTCCGTTATTGTTTATACAATTTCCTGTTTTTACACTTTCATTAAATTTAGGAATTTGATTTTTCTTTGATGAAATCTTTTTTGCTAGTAAACTAAAGCCTGATGGTATGCGTTCTACTTCTTCAAAACCATGTTTTAATAACCATTTTGTATCGCTCATAAAATGAAATTTTTTTGTTCCTACAACAGTAACTAAACCGCTTTTGCCTAATTTTTTAGCATCATCAATAGCAAATTGTAATAACTTTTTTGCATGACCCTGCTTTTTGTATTTCCCTGAAACCCAAAAACAATTAATGTTAATAAAATTTGGTGCAGTTATCGGTAACCATGCATTTTCTGCTGGACCATACTCAATAAAAACTTTTGCCCTTTCGTCTAAGCGTTTAAAAACACAACCTTTTTTAAATTCTTTTTCAAGCCAATCTTTTTTCGCTTGATAGCTATCTATACATTTTTTATCTGAAATAGCACAACAAATATGTTCTTTACCGATATTATTTTTAGTTAGCTGAATAAATTTTTTCATACGACAAATCAAAGTGCTAAAATAGAATTATTTATAAAAACAGTAACTGATTTTTATTTGTTTAAAAATAAAATAATACTTTTGGAAAATGGATATAAAAGAAGCGTACAATGTTTGGTCAAGGAAATATGACTCAAACGATAATAAAACTAGAGATTTAGATAAAAAAGTAACCCAAAGAGTTTTATCTAAATATAATTTTAATAAGGTGTTGGAAATGGGCTGTGGTACTGGTAAAAACACCCTTTGGTTTTCCAAAAATTCTAAAAAGGTGCATGCTGTAGATTTTTCTACAAAAATGCTTCAAAAAGCAAAGGAAAAAATCAAGGAGGATAATGTAAAATTTACAGAAGCTGATATTACCAAAAACTGGAATATTCCAACAAATTCAATAGACTTAGTGAGCTTTAATTTAATCCTTGAGCATATTGATAATTTAGACTTTGTCTTTAATCAAACATATAATGTGTTAAATGAAAAAGGCTTACTATTTATTTCTGAATTACATCCTATAAAACAATATTTAGGTTCTAAAGCGCGATTCGAAACTCAAAATGGCGTGCAGGAACTCACTGTTTTTACCCATCATATTTCAGATTATATATTATCCGCAGAAAAAAACGGATTTCAATTATTAGTACTTAATGAATGGTTTGATGAAGAGAACACCATTAATGTTCCACGACTTATCTCTTTTGTATTTCAAAAAACACTAACTTAGGCAACTTATGGTGATTCTCAATAAAATCATATCAAACGCCTATAATAAAGCTGAAAGTCTTTGTATTGATACAAATTCTAGACTTATTTTTTTTAGTGATATGCACAAAGGAGATAATTCTTACGCTGATGATTTTGCACATAATATGAAAATTTATGAGCATGCATTAAACTATTATTACCAAGAAGACTATACTTATTTTGAACTTGGCGATGGTGTTGAGTTGTGGGAAAATAAATCTTTTACACCTATTTACAATGCGTATAAATCCATTTTTGATTTACAATTAAAATTTCATAAAGAAAACAGGTTGCACTTGCTTTTTGGAAATCATGATATGGTTTTTAAAGATAAAAATGTAGTAGAAAAGATGTTGAATAAATTCTTTATCGATAAACAATCCAAAGATAAAAAAATATTGTTTGATGTTGATTTTAAAGAGAGTATTTTACTTGAAGTAGAAGGTACGGAAAAGAGTATTTTACTTATTCACGGTCATCAAGCTGATTTTATGAATTATGTACTTTGGAAATTCAGTCGTTTTTTAGTACGTTATTTATGGATGCCTTTGCAAAAGAATTTTGCTATAAAAGACCCTACAAGTCCAGCGAAAAATTATAAAAACTCAATAAGTGTAGAACGAACACTCAAAAAATGGATTTTTAATAATAACAATCAAATGATTATTTGTGGTCATACACACAGACCTCAATTTCCAGATGCTGGTGAAATTCCGTATTTTAATGATGGAAGTTGTGTACATCCAAAGTCAATTATTGGTATTGAAATTAAGAATTTAGAGATTGCCCTTGTAAAATGGCATTTGATTGGTAATAAAATAACCAAAAGTGTTTTAGAAGGACCAAAAAATTTGGATTTATATTGGTAATAATACCAATTCAACATCAAAATACTGTTGTCCTATAAATTTTTAAATTGTTTGAATAAGTTGTGCCTCATAATGGTATTACAATTGGTCTAGATCTTATGTCTTTTGTAGAATAAATAATCACAAATCACGAATTAAGTGTACAACCACACCCAAACACAATAATGTATCGTCTTCTAAAATTTTAATATTTTTAAATTCTTTATTATCGGCAATTAATGTTTCTGTTTTTTTATCATATCGTTTAACAGTAAAATCGGTATTATTTACAGAGATTATTCCTATTTTATTATCGGTAAAATCAATATCTGATTTTACAATTAATATATCATTGACTTGCAAGGTTGGATACATAGAATTCCCAACTACTCTAATTAAAAAAGTAGCATCAGGATTGTTTAAATATTTTTCATCTAAGCTGAGTTTGTGTTCTGTAAAATCTTCCGCAGGCGATGGAAATCCCGCTTGTACACCTTCTTCAAAATAGGTAATAAAAGTATTTCCTTCCTTTTTAAAAGGTAGATTTTGAATTTCTGAACTAAATTTAGGTACTTTTAATATTTTCATTTCTTTTTACTTTATTTCTAACACTCATACTGTGACATTAAGTTAAAGTGTGAGTAGTCAAAAAATATTACTTTACTTCCAACAATTCATTCCAACAAGTTGTATAACGTTTTGATAATTTTTCCTGACGCATAATCCATGTTTTTTCTAAATTCTGCGATGCTAATTTTAATTTTGGTTCGCCTAAATTAGTATTGATTTTATCTAATACTTGCATGAGTTTATCATGCTTAGGGTTTTCAGTAATAAATAAATTAAGTTGTTTATTGGGTTTGGGTACAATTCCCATAACCAAAACACCTGCTTTTTTATAGCGATATCCTTTTTTATAAATAGCTTGTAATCCTTTTTTTGCATATTTAGCGATGGTAATACTTGAATTGGTAGAAAAGGGTAATTTAATACTTATACCGTTGGCGTATTGTTGGTCTTTTTTAAAATTATTTGTTCTAATAAACACATAAACCAAATTAGCATACGAGTTTTGTTTGCGTAATTTTTCAGCACAAGTAACCGAAAAAGTAGCTACTCTTTCTTTAATTTCATTAAAATCAGTAATGTCATGCGCAAAACTACGAGTAGTTGCAATGGCTTTTTTGGGTTTTACTTCGTCTAATTTTAAAACAGATTCACCTTCTAATTCCTTTTTTAAACGCAAACCAACTACGGAGAATTCTTTTCGTACAAACGCATCAGATAGTTGTATGAAATCGTATGCTGTATAAACGTTAAGAATTTTTAATTTTTTAGAAAACCGCCTTCCAATTCCCCAAACATCTTCAATTTTTGTCCATTTTAAAGCTTTTATGCGTTGCTCATCGGTTTGGATACTATATACACCATTGGTACGCTTTGGAAATTTTTTAGCAATTTTATTGGCTATTTTTGTAAGTGCTTTAGTCTTAGCAAAACCAATACTTACAGGCATATTTGTCCATTTTTTTACTCTATCTTTTATTTGAACACCATATTCTTGTAAATTGTATTGTTTAAATCCTTTAAACTGTAAAAAAGCCTCATCAATAGAATAGACTTCAACATCTGGAGTAAACTGCTTTAAAATATTCATAATACGCATACTCATATCGCCATATAAGGCATAATTAGAAGAAAAAACGTGAATATTGTTTTGCTTAAAAATGGATTGATATTTAAACGCAACAGCTCCCATAGGTACAAATTGTTTGGCTTCATTACTTCTGGCAATCACACAACCATCATTGTTAGATAAAACTACAATAGGTTTATTGTTGAGTTTTGGATTAAAAACACGTTCACAAGAAGCATAAAAATTATTACAATCTACTAAAGCATACATAATACAAATTTAGTTTTTTTGAGCTTTATTTTTACGAAGCGATTTTCTTTTTATAAACAAAAACACCTTTTAAAAATATTTTTAAAAGGTGTTTAAGGTAAAAATTTAACTAAAATTTATTTTTTTAATAAATCTCTAATTTCAGATAATAATTCTTGATCCATTGTTGGTCCAGCAGGAGCTGCTGCTTCTTGTTTTTTCTTCATGTTGTTGTATCCTTTAATCATTAAGAACATAACAAAACCAATAATTAACAAGTTGATAATAGTATCAAACCAAGCACCATACATAATTGCATTTTCTGGAGTTTTAACTTTTCCTGCAGCGTCTAAAATAGCTTCAGATAAAACATATTTTTTATCTGCAAAACTAACACCACCTGTAAACATACCAACAACTGGCATTACAATGTTGCTAACAAATCCTTTTACAACTGCACCAATAGCTCCAGCCATAATAACAGCAACTGCAAATTCAATAACGTTTCCGCCTGTGATAAACTCTTTAAATTCTTTTAACATAATTTTTCTTTTTAAGTTATTAATTAATATGTTACAAAAGTAACATAAAATTTTAACTTTCATAATTTTAAACCAAAATTCTCTTAACTCGCTGAGAAATAAGGGTTAAAAACTCGTAAGGAATGGTCTTTAGCTTACTAGAGATTGATTCAATCATATTTTGTGAATTAAAAATAACAACCTCATCACCTTCATTACAATGAATGTTGGTTACATCAACCATAATCATATCCATACACACATTGCCTAAAATGTTTGCTTTTTGATTATTTATTAAAACAAAACCAACACCATTGCCTAATTTTCTACTTATACCATCTGCATGACCAATAGGTATGGTAGCAGATTTGGTTTCTTTTTGAGCAACAAAACCTTTATTATAACCAACTGATTGTCCTTTTTTTATGGTGTGAATTTGAGAAATAACCGATTTTAAGCTCAACACATTCTTCAATTCTTTGGTTATTTTAGAATCATTGGCAAAACCGTAAATCCCAATTCCTAGTCGTACCATATCAAATTGTGCTTCAGGATAATTTAAAATTCCCGAAGTATTTAATTGATGGAATAGTGGTTGATAATTCAATAAACTTTCTACTTTTTCTTTTATAGTAGTAAATAATTTAATCTGATGAAGAGTAAATTCTCTTTCAGACACATCTTCACTAGCAACCAAATGAGAGAAAACAGAAGCAATTTTTATTTCTGAATGTGTTTTAATTTTTAATATTAATTTCTCCACATCTTTTGGAGAAAAGCCTAATCGGTTTAAACCAGTGTTAAATTTTAAGTGAATGGAATAATTCTTAACTTCTTTTTTCTTACAAACAGCTATAAAATCATTTAATATTTTAAGCGAATAGATATTAGGCTCTAAATTGTAATCAATTAGGGTTTCTAAATTTTTTGTTTGAGGATGCAATACTAAAACAGGTAAATTAATTCCGTTTTTACGTAATAAAACACCTTCGTCAGCATAAGCAACGGCTAAATAATCTACCTTGTTTTTTTGGAGTATTTTAGATAAAATAACCGAATCACTTCCATAAGAAAACGCTTTTACAACAGCTAATAACTTTGTTTTTTTATCTAGTTTAGCTTTAAAATAAGCCAAATTATAAGCAATAGCCGATTCGTTTATTTCTAAAACCGACACATTACTCATCTACTTTATCTTGTTTTAGAAGAATTTCTTCCTCGTTTATCGAAGTCTGTTTCTTTTCTAAATGATTTTTAAGTTTTTCAGCAGTTTGGTCTAATTTTGCTTTAATGTTTTTTTTTTGAGCTAAAGCTTGTTCTTGTTGCTCGTGCATTGCTTTATAATACGCTGCTCTACTTAGAGGCTTGTATTCTTGGGTTTCTCCTAAAACAACCAAATCTTCATTTTCAATAGTTCTATGACTGTAATGTGCTAAATTCCCTGTTTCTACACAAACAGCGTGAACTTTAGTAACGTATTCTGCGGTACACATAAGTGCTGGCATAGGTCCAAAAGGGTTTCCTTTAAAATCCATATCTAATCCTGCAACAATCACACGTATTCCACGATTGGCTAAATCATTACACACTTGCACGATGCCTTCGTCAAAGAACTGCGCCTCATCTATACCAACCACTTCAACATCATCAGCTAAAATACGAATGTGTTCTGATGAAGGCACAGGTGTAGAGCGAATTTCATTGGAGTTGTGAGAAACCACTTTTTCATCGTCATAACGTGTGTCGATGGCTGGTTTAAAAATTTCAACTTTTTGTTTGGCAAACTGCGCTCGTCTTAGTCTTCTAATGAGTTCTTCGGTCTTTCCAGAGAACATAGAACCGCAAATTACTTCAATCCAACCAAATTGTTCTGTATGATTTACTGTATTTTCAAGAAACATTTGTATATTTATCGCTTAATTAGAAATTTGTTTGTTTTACTTAAAAACAAATGTAAAAAAAAAAAGGATTTATAATTAATTTTAATCAGTTACTTATGCACAAAAAATTAGAAGCCGAATTAATTCACCTAGCACACCAAGTGCTAAAGATGAATAACTCTACAGATATCAATGCTTTACAACACAAGGCAAGACTCATTTACGAAAATCTTTCAGCCTTAGCTTTTATCGATAATTATTTTGTTGATACTCCTGAGGTAACGGATAGTAAAGAGGATTTTCTAGAAAGTTTAAATCAACTTGTCAATAAAAAAGTTGTTAACAAAGTAGAAACTGTTCCAGAAAAAGCATCTTTTGTTCAAGAATCTCCTAAAAAAGAGGAAATTGTTATTGAAAAAACACCTAAACCTATTGAAAAAACAACTCCAAAAGTTGAAGAAGCACCAAAAGCTGAAGAGGTTGTAAAAGAGAAAGAAGTTCCAAAAGTTAAAGAAGATGAAAAAGCAGCCACAGAGCAACTCATCCAAAAAACACTAAAAACTGTTAAAACTGAGGCCAAAGAAATTGCTTCAAAAATTGAAGAAAAAACACAAACAACAACTCCTAAAGTAGCAGAAAAAAACTCTTTAGAAGATGAAATGAAAGACTCTATTTCCGCCGATGTTGCTGCAAATATGTTTGAAAGAGCAGAAAAAATTAGCACTGATAAAGTAGCTCCTTTAGCTCCTAATACAGACAATAAGACTAAAGTTGAAAAAGAGGATGTACTTGGTACAACCAGTAAAATAGAAAAGCCAAAAGTTAATATTGCCACAAAGCAAGAGGTTTTTAAACCAAAGCCAGCTTCTACTCCATCAGCAACTTCATTGAATGATAGGATTCACAACCAAAAAATTCAAGTTGGTTTAAATGATCGTATCGCTTTTGTAAAACACTTATTTAATTTTAGTCAAGAAGAGTTTAATCGTGTTTTATCTCAATTAAACACTTTTAATTCAGAACAAGAATGTAAAGATTTTTTAAACACTCAAGTAAAACCAGATTATGATTGGTCTAATAAAGAAGAATACGAGGAGCGTTTAGTAGCGCTTATCGAAAGAAAATTCAAATAAATAGTACATTAAAACAAACTCAAAACTTCATGAATATTGCTATTTATGAAGTTTTGTTTTTAGGTATATATATTAAGGTATAAATTGAAAACAAAAGCCACATCTTTATCCAAAATAGCATTTAAAAAATTCCGTAAGAATAAAATAGGAATGTTTAGCTTGTGGTATATTGTGCTTTGTGGTTTTATTGCTGTTTTTGCTTATACAGTTACTCCAGACCATTCTCCTAATGCAAATACCATGCACTTAGAGATTCACACCAAGCATCCGTTTTTTTCAACAAATATGTTGCTTCAACAAAAACAAGAAGAAAAACAAGCTTTTCTTTCTAAACTTTTTTTTGGCGATAAAAATGCGCAATTAGAAATACCAATAAACAAAGCTATATTATCTAACGACACCTTAAAAATTGAACTTTATTCAGAAAATAAAAGTGTTCATAAAGAAAAAATAATTACTTTACAAAAGAAAAATAGCACTTATAAGGTGCTAAAAAAAACATTTTATTTAGGAACTGATAAATACGGAAGAGATTTACTCAGCAGAATGCTTATTGGTACACGAATATCCTTTTTTGTTGGATTTATTGCCGTTTTTCTTTCTTTAATTATTGGTATTGGTATTGGCTCAATTGCTGGATATTTTGGAGGAATTGCCGATAAAATTATTATGTGGTTAATCAATGTAACATGGTCTATTCCAACACTTTTAATGGTTATAGCCATTACTTTGGCTTTAGGAAAAGGTTATTGGCAAGTCTTTATTGCTGTTGGTTTAACGATGTGGGTTGAGGTTGCTCGTGTAGTACGTGGACAGATTCTAAGTCTTAAAAAAGAACAATATATTGAAGCTGCAAATGCCTTGGGATATTCTAATTTTAGAATCATTACCAAACACATTTTACCTAATATTATAGGTCCAGTAATTGTGATTTCGGCAGCTAATTTTGCCGCAGCTATTCTCATTGAATCTGGATTGAGTTTTCTAGGAGTTGGCGCTCAACCACCTACACCATCTTGGGGAGGAATTATTAAAGATCATTACAATTATATTGTATTAGGAAAAGCCTATTTGGCAATTATTCCTGGTTTGGCAATAATGAGTTTAGTTATGGCGTTTATGCTGGTAGGAAATGCGTTGCGTGATGCTTTAGATGTGAAGAATTAATCCCATCTTCCGTCTTCCCTAAGGGAAGAAACTGAAAAGCAATATGTATATTTGCATTAATCAATGATTAAAGAATTTGAACATATCATCCAAAATAATTTTACTTTTTTAAAAGGAAAAAAATTACTTATTGCCATTTCTGGAGGAATAGATTCGGTGGTTTTAACATATATATTACATCAATTAAAATTTAATATTTCATTAGCACATTGCAATTTTCACTTGCGTGGAATAGATTCAGATTCAGATCAACAATTTGTCAGCAAAATGGCAAGTGCCTTGAATATTCCTTGCTATATTATGCATTTTGACACTAAAGAATATGCTAAAAATCATAAATTATCCATTCAAGAAGCAGCACGTAAGCTGCGTTATGAATGGTTTGAAAAAATAAGACAAGAACAGCAGTTAGATTATATTCTTACTGCTCATAATTTAAATGACAGCCTAGAAACCTTCTTAATTAACCTTAGCAGAGGAACTGGTTTAAAGGGCTTAACAGGAATTAATAACATCAATAAAAAAATTATTAGACCTTTATCTTCTTTTTCAAGAGCGGAAATTTTAACTTTTGCACATAAAAATAAAATTGATTGGCGAGAAGATAAATCAAATGCAAATACAAAATATACTCGAAATAAAATTAGGCATCAAGTGATTCCTGTTTTACAAGAAATCAATCCAAATTTATTGGAAACCTTTAAACAAACTTTAGAAAATTTGCAAGGTAGTGAGGATATTGTACGAGATACTGTAAAGAGATTGAGAGTAGAGAATATAGAAAAAAGAATAGAGAGGAAAGAAGATGGTAAGCAAACATCGTTTAATATTCAATTGTTAAATCAACAAATAAAAACCAATCCAAAAGCATACTTACACGAAATTTTTTCGCCTTACGGATTTCACAATATTACCGATATTGAACAATTACTTACAGCTCAAAGTGGAAAACAAGTCTTTTCTAAAACACATCGTTTAATTAAAGATAGAGCATTTTTACTTTTAGTTGAAAATAGAGAAGAAAAAACAGTGCAAAGAATAGAAATCTCTGAAAATGATGAGAAATTCAACATTCAAAATTTACAATTCACCATTCAACATTCACCATTCAACATTCACCATTCAACAACCACCATTCGACACTCAAAATTTAACATCCAAATTGATAAAGATTTGTTAAAATTCCCTTTAATTGTAAGAAAATGGCAAAAAGGCGACTATTTTTACCCAATAGGAATGACAGGTAAAAAGAAACTGAGTAAGTATTTTAAAGATGAAAAATTATCACTTATTCAAAAAGAAAATATTTGGTTACTTTTGTCTGATGATAAGATTGTTTGGGTTATTGGAATGCGACAAGATAACAGGTTTAAAATAACCAAAACAACAAAAAATAGTACAGAAATAACCATCCTATAATGAGGGTTTTTTTAAGCTCAAGCGTTTAACATATAGAATTAAATTTTATAACATGAAGAATTTTTTTAGCATTTTAATCTTGCTTTTTATCACTAATTTAAACATTTTTTCACAAAGTGATTTTAAAGAACCTGTTACTTGGGAAACTCACGCAGAAAAAATTAACGATACAGAGTATTACTTAGTTTTTAAAGCAAAAATTGAAGACAAATGGCACTTGTACTCACAATACAATCCAGAAGGAGCTTCTTTACCAATTGAATTTGATAGCGAACAAAAAGGAAAATTATTTGACTTTGTAGGTAAAGCTTTAGAAAGTGAAACACATAAAGAGTACAGCGAAGTTTGGAAAAAAGAAGAAATTTTCTTTTCAAATGAAGGAACGCTAAAACAACGTATTAAACTACTAAAACTTGATGTTAAAGAAGTGGAATTAACCTTGTATGGTCAAGCGTGTAAAAAATCATGTATTCAAATTGAGAAAACCGCAAAATTTGATTTGAGTAAAGCGATAATTTTAAAAGAGAAACAAGAAATAAAAGAAAATAAACAAGATTCTAAAACTGATAACTCTGATGCTTTTAGTATTTCAGATGATAAAAAAACTAAAAACACAAAGCTAGACGATAATAATCCTATTATTTTTACAACCTCCGTAGAAAAAATAAACGATAAAGAATACTACCTAGTTTATAAAGCAAAAATAGCCGATAAATGGCACTTGTACTCACAGTACAATCCACAAGGAGCTTCTTTACCCATTAAATTTGATAGTGAACAAAAAGGGAAAGATTTTGATTTTGTTGGTAAAGCTTTAGAAAGCGAAACGCATAAATCATTTACTGAAATAATTAAAAAAGAGGAAATCTATTTTTCAAATGAAGCCATTTTAAAACAGAAAATAAAGCTCTTAAAAGAGAACATCACCAAAATTGAAGCAACACTTTACGGACAAGTTTGTAAGAACTCATGTATTCAAATAGAAGAAACAGCTGTATTTGATTTATCAAAAGCAACTGCTGTTACTGAAATGAAACAAACGACAAACTCTAGTAAAGATACTCCTTCAAAAGAAAAAAAGAAAGGTTTGCTTATGTTGTTTTTTGGTAGTTTTATCGCTGGTTTAGCTGCTTTGCTTACTCCTTGTGTTTTCCCAATGATACCAATGACGGTGAGTTTCTTTACCAAACAAAGTAAATCTAAAGCGCAAGGTATTCGAAATGCAATTATTTATGGTTTAGCCATTATATTTATTTATGTTGTAATTGGTTTGTTAGTAAGTGTTGTTTTTGGTGCAGATGCTTTAAATGAGCTTTCTACAAACCCATGGTTTAATATCATTTTCTTTGTTTTATTAGTGGTTTTTGCCATTTCCTTTTTAGGAGCATTTGAAATTATGTTGCCAAATTCTTGGGCAAACAAAGTCGATTCGCAAGCAGACAGAGGTGGAATAGTTGGGATTTTATTTATGGCGCTAGCCTTGGCAATTGTTTCTTTTTCTTGTACTGGACCATTGGTTGGTTCTGCTTTAGTTGCAGCTGCTTCTACTGGTGAATATCTCGCTCCAATTATTAGTATGCTAGGCTTTTCAATGGCAATTGCTTTGCCTTTTACACTATTTGCCGCTTTTCCTGGTTGGATGAATTCCTTACCAAAATCTGGTGGTTGGTTAAATACAGTAAAAGTAGTTTTAGGATTTTTAGAATTGGCTTTAGCTTTTAAATTTTTGTCTAATGCCGATTTAGTTCTAGATACACACTACCTACAACGTGAAACCTTTTTAGCAATATGGATTGCTGTATTTGGTGCAATGGCATTCTATTTATTCGGAAAAATTAAATTACCACATGATTCGCCTTTAGATCATATTTCTGTTGGTAGATTAATGCTTGGTTTACTAACGCTAACTTTTGTTATTTACTTAATTCCTGGACTTTGGGGTGCTCCTTTAAAATTGATAAGTGGATTCCCTCCTCCGTTAAATTATAGTGAATCACCTTACGGAGTTGGCTCATCAAAGGGTGCTATTTTAAGAGAAAAATTACCAGATGGAGCTGTTTATGGTCCTCATGATATTCCTTCTTTTGAAGATTTTAATGAAGGATTGGCGTATGCTAAAAAAGTAAACAAACCTATTTTATTAGACTTTACAGGAAAAGCTTGTGTAAATTGTAGAAAAATGGAAGAACAAGTATGGTCTGACCCAAAAGTAATGCAAATAATAAAAAAAGATATGGTTTTAATTTCATTATATGTAGATTTTAAAAAGGCATTACCAAAAGAAGATCAATACACCTCAAAAGAAACAGGTAAAAAAATTAGAACCGTTGGTAATAAATGGAGTGATTTTCAAATGAAACACTACAAAGCCAATGCACAACCTTATTATGTTATTTTAAACCATCACAGTATGGAAGCATTAAATGGTTTTTCTTCTTATGACCCAAACATAGACAAGTATATCTCTTGGCTAGAAGAAGGTATTGGGAAGTTTGAGGAGTGATTTAGTAACCTAAAGCAACATATTTATGTGTAGATTTTACATTATACTTTAAGTTCTAATCATCATCATCTAAAGGTTCTAAATTATCAATAACGGTACTGTTTTTACTTGATAATTCTGCTAGAATTTCTTGTATTTTTTGTTGGTTTATGGAGGTAGTATAATCCATTGAAATTGATTTTTTTTCTGGAAATTGCTCAATCATCATCGTGGTAGAAGGGAAGGCAAATTCTACTCCTAAAGTACTTGCTAATTTTACAATGGCAATATGAAAATGATGTTTTACTTGTTGTTCTAAGCTCCAATTATCCACAATAAAATACACATTGACTAGAATATTTAAAGCAGAATCTCCAAAACCAATAAAAGCAACATCAAAGGTATCTTTTTTAGTATGAGGATGGGCTTTAATGAGTTGTTTTATTCCATCAACAAAAGACTGAATTAATTCAGGAGGAGTATCATAACGAATGCCAAGTTCTGTTCTATATCGTCTAAATAAACGTAAACCTTGATTGTTAATTACAATTTCTGAAAGCGTACTGTTTGGTATTTGAAAAATAGAAGTATCCGCAGCTCGAATTCTTGAAGATCTAAAACCTACTTCTTCTACCGTTCCTTGTAATTCTGAAGTTTCTATCCAATCACCAATATGAAAAGGTTTGTCTAAGAAAATCATAAACGTACCAATAAGGTTTTTTACCGTATCTTGTGAAGCCAATGCTAAGGCAATACCTCCAATAGAAGCACCTGCAATTACACTAGTTGCTGGTATTCCAAAAACAGTAAGCAGTTTCAAACCACCTAAAAAGAAGACAATTCCTGTTAAAAAATGAGATAAAATAGGTACTAATTGATCGTCTAATTTTTCATGTGTGCGTTTGGTGTATTCAGAATAGATAGTCATAATTACACCTACAAGCTTTAAAAATACATAAATCCAAAAGGCAATTTGAACAATATCAATTACCATAAATAGTATTTTATTAATATCTAAACCCAATTGAAAAGATGGAAGAATTTTCTTGAAAAGAGTTACTAAAATCAATAAAACAAGTGGTTTGTTTAATTTTTTTAAAGGAAGCTTAATGCGCTCGCTTGATTTTTTTGTAATTAAATATTGAATTTTTTGAAGTACAATAAAACCTATTTTTCTTAATAATTTATAAAAAAGAAATCCAATAAGAAATAAAATAAATAAACCTATATACTGCCAAAGTTGAACTCCAAATATTTTATGATGTCCAAAATCTGGTACAATTTTTTGTAGCCAAGCCGTTTGCCACGGAAAAATTTCTTTATATAAATCATCTATAACAGCAACAGTTTCTCGTGAATACAGCCATTTTTTACCATATTTTTCAACGGAAATCTGAGGTAACCGTACAGGAAATAGTTTATAATGGTTTCCAATTTTATAAGCAGTAGTGTCAGTAAAATTAGGATTGTTTGGTACTTTGGTAAAATCCACTTTTAAACCTTTACCATCTAATATTTTTTTTAGTTTTATGGCCTTATCTATAGCTTCTTCATCTTTAAACCCATAAATTGTTTTAGCAGCTTTTTCTGGAGCATAAGAGTTGGGTTGTAAAAAATACAGATGCGTGTAAATAGCTGCATTTGGATTTGATAAATCTACTTTAGGTTCATTTTGTGAAAAACTAAAATGAATTGAAAAAATGAACAACAGAAAAATTAAAACAGACTTCATGGTAATATTTTTGGTAAAAATAGGTAAAATGATTTATTTTAAATAGAAAAAGGAATAATTATCATTATTTTAAGACTAAAGATTTAATACCAATTTGCTACAAGATATAAGACACCTGATAGATTGAACAAGCTAATATCATTGTATATAAAGCTGTCGTTATTCTGATGCGTGTTTTAAATCTTTAAAATTTATAACCTTCTAATTTTTACTTTCACAAGAAAACCATAAAATCTAAAGACTTTATATATCTTTGCATTATGTTAGAAAACAAAGAAAACTCACGTACAGATTTAGCTAAATTAGGAGAATTTGGTTTAATTGAACATTTAACTAATTCCATTAAAATACAACATAAAAGCACTATAAAGGGTGTTGGTGATGATGCTGCAGTACTTCATTATAAAAATGAAATATTGCTTACAACCGATTTATTGGTTGAAGGTGTTCATTTTGATTTAAGTTACGTACCTTTAAAACATTTAGGCTATAAGGCTGTTATGGTTAATTTATCTGATGTGTATGCAATGAACGGAATAGCAAAACAAATTACAGTTTCTATTGCGGTTTCTAATCGGTTTCCTTTAGAAGCTATTGAAGAATTGTATGCTGGTATTCATTTAGCTTGTAAAATGTATGATATAGATTTAATTGGAGGAGATACTACTTCATCTACAAAAGGATTACTCATTAGTGTTACTGCCATTGGCGAAGCTAAAAAAGAAGATATTGTTTATAGAAACGGAGCAAAACCAAGTGATTTATTGGTAGTAACAGGCGATTTAGGTGCTGCGTATTTAGGCTTACAAGTTTTAGAACGTGAAAAGCAAGTGTTTCAAGCCAATCCAAATGCACAACCAGAATTAGATGATTATACCTATTTAGTAGAACGACAATTAAAACCCGAAGCTCGTAAAGATATGGTAGAATTACTAAAAGCTTTAGAGGTTAAGCCAACTTCAATGATTGATATTTCTGATGGTTTATCTTCTGAAATACTACATATTTGTAAACAATCTAAAGTTGGGTGTGATTTGTATGAAAATAAAATTCCGTTGAGTCAAGAAGTTATTTCTACAAGTGAAGAATTTAAGATGAACAGTACTACCGTTGCACTAAGTGGAGGAGAAGATTACGAATTGCTCTTTACCATTGCACAAAGTGATTACGATAAAATTAAAGGAAATCCTAATTTAACAGTTATTGGTCATATTACCGAAGAAAATCAAGGTGTTCATCTAGTGACTCGTGCCAATCAAAAAATTGAATTGACGGCTCAGGGTTGGAATGGTTTGAGCTAGTTTTGAATTTATACCAATTCTATTTTGATGTTGAATTGGTATTACTCTCACCGTAACTCAAAGTCACGGTGTGAGTTCGTTTTTACTCATACTATGACTCTAAGTCATAGTATGAGTTTCTTGATTTAAAAATCTAGTCTTAAATAGTCAGGGTTTCACTCTAAGTGAAGCCCTGACTTTAGGATAACTACTCACTACTCAAACCGAGAATTTAAATAGATAAAGTTTTATCTAACTCTATGTATAGTAAAAAAAGTTTTACCAAACCATTTGTCTATTTCGGTTATTGTTCCATCATCTTTTAATTGAATCTCAATAGTATTACCAGCAGAAAGATATACTAATTTAGAAATTCGTCTAGTAATAATGCCTTGTGTGGTTGTTCCTAAATGATTTAAGGAGTTTTCTACTTTTAAAGTTCCGTTTATAAAGATGCCAATTCCAAACTGACCTGTTCTGCCTACAATTTTAGTAGTGTATTGTGCTTCTATGTGATAATATCCATCCTTTAAAGCAGTAAATTTTTTTGAAGTTAAATCAAATTCATTATTGGCATCAAAATCTTCAGTATCAAATGTTAATAATTCCCAATTTCCTGTGCCTGAAGTATTGTAAACTACTCCACCATTTACAATTTTTGTTGATATCATAGAAAAATTACCTGTTCCATCTTGCCAAGTAGCAGAGCCATTAGCATCACTTGTCATTACTTTTCCAGTATTTTCATTTCCATCAGTCATTCTAATTTTTCCATTTACCTCTAATTGTTCCTGTGGATTGGTAGTCCCAATACCAACTTGTGCATAGCTGATGCTTGACAAAATAATGAGTAAAAAAGTAATTAATTTCATAGTTTTAGCTTTAAAGGGAATAACAAATATATAAAAAATAAATGAGTTTAAATTAAAATCATTTCCTTTTATGCTTGTTATCAGTAAATTGCTTTAGTATTATTACTCACACCGTGACTCAAAGTCACGGTGTGAGTTATTTTTTACTCATACTATGACTTCGAATCATAGTATGAGTTTATCAATTTAAAAATCAAACCTTAAACAGTCAGGGTTTCACTCTAAGTGAAGCCCTGACTAATACGCTAAACCTCCGCAATCCTACGTTTATTAAAACGCAGTTGTACTCTAAATAAAATATAATACATAACAGGTACAATAATCAATGTTAAGAAAGTAGCAAAGGTTAATCCGTAAATTACCGTTTTTGCAAGTGGACCCCAAAACATCACATTTTCTCCACCAATATAAAAGTGTGCGTTATAAGTTTGAAACCATGTAATAAAATTGATATTTATTCCGTAAGCTAAAGGAATTAGACCTAAAACGGTTGTGATTGCAGTTAATAAAACAGGTCGTAAACGGGTTTTTCCTGCTTGTACAATGCTTTCAAATATTAATTTTTTTGGTAAGAGTTTGTCTTTTTCAATTTTTAATTCCGCTCGTTTTCTTTCAATAATTAAATTAACATAATCTATCAG
>Ga0256840_1000271_pt1 | contig 52263 bp, 55 predicted proteins | sample 355202metaG_FD_185969 | JGI IMG/M metagenome (GOLD analysis project Ga0256840, IMG submission 185969) | Hydrothermal vent microbial communities from Mid Atlantic Ridge, Atlantic Ocean - 355-202 | ecosystem: Environmental > Aquatic > Marine > Hydrothermal vents | place: Atlantic Ocean: Mid...
GTCTGATTTACATTTTTTACAGGTTTTATGACTATTTTTATTTCACATAGATAAAAAATAAGGAGTATTTGGCTTTATTATACCAAATACTCCTTATTTTAGCCACACACTTTTTACCATTATGCCGGAATTGTTAATTTAGATTGAGTTATAAATTTATCTAAAATTCTTTCGAATTCATTGTATTCTCTAATAACTAATTTTTCTTTTATTTTACTAAACATTATATTTAATTTGATATGTTACTAAATTAGTAATATATTACTGATAAGAAATATATTTCAAAATAAAAAAATAGAAAATCTAGATTTTCTATTTTTTTATTATCTTTACTAACATATTTCTAAAATAGTTTTTCAATTTCATAATTCTAATAATCTGTTCATCTTTAGTTACTCAATAAGTAGATTCAAATAATATTGCAAAAAATATAAAAAATATAAATATAATAATTGCGTTGTAATTTGAAATATAAGTTTTATATATCAAAATTGACAAAGCAAAAAATGAAATAAAAGTTGAAAATAAAACTATAATTTTATTAGCTCATATATCAATACGTCTTTTATATGCTGATAAATTCACAAATGAAAATATTAATAAAAATCATATACTAGCAATAGTAGCAATTGATGTTAAATCAATCAAATTAGCCATTATAATTGATAATCATCAAAGAATTAAAACTCATAAATATGAATCATTTAAAACTTTTTTTGAAAAATATTCTGGTAATTCCCTATCTATAGCTAAACTATATCATAATCTAGCATTTCAATAAATCGTAGCATTAATAGCAGATAACGTAGCTAATATAGCAGCTATTCAAACTAATTTAAATCATAATAATCATAATGCAGGTTTAGCTGCTTCTGCCAAAGCATAATCACTTGTTTTTAAAATAGTAGCCTCACTTAAAGTTCATACGGTTAATATTGCAATTAAAATATACAAAACCGTAACTCAAATAGTAGAAATATAATATGCTCTAGGTAAATTCTTTTCTGGATTAATTACATCTTTAGCTGAATTTGCAATTAACTCAAATCATTCATAAGCAACAAAAATAATCATTCAAGCAATAATAGTTGAAAATCATCATTCATTCTTAATATTTGAGAAATTATTTATATCAATATATCAAAATCAAAAATATAAAACAGCAAATAATATTAATATCTTAATTCAAACTATATAAAATTCAAACCTAGCTATTATCTTAGCATTAAATAAATTTAAAACAACAACAAATAATATAGCAAATGTTAATAATAAATGTTTTAAAATATCTATATCAATAAAATGTGGAAAAAAAGTTGCTGAATATGAACCAAAAGCTAAAGCATAAAGAGAAATCGTAACAATATAACTAAACCATAAAATTAAATTTAAACTTTTACTAATAATATTTTCTCATAATCATTTATAAAGAAATGTTACAGTTCATCATTCACTAGGATATTTAACAGATAATTTTGCATAAGAATATGATGTTAATATAGCAATTATTCAAGCAAATAAAAAAGCAATAGGAGTTGCAGAATGTCATAATAATACAGCTTCTCAAAGCACAGCAAATATCCCTCATCAAACCATTCATCATACTCAAATTGAAACAGCTTCAAATAATGTTATTTTTTTATTCATTAAATTATCTTTTAATTATAAAAGGTATAACTAAAAATATAAATCATATAGTAATTGATATATATATATTAGTAATAAAATATGGATAAATCATCAATATTAATCAAGAAATCAGTATTATATAATTTTGATCTTTTTTTCAATAAATAAAATATCCCATTCATATTGAACTAAAAAGTAATCAAACTATTAATAAATTTGTATCAAACATAATTAAATATATTAACTAATTGAAATTTTATACATCTATTATATAAAAAACTACCTAAATATCTATATTATATTAATTTACTACATAAATAGAATATAAATGATTAATAGAAATTATTTATATTCTATTTATAATTTTTATTTAACTACTTTTGGTCTTTCAAAAGCTTTTTTAGTAATTATTCAAACTAAAGTTTTATAAAAAACTATAAACCATAAAACAAGAGACAATCACCAAATAAATAAAATCACAGGACATAACCAAGTACAACTAAGATCAAGAACAATAAATTTTAATCAGATTCAAAAAGCTGCAACTGGAAAGACTAAAGCCCACCAACCAAGAGTATAAGGAATTGATTTTTTAACTAAATAATATCATAAAATCAAAATAGTTAATATAAACCACCAAAAACCAAATCAAGCAAGCATTGAGCTAAAAAGTGATACAAAACTATGTATAAAATTTAAATCCCAATTAAAAATATTATTTTTCTTTAAAACTAAATCAAAAGTATTTAAAGCAACTATTGAAACTCAAATTGGAGCTAAACCTATTACAAAACTAGGTGCTACTTCTGGAGCTGGTAGAGAATGAAATTTTAATCTTGAATAAACCATTGATAATACAAGGAAATACAAAATAAAAGCCATTCACATGTAAAAAATACTTATAAATGGAATAAAGTTTTGCCAAATCCCATGTAAAGCCATAAAATTTCAAGCAAAAACTAATACAAATATTCAAACTGGTGGTAAAAACCAAATTCAAATAGCATGTTTACTATCTACTTTTTCTGAAATAGTTAACATAAAAGGCACCAAAACTGGAATAATTGTACCTAAGATAAGAGCAATTATATAAAATATTTTTGAAACTAAAACAGCATTATGACACCATCATAAAGGTTCTAAAACATTCCAAATAGCAGCTACAATTATAGCTGCAGAAATAAAAATCCCTGCAAAAAAGTTTGCTGCAATAGGATGAGATAAATCTTTTTTTACCTCCCCAGGAAATTTTATAATTCTTAAAATAAACAAAATTATAAAAAGTACAAAAAATATTATAGCAAGAAAACTTAAAATTCCTGCAAAATATTTTAAAAACATTAAGTTAAATTTTGCTCAAATAATCATAGTAAGAATAGATACTGCCCCTGTTGCCATTGAACTCATTACCCATCTTGGTTCCATAGTTTTTACTATATCCCAAAATCATATTTTTTCTTGTGTCATTTTTTTAAATTAAGAATTAAATACAACCATTTACTGCACTATCATCATGTGGATCTTCATGATAGTTTACATACCATTTACTATCACTATCAAGTTTTTTAACATCTTTTTCTATTTTATCTCATATATTATGAGCTTGTTCTATTGTTAAATTAGGTTCTAGTACCATATGAAATTCTACATATTTTGTATTATTTCCTATATACCTTGTTTTAAGACAATGAAAAGATTTTATAATTTTATCATCTACATATTTTTGTAAAATATCTTTTACATCTTGTGATTCTTCAAGACTTTTATCAAGTAAAACTCAAACTCATTCTTTTATAAGCTCAATAGATTCTTTCATAATATAAAGACCCAAAAGTCATCAAATTATAGCATCTACTATATGATAACCTGTAAAATACACTATTATCAAAGCTACCAAAACACCTGCATTTATAAACAAATCTGTTTTATAGTGCAAAATATCTCATTTTATTATCAAAGAATTTGATTTTTTATAAACTTTTAGTAAATACCAAATAAGTATTGAAGTTAAAATTATACTAAAAATCATAGCATACATTGAAAAACTCAAATATTTTATAGGTTCAGGATTTAATATTTTCTTTCAACTTTCCCAAAGTAAAAATATTCAAGAAGAAAAAATTACAGTTCATTCAATAGTTGAAGTAATTCATTCTATTTTTCAATGTCAATATTGATGCCCCTCATCAGCAGGTTTTAAAGAAAACTTTACTGCAAAATAATTCATAACAGATACCATCATATCCATCAAAGAATCAAGTGCAGAAGCAAGAAGAGAAATAGATCAACTCATAAGTCACAAAATAACTTTTACAATAGCCAAACTTATTGCAACTATTGAAGCAATTATAGGTGCTACTCTTTGATTAAGCAATTTATCAAACATTTTTTAAAGTTAAAAATTAAAATCACATCATATTTCAAGCTTCCTTTATCATATTTGAAGGAGCTTTTATAGCATTATGAAATCAAGAATCTACTCAATTTCAAAGCATTTTATCAAATCAAAAATTTATACCAAATTTTAAATTTAATACAACTCAAACAATTATTCATAAAATAAAAAGTAATATTCAAAAAAATAAATTTTTCATAATAAATATTTAAAAAATAAAATTTATAATAAACCATAAATCATTTTTAATGCAATTATATATAGCAATATTCAAATTATCTTTTTAATTTGATTTTGATTTAATTTAAAATGCATCAAATAATTACCAATATATCAACCAATAATTGCTCATAAAGCTGCAATTCAAAGTATAATCCAATCAAATTTAACAAAGCTCATATAAGTTAAAAAAGCTGCAAATGTTGAAAACGGAATAACAAAACTCATAATTACTGCTAATTTTTTAGCATTAAATCATAGTAAAATCATTATAGGCATAAGTAATGCTCATCATCAAATTCATAAAAGACCACTAATAAATCAAACAAACATACCTATTAATACCATTACCCATTGTTTATCATAATGAAATTTTTGTTCTTTTTTTCAAAACAAAATCATACTTCAACTAAACAATAAAAAAACTGCAAACAATAACTTAACACTATGTTCAGGAATATATCTCGAATACATAGCCCCAAATGGAGCAAATAAAGCTAATGAAATAGCCAAAGGAAGTGCAGATTTTATATCAAGCACTTTCCTTTTAATATTCATAATTGTAGCAGTAGCAGTAGTTGTAGTATTTACAAAAAGTCATATAGCCTTTGCAAAATTAAAATTTATACCTAGCCAATCCATAATAGGAACTATTGCAGTTGCACTTCAAACACCACCAAGAGCAAAAAATGTGCTTAAAATAGTAGTAATAATAAATATTTCAATATAAAACATATTTATTACTTAATAAATAAATTATTTACCCATGATTGAATTTTTTCATTTGCTGGTTCTTGTGGAGCTTCTAAAAAACTAATTACAAATTTATCTTCAAACTCAACAATAGCTAAATTTCTTGATCTAACTCATAACATTACAGGATTTGTAATTGCTTTTCAAAAACAATATAAAATAATCTTTGCATTTTTAATTTCAGGATCTATTTCTCATTTTATATCTTTTGTATGAGAATAATGATCAAATACTGAAATAAAAGTAGCTATAGGATCTTTTTCAATTTTTTCTTTAATAAAATTAATTATCTCTTCAGTAGTAGAAACAATCAATTCAGATTTTTTAATTTCAACTGTGTAAACTGGATATTTATCCATTAAGTTTATTTTTTTCATAATTTTTTAATTAAATAATAAAATTTTTATTTTGTATCAAATTTAATACCATATTCATTTAATTTTTCTTCTAAGTTTCAACCAAATTTTCAAGCAATAAATAAATCACATCATTCATCTTTTAATAATTCTGCAACAGCAAATCAAGCTCATCATCAACTAACAAATGGATTCTTTATAGTTTTATCATAATTTTTATCATTAAATACTACAAAATATGGAGCTCTTGCTGCATTTGATGCAATTTCATACTTTTCTCACTCTATTAAACTAGCTATTATTTTTTTCATAGTTTTTAAAATTAAATAATAAATCAATAGTTAACCCTAATATTATTGCTAGAAATATAAGTACTAAATTAAATATAATAGTATATTTTAAACCAAAATATAATATCATTACTGCTAAAAAAGGTATTTTAACAGCTCTAGCATAAATAAAACTAGCAATATGTCAGTAGGATAAACCATTGTCTTTAAGTTGTTTCAAAAAAGGATACCACATATAAACAGGTCAAGTAGAAAAAATTCCTCATATTATTGAAACAAAATATTTTGTAATACTTTTTGCATTTTTTATTTTATTTTTAATAAATTCCTTTTCTATCAAAATATTTAAAATAAACATAAATACAAATACTATAAGTAAAACAAACAATATTTGATTTACAAAAATATTTATAAAATCTTTTAAAATAGATATAAATAAATTTAAATTTAAAATTCATACTCAAAAAAGTAAAAGTAAAACAAAAAATAAAAATAAGTTATTAAATCAGTACCTATCCAATATTTTTTTAAAAAATAATTTCATATTATAAATAATAAAAAAAATAAATAATATAAGCTCCTATTATAGCAAATATAAAAGATATAAAATTTCTAATTAGAGCAAATCTTTTTCAAAAAAAATACATCTCAGCAGGTATCTGAATAACTCACACTGTAATCCAAGCTATTAAAAATACAGTAATAACTAAAAAATAATCTTTAAAATTTCAAATTTGATGAGCAATAATATAAGAATTTATAGTACTTCATGCAGAAATACTTCCGAATAAGTCAGCTAATAAAACACTTAAAAAATTATCACTCAAATATTTTGAAATCAAATCAAAAAATCAAAATCATTTTAAAATAGAAACCAAAAGCAAAATAGCAATTAAAAGAGGTAAAAACTCTTTAAATCACATCAATGTTTTCTTTAAATTTTTGATTATTTTTTCTTTCATTAAATTATTTCTTTTAAATAGTTATGAAATATATTTCATAATAACGAGTTGAATTATAATTCTTTTTTTATAAATTACAAGAAAAAATATTTGCAAAATATATGATAAAGGAATATACTTAAAAAGTCAGTAAGAAAAGTAATACTTTTATGACTTAATTTAATATATAATATAAAAAAAGTGAAATATTTAAAAACATTTGATGAATTTCCAAAAATAACTATGCAAGATGAATTAGCTAAATTTTTATGAGTAAATGATGATTGAATTATAGATTTTAGTTATATTGATATAGTTAAATCAGCATGACATAGCTGTTGAACAGTTGCATGAGCATACATCATTGCATATAAATGATTAAAAGAATTATATTGAACTGAAATACCAAAAAGATGAGAAATAGATATAAAGATACAAAAAAGTGCTATAGAAGATAATGCTTGAGTTATTTGATGCGTATTATCAAATATTACATGAGCAACAACTGATTATTGATTTTGATGAATTCCTTGAAATAAATTTAATAGAAGAAATTTACTACATTATTCAGAAAAAGTAGAAACAGATATTGTAATGACAAGATTAGATACTAATAAAAGTATATGAATAAATTATAAACCTTGAAATGTAGTTAATCCAATGGCTATACTTATGTCAGCTATTAAAGAAGATGCAACTGATGAAGATAAAAAAAGTTTTCCTATTAGATTTCAAAATATGGTAAAAACATTATTTGAAAATATGGATAAAGTAATTGAAATTAAATAAAAAAATCTAGAAAATTTCTAGATTTTTTTATTACATTCTTTACAAATTCAATTCAAAACAAAACTATGATTTTTTACTTTAAATCAAAATTTATTTTCTAAATTTTCTATTTCAGAATTTATAAAACATCATATATTTTCTTTTTTTCCACAAACATCACAAATAAAATGGTGATGATGAGTTTGTTTAAATGAGTATATTTTCTCTCAATTTTTTCAGAAATCTTCTAATAATATTCAAGTATTTAATAATTTTTCAATATTTCTGTAAACTGTTGTTTTATTTATATCTGTTCAAATAATATTTAAAATTTCTTTTGTAGATATAGGACAAGTTTTAGAAGTAATTATTTCTAAAATTTTTTGTTTATTATTCATAATATTTTATTTAATTAATTCTCATAATTTTTCAAATCATATAAACATAAATATTCATATAAGTATAAAAAATACATATCATATCTTTTTAAAAGTTGTTCATTCTCATTTAAATTCTGGAAATATATCAGCTAATGCAGTATATAATAATCAACCTGAAATAATTGATATAACATATCATTCATGTCAAAGTAAAAAATCAGCAAATGGATATGTTAAAATTGCTCATAATAATCCTCAAATAGCAGCAAAATACGAATATTTTATATTATTATGATTCATAATATAATTAGAAATATTTTGTGGGATAGCATGTAATAATAATCAAAAAGTAGTAGCTACTCAAAAATAAAAATTTATTGAAAAAGCTCAAAATAATACAACTCAATGAAAACTATTATGAAGCATAGTAGCTCAAAACATTAATACTCAATTTTTATGTTCATGGCTATGACTTGAATGACAACTTGAATTATGATCTAAATCCTTGCAGTGATGCCAATGTAAAAACAATTCAAATAAATAAAATGAAATTATTCAAACTAGAATATATATCCCCATAGTTTTTCAATCAAAAACTTCTCAAACTAATTCAGGAATGAATCAAAGAAAAATTAATCATAAAATAATTCATACAGTAGAAGCTGTAATATATTCTAAATAAGAAATTAACCTTTCTTTTATAAATTTAACTAAATATACAACTAAAATAATTCAAATAGCAATAATACTGTTTCAAATAACAGTTAATAAAAATGGTGATAATTCTGACATTACTTAATATCTTAAAAAATAAATGCAACTCATTTGCATTTTATGAATTAAATTTTAAAATGCAATAAAAAAATCTAGAAAATTTTCTAGATTTTTATTTACAATTATGTGTTCAATCTTTTTTATATATTCTAATTCCCTTTCAATTAACAAGTGCATCTGTTATTTTTTTATTTGCAGACTTAATAAGCCTATTAAATGTTGAAGCTGAAACTTTCATTTTTTTTGATCATGCTTCTTGATTAAGTTCATCTAAATTAAAAAGCCTTAAAGCTTCTAATTCAGCAGCTTGTAATTCAACCTTTTCTAATTTTGATTTCGGTATTCATGCAGGTTTAAAACAAGTAAATTCAACTTCTTGTTCAATATTTCTTGGCTTACATGGTCTAGACATAATTATTTATTATTTAATATCTTAATTATTATATTAAAAAATGAGTCAATATCATCTTTTGTATTATAAATATATAAACTAACTCTAAAAGAATGCTTAATTCATATATTATCAAAAAAACTATGAGCACAATGTTTTCAACTTCTTACAGCAATATTATTATCTGCTAATAAATCAGCTACATCATTTGAATGAAATCACTCAATAACCATAGAAAAAACTCATAATCTGTTTTTAGAATCATTACTTCAAATTAATTTTATATTTTTATATTTTTTTAATTTATCTAAGAAATATTCTACTAATTCATTTTCATATTTTTCTAAAACTTCATATCATCAAATATATTCTATATATTCAAATGCTTTTAATAAAGAAACTGCTCAAGAAATATTTTGTGTTCAGGCTTCAAATTTATCAGGAATTTTTGCATAAGTAAAACAATTATCTCCAACACTTGATATAGCTCATCATCATGAAAAACTAGGCTTTAATTCTTTTAATAATTTTTCTTTTCACCACAAAACTCATATTCAAGTATCTGCAAAAACTTTATGTCATGTGAAAAATAAATAATCACAATTCATCTTTTTAATATTTATTTGCATATGAGGAATACTTTGACTAGCATCAACTATAAAAATAGTATCGTCTCTTTTGCTTTTTCAAATCTCTTCTAAATCAAAAATTTGTCATGTAACATTAGAAACATGAGTAAATGAAATAATTTTTACTTTTTCATCATATTTATTTTTAAAATCATCTAAATCTAAATTATAATTTCTATCTAATTTTACATATTCTATATCAATTCAAATATTTTCTCTTAATATTAACCAAGGTATAATATTTGCATTATGTTCAACCTCTGTAAGTAAAACCTTATCTCATTTTTTTAATTGTTTTGATAGTCAAATAGATGAAGTAAGTAAGTTTATTGCATAAGTTGAATTATATGTATAGATAATTTCTTTATAAGAATCAGTTCAAATGAATTTGGCTACTTTTTTCTTAGAATCATTATATAGTTTTTCTGATTTTTCTGAAATATCATATAATCATCTATGAATACTAGAATAAGTAGTTTCCAAATAATTCTTTAATCAATCCATAACTAAACTAGGTTTTTGACTAGTAGCAGTGGAATCAAGATAAATTAAATTAGGATTGTTTTTAAAAATAGGAAAATCTTCTCTGAAATTACTCATATATAAGTATTATTTATAAATTATTACAATTTTAGTAATCTTTATTAAAAAGTAAATAAAAAAATAAAATAATGAAATTAGTTTCATTATTTTACTTCATCTTTATGTTTACCTCTACCTTTATATTCAATAACAATTGGTGTTCCAAAAAAACCAAAATTATCTCTTATCTTATTAGTAATATATCTTTTATATGAAAAATGAAAATGATGTGGGTTATTTACAGTAAGTGAAAACTTAGGAGGATTAACATCAACTTGTGCTCAATAGTAAATCTTTGGAGAATGAGATTTTTTATTACCAGTTGGTGGATGCTTATATATAAGTTGTTCCATAAAGTTATTAAAAACTCATGTTTTAACTCTTTTAAACCTTTCTATTTTTATATTTCTAGCAGCTTCTAATATTTCATCAACTCTTTTTCTATCAGTTGCTGAGGTAAAAATCACAGAAACCCATGGTAAAAATTCTATTTTTGATTTAAGATATTCAATATATCTATTCATCATTTTTTCTTTATCAACTCCATCTTTATCTAATACTTTATCCCATTTATTTACAACTATAACTAATCATTTATTTTCCTCTAAAGTTTTTTGTATAATAGATAAATCTTGATGAACTATTCAATCAAATCAATCAACAACAACTGCAATAACATCTGCTCTAAGAATAGCTCTATCTGTTCTCATCACTGACCAATCTTCTATATTTCTAATTCAAATTTTTGAAAGTCTTCTTACTCAAGCTGTATCAATTAATACAAAATCAGTTCAATCAAATTTAAATTTTGTATCAATTGAATCTCTAGTTGTTCCAGACATATCTTTAACCATTACTCTATCTTCTCAAGTAATTGCGTTAATTAAACTAGATTTACCAACATTAGGTCTACCTACCATAGCAAGTTTTACGTAAGAATCATCTATTTCTTCATGTTCATAATTTAAACCTTTTTCAGATAAAAATTTAGCTACAAATCTTTTAACTTCTTTTAATCAAGTATTATGTGAAACTGAAATAGGGAAAAATTCTAATGATTCACCAAAACCAGCTAATGAATATGCTTCATTTATTTTATGTTCATTATCAGCTTTATTAGCAACAATAATAACATCCTTTATTTTATTAGTTCTAAGTATTTTTAAAACTTCTTCATCAAGATCAGTAGTTCTATCAAATTCAATTATCCAAATTAAAAGATCACTATCAATAATAGATTTTTCTGTTCTCTCAGCTATATCAATAGCTATTTCATCAGTTTTATTAGACATATCTAATCAACCAGAATCAGAAACTATATAAGTTAAACCATTTTCTTCATCATTGTATTCATACTCTGAAATATCTCTTGTCGTACCTTCTTCATCGGCTACAATAGCTATTTTATGACCAGTATACATATTGAAAAAACTTGATTTCCCTACGTTTGGTCTACCTATAATCGTTACTTTTGCTAACATTCTTTTGATTTTATTAGATAATATTTATTTTTATAACCTAGGAAGTATATTGATTTTTGTAAAAAAACAAGTTTAAAATACATTTAAAACCTTCAACTTCTTCTTAACCCTAAGTAAAATAAAATCATAATAAATAAACTTGAAATAAGTAATAATATTACAAAATAAATATTATCAGAATAAGGTAGTTTTACATTCATTCAGTAAAAACTTGTAATCAGAGTAAGTGGTAACATAAAAGCAGAAAAAACTGTAAGTATTTTCATTACAAAATTTGTTTTTATATCTAGCATAGATTTAAAAGCATCTTCTATACTCTCAATATATTCTTGTAAAACTAATATTTCATTCACTATTTGATCAAGCTTATCTTCCAAATCTTCAAAATAAACTTCCATTTCTCATTTATAAGTTTTATTAACTATAAATTCTAATTGTTTTAATACCATAACTTGTGGCTTAAACATATGCTTAAGTGTAATAATATTTCTTTTTTTTATCATTATATCTTTTACAAGATCACTACTATCATCTCAATCAAACACTTTTTCTTCTATCTTTCTAACATCAGAATTAATATTATTTCAAACTTTAAACATTTTTTCAAGCATTGCTTGAGTTATTTCATAAAGAATATATCCAGTTGTTACTTTTATATCCTTCTTTTTTGTTGTGATTTTTAATTCACTATAGTATTCAAATATTTTATTAACATGTGTTCATGTAGAATTTCTAATCGTAATTAAAAAATCTTTTCATAAAAAAATATTAAACTCATTTAATTCATATATTTTCTTTTTTGAATTATATTTTGGAAAATGTGAAATTAAAAATGAATATTCTTCATAATTATCAAGCCTAGCTTTTTGGTTTCATTCTATACAAGCCTCTAAATCAAGCTCGTGAATGTCGTATTTTTCAAGAACTTTTTTTATATCATTTTCTTTTAATCAAACTGCATCTATCCATTTAATACCGTTTATTTTTAGCTCTCTAATCATCTATTTTAATATTAGATAATAAATTTTATTTATTATAACTCTTATTACTTTTTTACAAAATTTAAAACAATGAAAAACCACCATACTCCTTATAGTATGGTGGAATATAACAGTCAAATATTGACCACAACTTTTAATCGTTGCATAAATTTATTTAATAATAAACTTATGCAACAATTTATCCGTTATATTTTTATTTTTGTTTTGATAGTGAAAATCTGTTGCTTTTTCATTTTGTACAACTAAAAATTCTATTAAATCTTCTTCAAGATAACCACAACCTGTAGTATCAAAAGGATTAAATTCTAAATTATATTCAAATTCCTTTAATTCTTCAATACTAATAACCTCAAAATAATTTTTATTTTGCATAATAATACTCCCTAGATTTTACCTAGTGGAGAAACCTATAATCAATCCACTAAATAAATCTATTATTTTTTTGTTTTTTGTGTTAAATTATAAATAATTAACAACAACTAATTTATATTTATTTATTTTATAAAGTCAACTATATATTTTTTGCATTACATATATATATATATGATAAAATAATATAAATAAATATTTAATAATAGTAAAAACATGGAAACAAATACTATAAATACACCTTTTGATATAGATTCAATAAATAAAACTGCCGAAGATATTGCAATGAAACAAATAGAAATAGAAGCAGAAAAAATAAAATTACATGACTTATCTGAAGTAATGAGAAAAATAAAAGAATCTACTAGCTTATATTTGGATATAGCTAATGCAGATTATACAGAAAAATGATATGACGCTCTAGTAGAAGAAAAACAAAGTCCATCTAACAATGCTGATTACACAGGTAAACAAAATGTAGCATAAAAAAAAGAAAACTCTACCAAGTTTTCTTTTTTTAATCTTCATCTTCTTTAACAACTTCTATATGAAGTTCATCTAATTGTTCATCATCTATGAATGCAGGAGCATTCATCATAAGATCTTGAGCTTTACCAGATTTAGGAAAAGCATAAACTTCTCTAATATTTGGTTCATCTTTTAATATCATTATAATTCTATCCATTCAAATAGCAAATCATCCATGTGGAGGTACACCATATTGAAATGCTTCATACATTGCCCCAAATTTTTCTTTTACTTCAGCTTCAGTTCTACCAACTTTTTCAAATGCTTTAACTAGTGCAGCAATATCATGATTTCTGATTGAACCTGATAACACTTCAAACCCATTACAAGCTAAATCATATTGAACTGATTCAACTTCTAATAGATTATCTTTTTCAAATGCTTTAATTCAACCTTTTGGCATTGAAAATGGATTATGTCCAAAATCAATTTTACCAGTAATTTCATTTAATTCAAACATAGGAAAATCATTTACCCAACAAAATGCTAAAGTATTTTTATCAATAAATTTACCATCTTGTAATTTGTTAATAATCTCAGATAAATGTATTCTAAATTTACCCATATATCATTGAACAATTTCCTTTTCACCTGCTCAGAAAAATACAGCATCACCTACTTCTAATTCTGTGACTTTTATAATTTCAGCTAAATCATCTTCTGAGAAGAATTTATTAAGAGGTCATTTTAAACCATCTTCTTGCATTTGAAAATAACCTAAACCATGTGCTCAATGTTGTTTAACAAATTTTTCAAAATTTTTCATTTGAGATTTTGAAAAAATCTCATCTCATTTAGTAACTTTAATAGCTTTAATTCTATTATTAATTTTATCAGCAGCAATTCATGCAAATATTTCATTTGTAGATTTAGCAAATATATCTATAACATCTACTAATTGCATATCATATCTTAAATCAGGTTTATCAGTACCATATTTTTCCATAGATTCAGCATAAGTCATACTATAGAATTTATTATCCATAATAGTCTTTTCTGAAATAGCTTTTACCGTATCAAAGAAATATTCTTCAACTACTGCAAAAATATCTTCTTGCTCAACAAAACTCATTTCACAATCAATTTGATAAAATTCACAAGCATGTCTATCAGCTCTAGGATCTTCATCTCTAAAACAAGGAGCAATTTGAAAATATTTATCAATTCAACCAACCATTAATAATTGTTTATATTGTTGAGGAGCTTGAGGTAAAGCATAAAATTTACCAGGATGTAATCTAGAAGGTATTACAAAATCTCTAGCTCATTCAGGTGAACTAGCAGTAAAAATAGGAGTTTGTACATCTAAAAAATCTTTTTGTAAAAACCAATTTTTTGTATGAGCAACAAATTTTGATCTAAATTTAACATTATCTAATGCTTTTTCTCTTCTTAAATCAATATATCTATGAGTATATCTAACTTCTTCATTAGCAAGCTCTCCATGTCCATCAAGTTCAAATGGTGGAGTTTTTGATTTAGATAAAAGTTCCACATTATCATCTATAATAACTTCAATTTCTCAAGTAGACATATTTGGATTAGCTTGTCCTTCAGGTCTAGCTCTAACTGTACCAGTAGCCTTAATAACATATTCACTTCTAAATGTATCAGCTAAACTATGGGCTTCTTTATTAACCTCAGGATCAAAAACAACTTGTGTTAAACCATATCTATCTCTTAAATCAATAAACACAATACCACCATGATCTCTTCTATTACTAACCCATGCTGACAAAGTAACTTTCTCTCAAATGTTTTTTGCAGTCAATTCACTACATTTGTGTGTTCTTAACATTTTCTAATATAATTAAATTTAAAATTCCAGCATATTATATGAAAAAATAGCGAAAATCAAATATTTTATACATACTTATATTAATAAAAAAAGGTAACTAATATTTTGACATAAAAAAATATATATAGTAAAATTAAAACATAAACTTATTTTTATTAATTAGAAAACAATAAATGGCAACTTTATCATATCAAATATTTAACAAACATAGCAAATTATCAAATAAAAATATTAAAGAATTTATAAAAGAATTAAATACACTTTTTAATAAATTTAAAGTAGATAAAGATATTGATAATCTAAATATATTAAAAAATAAATTATTATTTTTAATAGAAGAAAATAAATCAAATATTAATAAAAAAGAAGTTAAAATAATAAAAAATCTTATAGATGATTTTGATGATTTTCTTGAACAAACTCATAAAAATAAAGAAAAGAAAAAACTTATCAATGTAGTGTCAGAAGTTGAAAAAAATTACAAAAAATGTGATATCATAGAGAATAATAAAAGAAAAAAATATGCAAAATTTTGCGTAAAAAAGAAAAAAATAAAATACGAAAAAGAATTAATAACTTTACAAGTAGAGTTATTAAAACTACAAAATCATATAAAAGAATCAGGACAAAAAGTGCTAATTATTTTTGAATGAAGAGATGCAGCATGAAAATGAGGTACAATAAAAAGATTTACTGAATATTTAAATCCAAGATGAGCTAGAGTAGTTGCTCTTGAAAAACCCAGTGATATTGAAAAAACTCAATGGTACTTTCAAAGATATATTAATCATCTACCTGCAGGATGAGAAATGACTATGTTTGATAGATCATGGTATAATAGAGCTTGAGTAGAACCTGTAATGTGATTTGTTTCTGAAGAAAAATATAAACAATTTTTAAATGATGTACCAAAATTTGAAAAAATGTTAGTAGATTCTTGAGTAAAAGTAATAAAATTTTATTTTTCTGTTAATAAAGAAGAACAAAATAAAAGATTTGAAGCTAGAAAATATAATCCATTAAAACAATATAAATTATCACCTATTGATAAATTTTCTCAACAATTATGGAAAAAATATACTTTAGCTGAATATCATAATTTTTCTAATACTCACTCTAAACATGCACCATGGATAATTATAAATAGTGATGATAAGAAAAAAGCTAGAATAAATGCAATAAAATATGTATTAAATCAATTTGATTATCCTGAAAAAATGAATAAAGAAGGTTTAAAACTAGATAAAAAAATAGTGTCAGATTGAGAAGAAAAAACAAAAACATTAAAAAAAGAAATAAATCTAGAAAAAGATGATTTATTTGAATAAAAAAACAAAATTGTTAATACAATTTTGTTTTTTTTATTTAAAAATTAAAGACATCAACAATTTTTCAATTAATCATTAGATTATCTTCTTCAGATAAAATAATAGGTTTATGATAATCATCTTTTGATTCAGGTAATAAATATATATTATCTCAATCTTTTTTTATCTTTTTTAAAGTTGCAGCTCAGTTAACAACAAATAAAAATGCATCACTTGAGTTGGTTGAAACATCATCTTTTTTTATAAGAACATAGCTTCAATTATCTATATTTTTTCATTTTATATTATAATTATTCATAGAAGTTCATTCTACTTTTAATATAAAATAATTTTGCTCATCTCAACTAATAATTTTTTTAGAAATTGGTAAAACTCAATAACTAGATTCAGTAGCATCTACAAGTGGAGTACCTGCATTTGCATAACCTAAAATAGGTATATTCATAGTTGTTTGAAACCCAATAATATTACCTAAACTAATAGACCTATACCCTCTTCATCTAGACAAAAATCATTTTTTTTCTAGAGCCTCTAAATATTGCACAACTCATCTTTTTGATTTTTGATTCAATAATAAAGTAAGTTCTTCAATAGTAGGAGATTTAGCATTTTCACCTATAAACGTAGTAATAACATCTAATACATTTTGTTGTTTTTCCGTAAGCATATCTAAAGGTATTATATAATAATATATACTGAGTATATACCAAGTTCTAATTAAGTCAAATAAAAAACTCATATTTATATAAATATGAGTTTCAATGAATTATTTCAAAAGTGATTCAACAGTATTTTCTAAATCTGTTACTGTATTACCTAATCTTTCATTAATAATATCTTTAAGAGCATTATAAGTAGCAATCTTAGAATTTACTTTTTCTTCTGATAGTCTAGTGTTATTTTCAGTTTTTACAATTAATCTATCAATAATAGGTAATAATTTTCCTAATTTATCATTACCAATTTTTTCTAATCTTGATTTTACTTTTTCATTATTTGAAATAGCAGTTCTAAATTTAACTCTTAATTCTTGTCTTTTTTCTTTAAATTTTTCTCTCATTTCTTTAACTCTTTTTGAAACATTTTCTCTTTTTTCTTTCATATTATCTTTCATTTCATCTCTTTTATCTTTCATTTCATCTCTTTTCATCTTTCATGCATCTTTTAATTTACCTTTATATTCAGTAAATAATTCATTTCTTTCCTTTAAAAATTCTTTTCTGTTTTCAGTAGTTTTTTCTAATTCTTTATATTTATTTTTTAATTCTTTATATTTAGAAACAAATTCTTTTTGAGTATCTTTAATTGATGTAGCTTCAGAATCATCCATGTTTTCTTCTTCTGATGTAACTTCAGAATCATCCATGTTTTCTTCTTCTGATGTAGCTTCAGAATCATCCATGTTTTCTTCTTCTGATGTAGCTTCAGAATCATCCATGTTTTCTTCTTCTGATATAGCTTCAGTGCTAGTAGAGTAAGTAGTAGTGTCAGTAGAATCGGTAGTAGTTATCTCAAGTGCTGAAGCAGATGATAGACTTAATAATATAGCAACTGTAAAAAACGATAATAAATTTCTCATAATTTTTAATATAATAATATAAAAGTATTAATAATATACTTATAAAAATGAATTAAATATGAATTAATTTTTATAAATAGTAATTATATAATATAGATAATATAAAATATTTCAAATAACTTATATTGCTTCTTTAAATTAATAATTGATAATATAAATTTGAATTTTTTTATAAAAATATATAATCAAAATATTAATTACTAATTATAAAATTATGTGAAAAGATTACTACGATACAACTGATTGGGATAATTGGGAATATGATCCTAATGATGATGGGACAACAACTGTTCAAAATGATGAAGAAGAAAATAAAATTATAGTAAAAGATGCTAATTGAGCTATTTTAAAAGAATGAGATACTGTAACAGCTATAAAAGATTTAAAAGTTAAATGAATGAAAGATATTAAAAGATGAGATAAATTTCCAAAAATTAGACTTACAGATGATGAATGACTTATAGAATCATGAAAAATGGTTTTAAAAACTGAATTTTTTAAAAAAATATAGTTAAATTAATTATAATAAGTCAAAAAGGTAGAATGAATTAAAAATCATTCTACCTTTTTTTCTTTTAAAAATTAATTATAAATTATCTATCTTATCTTGTCAATAGATTATTTAGATATTTTAGCTTAAATATGCTAAAATTATATAAATATATTAGTTAAAACTACTATGACTTTAAAAGAAGAAATAATAAACATTCTCCAAACAAAAAACAATGAAATATCCTTACAAATAATTGAAGTGATAGATATTTTTGATGAGCATGAATTATTAGAACTAAAGGCAATACTCTCACAGGTAGATTCAGAAAAATTAAAAGAAGCATTAATATATAAACATTCCCTCTTTGAAAAAACAATAGATAAAATAATAACATTACAAAAAGAATTTCATCAAATAAAAAATGAATGTGATGAAAAAAGAAAAAACAAGAGACTTCACAATTAGATAATGAATTAGATACTTTATTAGATACAATATAAAAATGACTCAAAAATTAAACGAACAATCAAACGAACACATACAAGCAGCTGTTATGGAGAAAGATCCAATAACAGAACTTTTTGAATTAAGTAATAAACATTTAACAAATCTAGAAACAAAAATCTGAGATTTTTTAAAAGAACATTGAATTATATCTAATACTGAAAATTCAGAAATTAATAATAAAATAGAAAGTTACGATTGAAAAATAGAATGAAATACTAATAATTTTGAAAAAATAAAAACATTAAAACAAACTTTAGATAAAGAAAAAAAAGATATCATAAAACATCATTTAGTAATGAAAATGATATCACATACTATGATTGCAAATAGTAAAGATAATTTAGATTTATTAGAAATATTAAAAGCAAATAATAAAAAAGAATTATTCTGAGATGTAGTAAAAATAAAAAATCAAGAATTAACAGAATACAACAAAGAATTATACGAAATAAATAATAAATATAAAAAAGATATTTGATACACAGAACCTAAATCAAAAGAACAAAATATAAAAGAAATAAGTCAAAATTTAGAAAAAACAATACAAAAAATTGCTAAAAATCCTAGTGATACCGATGCTATAAAAGAGTTTGAATCAAATATTCAAAAATCAAAGGATATGTGAGTAGAAAAAGAAATAACTCAAAAATTATGAAAATATCTAGAATACTCAATGCAATCATGAGTATTACCTCTTGCTATGATGTCAAACTGAACTCTTAGAAAAGCACTACCAATGCTTCCCTCTGTAATATGATTATGAGTATGGTCTAGATTAATGCATGGTACTATGAGTGATAAAGCCTGAGCTTTATGAGAAACTGCACTAGCAATTGCTCCTATTACTGGTACTTATATAGCATACAAAGATGCAATGAAAGCAGAATGAACATGAAACAAAATAGCTGCTTGGACATGATTTGCTGTAAGTGCATGATTTGATGCGTTTTCAGTATTTTTAGTAGCTACTTGAGTATGAGCTCCTGCTGCTGTTTGAACACAAGCTCTAAAAGTAACTGCAAAAGAATGAGCTAAATTAGCAGTTAAAAAATTATTTTCATTTTTTAGCAAAGAAGTAACTAAGGAATCAGCTAGGTCATTTACTAAAAAATTCATTCAACAATCCTTAAAAGATACAGTTGAGTGAATGTGGAATATTCTTACCTTTAAAGGTGTTAGAGAAATGAAATACTTAAAAAATGTTTTAAATAAACCTTTTGAACAATTGTCAAAAAAATTAGAACCTTGAAAAATCAAAACATTTCAATATTTAGAAGAAAAATGATTCGTTAAAGCTTGAGCTACAGAAAGATTGAAAAATGCAGGTACAGCAGAAGAAATGAGGGCTTTATTTCATGAATCTAATCAAAATAATAGACCAGAAGATGCAGATATATTAGTAAGAGAGAATGAATATAAAAAAATTGAAACAGTATCTACATGAAAAAACTTAGATATAATTTTTCAAAAAATTACTGCATTATTAGAAAATCCAAATTCAAATCCTAAAGAAATACAAGAAACTCTAAATATATTAAAAAAACAAGATGAACATATATGAAATTCAATGAATATACTAAATGAAATATCTAAATTAGTAGCAAAAAATAATAGTAAAGATAATATATTAAATTGATTAAATACGATCATAAATAATAATAAATGAACCATAAGTAAAAATCTAGAAAAATATATAAATAAAATAATTTACAAAGTAAAAGAATGAGAAGATTTTTCATATAAAAGCTTAAATTTTCTAGAATTAAGTAATAAATTACAATGAAAAATAATACAAATAGATAAATCAAAAAAATATCCTATTATAGAAAAATATAAAGAGTTAGTAGCAAAATGACAAATAGAGGAATCGAAATATTGATATCAATGAAATTATCAAAGATTGTTAAATAAACTAAATTACCTACTTAATAGTAAAAAAATTTCAGATGAAAATTATGAATTATTATTAAAATCTTATATGGATATAATAAAAAATTCAGAAACATCATGATGGTGAAAAATAAGAGCAGAAATAAAAGAAGGTAGTAAAGATATAGAATTTAAAAATTGATATGAATACAATTTATATAAACTCTTATCTAAAAATAGTTATGAAAGAACTATTAATTGAAAAAAATTACAATTAATTATAAGTAAAATAGATTTTTCAATGATACATAATAATGAGTTAATTGAACTTATAACTAAACAATCATTTAATGAAATTAAAAATATAAATAATGAAATAGAAAAAATCCATGATGAGTGAAATGAGATTAAACTAAAATCAGAATTAGAAAGTAAAGCATATGAGTCAATAAATTTACTTTGAAATTTAAATAAAAATAAAGATATTTCAGAAAAACTTCATGAATATTTTAAACCAGCTGAAAATCAATGATTATTACATGTACTAGTAGATGAAACTGAAAGTAATATTGCATTAATTAAATTATTGCCTTTTTTAGAAAATAAAAATATAGCAAATAAAAAAATAATAGCTAATTTAGATAAAAATGATCAAATAAATAAATGAATTTGAATAGATAAAAAATCTATGACAAGAAAAAATCTAGATAGTCTATTAAGAGATATAGAAAAAATGTGAGATAAAGACTATAAGATTGCATTAAATATTGTAGTCGAAAAAATTATATGAAAATGATTACCTAATTGATTAAAAGATTTTACAAAACTTATAGAATCTTATGATGTAGCAGCAAAAATTCACTCATTATATCCTAATGAAACTAAAACTTTTGCTAATAGTATCATTTCTTGAGATAATTACTCAACAGAATACAAAATAAAATTTTTAATAAATATTAAATGAAATGAATCATCATATAAAGAATTAATAAAAATATTTAAAAATCAAATAACAGAAAAAATAGAACAAATTGATTTAAAAAATTTAAATGATAGTGAATATAATCAATTAATAAAAGATATAGATAATATAGAATCTTTTTTAATAAAAGATTCTAAAATAAATACAAATAATACATCATTATCAAATCAACAATTAATAAATAAAATTATAAATATAAAAAATAATTCAAAACAATATAAACAACAAAAACAAAACATAAATAAAACATTAAAATTACTATTAGATTTAGATAGAACCTTTAATTTAGAATATTTAAAAACACAAAAAACTTCATGAAATATAACTTTTCAAACAAAAGCATTAATAAAGCAAAAAATAGAAAATATTTCAGAATTAAATAATAGTTGAGAATTAGTTATTAAAAAATGAAAAGAAGATGAATATAAAAAATTAAATCAATTATATAACCAAGTATCAGAAGTACTTACTCATTATGAATTAAACTTATTTGATCCAGCTAAATTTAATATACTTAAAAATAAAGCTGAAAAAATAGATTATATATTCGATATGATAAATCAACAATCATGATGGAAACTTGATAAAAATTTTAAATGAGAAATTAATTACAATTTATTGGTAAGAGATATAACAAAACAATTAAATTCAGTAACAAATCATTTTAATATAGATAAATGAATAATAGATTGAGTAATATCAAAATTATTACAATCTACAAATATGAATTGATTAGATGTAAGTAAAAAAATATATTTATTAAGAATGCTTGAAAAATCTCATATAATAAAACCAAGTGCTGAACAAAAACTTGATTATATAATTGATACAAAAGCTAAAGATTCTATAGATTTAAGAAAATGAACTCACTATATAAAAGATTATATTAAAAATTTATGAAATGATGTGAAAGAAACCAATTTAAATGTAGAAGATATAAAATCAAAATATAATGAAACTACTGAAAATTGAAAACAAGAAGTAGAAAAAGAAATGGTAAAATATATAAAATCAATAATAGATAAAAAAACTCCTGTTAGTAATGAATCAATTAAAAAAAGAGGAAATGATTTTATAAAATGAAGAGATTATGTAGTAATTGATAGTAAAAATTATGTTACAGAAGTATATCCTTATAGATATTTTGTTACAGAATTAGTTAAATGAAAAATAGACTTAAAAACAAAAGAAGCTTATATGGAATTTATAGCAAATAGTGATGATTTTGGTTGAAAAACTATTAAAGATTATTTTAATGAAACAAATGATATAGAATCAAAAATATTACTAACATATCATAAAGATTTAAAATATGAAAAAGATAGTATAAAACTATTAGCTAAATATTCTTCAGATCCAAAATACAAAGATTTAATAGCATATGTAATACAAAAAAGACAAGATTTAGAATTAATTAAATGATCAGATAATTGAAAATTAACAAGAGAATATCTAGAAACACAACTAACAAAAGATATAATAGAAAAAGAAGAATGAATAAAAATATCAAATGATGAATATAATAAAATCAAGGAAAATATTATTAAAATGATACTTAATAATAAAAGTCTATATGAAATAAATTCTATAACTAAATCTGAAAGAAATGAAATTAATAAACGTATAGAATTAGAAAGGGCAAATAAAATAATTGAAAATATTGCAACTGATAAAAAATTATTAACAGAAACTATAGATAATAGTCTTATGTGAACAGCTACTTGAATAGCTAAAATAGAGTTTAAAAACTGAATTGATAATATTTATAACAAACTAATATTAAAACTTAAAGATAATCCTAAAATAGTACTAGATGATAAAATATTAACTAATGAAATAAAAACTTTAATAGAAAATGAAGCTGTATTTAATAAAAAATGAATTAAACAACTATTTTTAAATTCAAAAACTGAATTAATTGAAATAATAAAGCAATCTTTATTTAAATATCTATTTGCTGGAAGAGCAGGATTAAATGCAAATGAACAATTCAAAAATTGAGAAAGAAAAGAAACATTATCAATTGCAAAAAATTTCATAAATGATAATAAAAAAATACTTATTTTACCAGTAATTTGAAAAATACTTATGGATCCAACAGAATCAGGTGCAGCAGTAAAAATTGCTGATCAATGGGAAAGTTCTCCACAATACCCCGAATATATCAAGGCAATGGAGTCTTGAAATTTGAAAACAGCTATAAAAATTAAAAAAGCAGCAGTTAATGAAATAACAAAAATGGTTTTAAAAGATTATATTGCTGATTTTAAGGATAAATATGAAGCAAAATACTTATCTAGATTTCAAGAATTTCCTCTTTGATTAAGAGATTTAACTTCTACTATTCATGAAAAACTTTCTCCAATGGTAAAAGAGAAAACAGTAAAATGAAGAAATGCTTTTGCTAAATGAATATATGATTTCATAAAACACTATAACAGCGAAGACTGAAAAGCTGAAAAATATGCAAGAAAACTACTAGATAAAGTTGAATGATGAAATTGAACTCCACTAGCTAATTTAATAATAAATATGTGAAAACAATCTGATATTGAAGCATCTAAGAGTCCAGAACAAAAACAGAGAGAACATGAAGATTTTATAAGGAAAGAAAATGAAAAACAAAGGAAAGAAAATGAAAAACAATTTAAAATCAGAAAGGAAATTGATGCTTCTCAAAGAAATATTGATTCTTCTCAAAGAAATATTGATTCTTCTCAAAGAAATATTGATAAACGGCAAAAAATTATTGATGATCTTAATTGAATTTAAAAACACCAATGGTGTTTTTTTTGTTTTTATTAGCTATTTATGATAAAATAATATAAATAATTATTTAAAATAATGTATATGAAATGATTTAATAATATAGATTCACAAAATGAACAAACAAATGAAGTAGTTCAAAAACAAGAACTAAATTTATGACATCAAGAAATATTAGAAAACTATGAATATAAAGATATGTTCATAGATTTTATTAATTCTCTAAATATTGAAAATAAAGAAAAATTTTTAAATATTTTTAAAAATTTACCCGATGAAGAGTTACAAGAATATTTAGAAGATAGTTTTGAAGATGATTCAGAAGAAAACTGAGAATATTTTTTCGATGAATTTACTGAAAAATATTACATACAAGAAAATATAGAAACTGAACAAAAATTAAATCCAAAAGTAAAAGAAATAATTACTACGATAAATATTTTAACTGACGCAGATAAAAAAAATCAATTAATAATAGATAGTTTATTAAAACAAATAAAGGAATTACAATCTTTAAATCTTAAAAATCAAGAATTAGAATTATTAAAAAATAATTTAATTACCTTAAATGATTATAAAGAAATAAATGAAACTTCTAAAGAAATAAATGAAACTTCTAAAGGAATAAATGAAAAAGCTGAAAAACAAAAAGTAGAAGCTGAAAAACAAAAAGTAGAAGCTGAAAAACAAAAAGTAGAAGCTGAAAAATTACATGAATGATTAAATTCAATAAAATCAAAAATAGATATTATTAAATCAATTAATAATGATTTTTGAAAAAAATTAGATATAGAATTTAATAAAAAAACAAATTCAAAAGAAGAACAAACAGAAAAAGATATAAAAATAAAAGAAGACATAATTTTATTTTTTAAAAAAGAATGAAATACTAAAAAATTCTTTAATAAATTAGTAAAACAAAACCCAAAAAAATATGAAGAAGTTTACAATGCTTTAAGTAAACTTTCTCCAGAAATCAAAAATATATTTGATAAAGAAGGGATTAAATCAACTATTTCTGAAAATTTATCTGGAACAGAAAAATGAGATAAATATAAAGTATATTTTTTAGAAGATAAAGATATAATAAAAGAATGAAATAAAGTAATTTCATGAGATAAATACATAGATTTTAATGAAAATCCACCTCTTTGATATATTACCCTAAAAAACTGATTAAAACTAAAAACAAAAATCACAGCTCCTCATACTATGAAACTTAGAGCAGAATTTTCAAAAAAACAAAAAGAATATGAACAAAAAGTATTAAAATTAGATGAAAATATTAAAAAACTAGATTTAGAAGTAAAAGATCTAAAAAATGATATTACAGAAAAAAAATCTAGGATAGAAAAAATCCAAAATTCTGATGTTTCAAGTGAAGATAAAAAAAGATTTATAAATAATATCAAAGAAATAATATTTAAAAATCAAAAATTAATTGAATTAAAAATATGAATTATAAATGAAAATAAATCTGCAATAGAATTAGAAAATGGTAAATTTAAAAAAGTAAAAGATATTTTTGAAAAAGAAATGTATGAAAAAATAGAAAATTCTAGATGAGAACTATTAGAATGAGATGAAAAAGTAAGGAAATCACTTAATTTTCTAGATAGTATAGGTATTGATAGTAGTTTATTATCACCTCTTCAATCAATGATAAAACAAATAAATCGTAATAGTGGACTTAGAAATAAACTATGATTTGATAGAAAAATAAATCTAAATAATAACGATTTATGAATAAGAAATGATTGATGAGAAAGAAGTGATTGAGAAAATACAAGTTTAGTTAAAGCAAAATTTGCAAGTATTGTAAATATATTATTAACATGAGATAAATGACATCCTATTAATATAAATTCTCTAAAAGTATGAAATAGAACATTTGAAAATAAAGAATGAGAAACTCTTGATAAAGATATAGCAATATGAGATATTAAAAGAAATATGTGAATAAACATTTATGGAAATATGTTTAAAAATGCTATGGAATATGATTCTAGTAAAGAGAAATAAATAATCAAAAAAACAGCTATAAATAGCTGTTTTTTTGATTATTTAAATTTTACTCCTCAACAAAAACTTCCTCTCAAAACTCTTTATTTACTTCATCTATACACTTTTTTTGCTTTTCTTCACTCCAATCTTTATCATATATTTTTTCTATTTCTAATCATTCAAATGCTCAAGTTGTATCTTTTCTCATTAATTCTAATTTTAGATATTCTTGCACTTTGAGTTGGGATAGGTAGTTGTTTTCAAAATCAAAATAATCACTATTTAATCTTTCTTTCCGAAATCTTCATTTTAATTCTTTTTTTATTTCTTCATATTTTCAATTCTTTTCTTTTTCTTCTAACTGTTTTTTAAGTTCTTCTTCCCTATATAATCAAAAATATATTTGCATTAATAAATAGAATTCATTATATCTTAATTTCCATGTTTTTTCTTCATTTCTTTTTAATTCTGGTCTAAGATAGCTACTTAATAAATATCAATATTCAATATATTGATTATCAATATTATAATCATCATCTATTATATTATATATAGAATAATAGTCCTCTTGCATATCGTCTCACTCTAGGTCTATTAAATTGTTATTTTGTGTTATACTAAACAATATACCATCTTTATTAGGTTCTTCTATTTTATTCAACACCTCATAAAAACTATATATTTTTGCTAGTTCTTTTTCTAGTGGGCTTTCTAGGTTGAAGTTATTTTGTTTTATATAAAACCTTCTTCATTTATGTTCAATAAAATATTTATAAAATATACATATTTTTCATCATATATTATATATTTCATAAATAGGTCTTTCTAATCATCCATATTTTCTTTCAATAGTTGTAAATAATTTTAATTCCATTTTTTAATTTTTAGGATATAATGTATTAATTATAAAATCTAAATTTCAATTACTGTCATATTTTCATCACAATTTAAGCTCTATAGGTTTTCAATTAATTGTAAATGTTTCTTTTATGTCTCAAACTACTTTTCAATTAACTACTATTTTTTTCCAATCAACTCAAGCTTCTCATTTTAAAGGTAAATTATATTCATTTAATAATATATTCTTAATATTATCATATGCTTTCTTCACTACTTCTGCTATTTCTTCATCTGTCCAGTTTGATGGAAATAGGGATTTTATTTTTTACTCCTCAACCAAAACCTCCTCTCAAAATTCTCTATTAACTTCATCTATACACTTCTTTTGTTTTTCTTCACTACAATTTTTATCATATATTTTTTCTATTTTTAATCCTTCAAATACTCAAGTTGTTTCTTTTCTCATTAATTCAAGTTTTAGGTATTCTTGAACTTTTGGTTGGGATAGGTAATCTTTAACAAAATTACGATATCAATCAATACCTTTATATATATTCATCCAACCATCATTAGTTAATATTTTTTTAATTTCTTCATATTCTCAGTTTTTTTCTTTTTCTTCTAATTGTTTTTTAGGTTCTTCTTCTATATAAAGTCAAAAATATATTTCCATTAATAAATAGAATTCTTTATATGTTAAATAAAATTCTGTATATGGTATATTATTTTCTTCATCACATCATATCCATATTCATTTTTTTGATGGAAAACATTTTTCCATTCAGTCTTCTCATATATATGAATCATAATTATTTATAATATGTTCTCATTCTCATCATCACATATAATCAAATAACTTTTCTTCTGAGTTTAACGTTCAATACAAGATCTCTCATAATGGATTTTCTACTCCATTTAACACCTCATAAAAACTATATATTCTTGCTAGTTCTTTTTCTAGGGGGTTTTGGAGGTTGAAGTTTTTTTGTTTTGTATATATTTCTAATCATTCTATAAATCCTAAAAACTTTCAATTACTATAAGGTATAGTATTCCTATTCATTATATATGATTCTTGTGATTTTTGTAGACAATATATATTTTCTATCTTATATATTTTATTTAAAAAATTTTTTTTATATAATTGATGTTTTAAGTCTCATTTATTTATAATAATTTTTCAACTCATTTTTTTTAATATTTAGGATATAATGTATTAATTCTAAAATCTAAATTTCAATTACTATCATACCTTCATCATAAATCTAGTTCTATAGGTTCTCAATTATCTAATTTTACTTTATAATATATTCATTCTCAATTTTCTAATAATTTATCATTAACTGCTTGTTGCTTCCAATACACTCAAGCTTCTCATTTTAAAGGTAAATTATATTCATTTAATAATATAGCCTTTATATTATCTTCTGCTTTCTTCACTACTTCTGCTATTTCTTCATCTGTCCAGTTTGATGGAAATAGGGATTTTTGATTTTTTCAGATTTGATTAATTTTTCTTGAATCATTTACTCATTTAATCCTTGGATTTAATCTATCATAACTATCTTTTGGTAAATTAAAATATTCTTCTTTTGTTATCTCTATCCATCTTCAATTTTTTTTGATTCAAACTATTATTTTATCATCTCTCAACATTTCTTCAACTACATTCATATTATGTAATCATCATCTTAATCTTTTTTCTCAGTTTACTATTCCCCATTCTCCATACAATAAATGAATTAAAGTTTTTTCATTTATTCATTTTTCCCTGGCTATAATATATGATTTTTTAATAATTTCTTCTGTTTTCACTCAATAAACTCATCAAAATTCATCATATAAATTAGCTAATTTATTTAAATTTATAGGTATTAGTGTAGCCTTGAAAATTTCTCATGAAACATTTATTCTAGCTGTTATCTTTTTTATAAGTAAATATCATTTAGATTTTTTTAGTATAGCAATAACTTTTGCAGCATTTTTTGTTGCAATAGTCATTGTTACTCATTGAGCAATTAATACATCTAAATATCAATTTAAATATCAACCCCAATACTCTGGTTGTTCTAATCAATCTAAATTTGATATTGCATTAGTTATTTCTTGCTTTAAAAATCATATCTCATTATAAAATTTTTCTACTTCTTGTTGAATGGATAATGATTCTGATAATATTTCATCATTTATAGTATCTCTAATATCTGCATATATTTCATTTCAAGTTATTAAATGCATAGATTTAGCTCACCAAAATGTAATACTATCTACTAATAAAGATCCATATGAAACTAATCAATTAATTGTTTCCTGAGGTATAGTTTGTATCATTTCAACTGAATCTTTTGTAGATTGAAAAGCTCAATCTCATAATCATAAAACATAATATTTACTAGAGTTACTTAAATTTATAAAATTTGTTTTAAGTTTTTCATATGAATTTCATACATAATACTTATTTACCTCTTCTGAATTTAAATTATTAGATGAATCAAAATTACTTTCATCAGGAACATTTTCATCTGTTGTAGTAGGTATATTAATATGTCAATCAATTGATATTGGTCATCAAGTAGTTCATAGATTTGTTACAAACTGATTTTCAAAATCAGTATTTCAATCATGTAGATAATCTAAATATCAATTATTTATAATACTTGTTTCAAGTGGACTATTATCATCAACCATATTGTAATGAATGACATCGTTTAAATCAGTATTTCAATCATTATTTTTATCAATAGCTCATACTCAAGTTAATATTTCATCAATATGAATATTAAATTCAAAGGTATTTACTTCTCAACTAGCATTTAAAATATTTGAATAATTTGCTGTTTTTTCTTTTAATATATCATTAACAAGTGATGAAAGTGGATTTATGTATCAATTACTAATTTCTGATAAACTAGAAAGAGCAGACATTTTTCATGTTAAATTTTGATCAATATCATTATATGGATTTCAATCATCATCAGGATCTATATCAATACCTCAACTACTTATAAATTCTAATGGCTCATCATTTGATAATCATAATTCATTTAATTTTGAATCAATTAATTGTTTATCAATAAAAATTTCTCAATTATTATTTGTAACATAATTTCAAATACACATTCAAGATAATGTTTTTATTTCCACATCTGCTCAAACTACAATTCATGCTTGAATATTTACCTTTATTACTTCTTTTCAATTAGTATATCAATTATCTCATGAAGTATTACCACATCAACTTAATCATAATAATGTAGATATTGTAAAAATACCTAATCTAAATTTATTTTTACTTTTATTTAATCACCTTTCTAATTTATTGAACATAGTTTGATTTATTTAAAAATAATTGTATAAATAATAAATATTAAATAATTATTGTCAAAAATTTTAATAAGCAAATATAATATTATTTTTGAAAAAAGTATTTTAAAAGTAAAATAATAAAAATACATCTTATAAAATCCTATACTATGGAAAAAATCAATAATCCAGATTTAGAATTAGACTTCTTTTCATTACTAGAAAATCATAATTTTTCAAAAAAAGAATTAGAAAAAATAAATCAAGCTTATTTTTTATCTAAGGCTAAATTTAAATGAAATAAAAGAGATTCATGAGAAGATTATTTTGAACATTTAGTAAGAACTGCTAGTATAATTTTATATGAATTTGAAAAACCAACAGCAGAGAAAATAATATTATCTTTACTGCATGATATAGTAGAAGATACATCAATTTTATTTGATACTATAAAACTTACATTTTGACATAAAATCCTAGAATCTATTAAAAATATCAGTAAAAAAGATAAAAATCTAGCCGGATTAGATTCTAAATATAGAAAAAAAGAATATTTTGAAAGAATTAATAAATTAACTAATGATTTAGAAATAGATGTAAAACTTGCTGACAGAATAGATAATCTAAGAACTATATGAGTATGGAAAGTTGAAAAAATACTTGATAAAATAAGTGAAACAGAAAAATATATTTTACCACTTGCAAGAAAATATAATTCAAAAGCCTTAAAAATTATAGAAGAAGAAATATTTACAATAAGAAATAATATAAATATTGACTAAAATTTATATTAGCTATAATATATTTACTTGTTAGACAAAATATCACAAGATTAGGAGATAAAAATGAAAAATGATGTATTAAAAGACAAATCAATGTCAATTAGATATATAAAAGGACAATCAGGTATTGTATCTGGAGTAAAACAAAAAGACTCTAAAAAATTAGAGTCAAAAGGTGCAATTGGAGGCTGCGGAACATACAGGACAAATACTCCTGCAGAATTAAATTTAATAGTTACAATTGATAAAAAATTCTATTTTGTAGATATTAAAAATTTAATTAAAAATGAATTAGGTTTTGCTAAGTTTTCCGAAAAAAGAATTTCTATTTTAGATGCCAGTATACCACATCAACTAGATTTTAAAAAGGTTGATAATAATATTTATTTAGATATAGAAAGTGAATCAGTAAAAAACTGGCTTGTATATTTGAAAAAAACTTTTTCAAAAAAATGACAACAGTTTATAAAACAAAATAGGACTACGAATGTAGTCCTATTTTTTATTTAAATTTAATTATGAATTCACTCCCCTTTCAAATTTTACTTTTAACAACTATTCCAATTTCATATATATCTGCTATTTTTTTTACTAAGGATAGTCAAATTCAATGTCAATCATTATTTCTTGATAGTCATGACATAAAAAATCTATCAAATATTTTAGTTAAATCTTCTTTTTGTATTCAAACTCAAGTATCTTTTACGATAATCTTATTAGATTCTAATGTAATGACTACATTTCATCATTTCTTATTATATTTAATTGCATTTTTTAAAATATTTGAAAATAATATATAAAAATATTGTTTATTTATATATAATTTTTTATCTGATTTTTTAGATAATCTAATTTTTACTTCCTTTTCATCTGCATATTTTTTGAAATCCTTAATTATTGACTTTATTTCAATAGAAATATCTAAATTTTCATTAGACTCTCTAGAATTAATATTTGATAACTCTACTAAGCTTTCAATTAATCAATCAAGTTTATTTATTTCTATCAATCATTCCTCAATTAAGCCTACATCATAAGTTTTAGTAGCTTTTATTAATTGTAAATTTGAATGAATAATTGAAATAGGTGTTTTTAGTTCATGTCATGCATTATGAATAAATGATTGCATATCATTCATACTTTTTTCTACTGGTTTTAAATTTTTTGATACAAACTTATTTCATATATAATAAAATAATAATGAAAATATAAGTGTAATAAATATAAAACCTAACAAATCTCTTAAATAATCAAAAAAACTATATTTTAATTCTTTAATAAACAATAAATCATAATTTTTATTATTATCAATGATATTAAATTTTTCAACTATATACTTATTATTTGTATATATTTTTTTGTAATTTCATCTAGATAATAAATTTTTTATAATATCAATATCTAAATCATTAATTATCTTACTATACACTAATTCATTATCAGTTCTATCAATGATTAAAATATTTAATTTAGCTCATTCTCATATTTTTTGAATACCTGTTCAGTTAAACATTCATTTTGAATATGTGTTTCTTTTATCTATATTCTTAATTAATTTATCAACTCAATAATCAGTTTTATAAATATGTGAAATAAATGTATTAAAAAGTTTTATATCTACTGATTTATAATTAAAATATTTAATAGAAAAAAAGACTCCTTCTAGTAAAATTGCTAGACAAAAAACTAAAACTGTAAAAATAATTGTCAGCTTTTGTTTTGTTTTTTCTAAATTTAAATTACTCATATTAATTAATTATATATCAAAATCATTTTTTTGTTTCTATTAATTCTCTACCAAGTTTTTTTCTAAGATATCAAATATAAACATCAACAGTTTTACTAAACATAAAATCTCAATCAAACTCTCACCATACATGTTCATACATTTCTTGTCTAGATACTACCTTTCATTTATTTTGAGATAGATATTTAAATAAATTGTATTCTAATGTAGATAATTTAATTTTTTCAGATCACTTATACACTTGAATCTCTTCTAAATCTATAAGATATTCTCAAATAGTTATTTTTGTATTTGATTTATTTTTTAAATTTCTCCTTGATAATGTTTTTATTCTAGCAATTAATTCATCATAATCAAAAGGTTTAGATAAATAATCATCAGCTCAAATATCTAGTCATTCAATTATATCTGATTTAGTAGATCTAGATGTAAGCATTATAATTGGTACATCTTTCCCTTTTTCTCTGAGTTTTTTACAAACTTCTAGTCAATCCATTTCAGGAAGATTTATATCTAAAATAACTACATCATAAAAATTAATTGATGCTTTATATAATCAATCTTTTCAATCAAAACTACTATCTGCCTGTATATCTTTTAACGATAAAAATCTTACTAAATTTCTAGACAATATTTCATTATCTTCTACTACTAATACTTTCATAAATCAAAATTAATTATATATTTTGTTAATTATACAGGAATTAACTTAAGAATAAAGTAAGAAAATAAAAAAAGCTTATAATTTTTATAAACTTTCTTTTCAAATAAAATTATTTTTAATTAAATAGTTAGATATATTCGTTGATATAATATCATATCACTCACTATTTGGATGCAGTCAATCATTCAAATTTAATTTAGAATTTCAATTAACTCAGTCAAGAAAATCTCAGTAATAAAAAATTCCTGTTTTGTTAGCTATTTTTTCAAATCTAGAATTAAAGTCTCTTGAATAAGAAAATCAAAATAAAAATGGTAATTTTACTCAGAATAAAATAATTTTTCATTCTGGATTATTATTTTGTAAATAGTTAATTATTTTTTCAATATTTATTTCCATTTTATCTAAATCCATTTTTCTAAGTCAATCATTTGCTCATATATTTAATAAATAAATATCTGCATTTTTATACTCATCAAAATTTTCTATTCTATCTAATAATTGCTTACTTGTATTTCCACTAATTCATCAATTTATAATACTATAAGTAAATCAATTATTATTTAATTTTTTTTCCAATTGGCTAGGATATGATTCATCAATATCTAATCAATATCAAATTGTTAAACTATCTCACAAAGCAACTATTCTCATACTATTATTTAATGATAAATTATTTGATCAACTACATCAAAACAAAAAAAAGATTATTAATAATAAGTAAAAATATTTTTTAAATGTAAGCATTAATTTAAAGTTAAAATTATAATATTTATACTAAATAACATTATATAAAAATTATTATAAAATAAAAATTATATAATACATAAATTATAATTTTCAATTCAATTAGTTTTATATATTTGTCAATCACTTCAAATAATAATTCAATTAATATTTTGTTTTTTTAAAAATATTAAAGATTTTTCTATTCACATAGCTATACAAGCCGTTGCAAATGAATCCGCAATATAACATTTATCTGAAATAAGACTTATACTAATAATTTCATTATTATTTTTATTAATTTCAGGATTTAATATATGATTAAATGATTTTCATTCTATATTCCACTTTCTTTTATAAATTCAAGAGGTAGATATAGATTTATCTTTAATGTCTAGAGTAGCTAGAATATCATTCTCATTAAAGGGACTGTCAATTGCAACTACAGGAACTTCTCATTTTCAATTATTTCAAAATAAATAAATATCTCATCATGCATTTATTATAAAATCAGTATATCACTTATTTTTTAAAAATTCTGAAACTAAATCAACTCAATATCACTTAACTATTCAACCAAAATCGAAATTTTGATTATCTTTCAAAATAATAAAATTTCATAAAACTGAGATTTTATCTAAATCTAGATTTTGTTCTATATTTTTCTTTTCAAATTGTCATTTTTTAAAATCAGAAGAATATCAAATATTACTTAAATTAACTAATGGATTAAAAAACTTATTACTAATATTATAAATTTCTTGAGAATGCTTTAAAATATCTATAAACCTATTACTTACCTCTAATTTCTTAATATCATTTAATTTACTTAAATCAGAATCTTTTAAAAATCTAGAAAATTCTTTTTCTAATCAATAAAAAATACCTAATCAATCATAAATATCATTTAATGCATTTATTTTTGAAAAAATAGTTATATTAATATCAGTTCACATTAAAAAATTACTTTTTGAATATTTCATATTTATTTTTTTATAAATTATTATTTATATAATACTAATAATTAATGAATTTAATATGAATTAAAAAATTATTTTCTTTTAGAAAATAATTTTAAATTCAGTTCATTTATTTTTAATACTCTTAACTTTTATCTCATATCATAAAATATTAACTATTTTTTTAACTATATTTAAACCTATTCAATATCATTTATAATCATTTCATACCCTATAGAAACTATCAAAAATTTTTGAAAGATTTCTTTTATCAATTCAAATTCAATTATCTTTTATGATTAAATAATCTTTATTAAAATCAATAATTATTTTTCATCATACATTAGAATATTTAAAAGCATTATCTAAAATATTTTTTATTATTACTTCAATTAATTTTTTATTACTTTTTAATTTTATTATTTTATTATTATCAAATACTATATTAATATTATTAGTACGATATATTTTATTTAAATTTTCTAATTCTTTTGAAATAATACTTCAAATATTAATATTATCTTTTTTAATGTCTCATTTAAAATTTTCTATTTTTGAAATAAATAAAAATGTTTCTAATAATTGATTAAGTAAATCAACTTGTTTATCTATTTTTTTATAAGAATCAGTATTTTTTCAATATAATCATAAATATTCTAATTCACTTGAAATAACCATTAGTGGTGTTTTAAATTCATGAGAAACTTGAATATTAAATTCTTTTAAACTTTTTGTATTATGTTCTATTACAGTTAAAAAATTATTGATTGAATCAACCAACTCCTTAATTTCATCATTTTTAGTTAAATCTAACTTTATTTTAGTAATATTATTTAAATCTATTTTTTTTAGTTTATTTGAAATATAAAAAATATCTTTTAAAGCAAATTTTATAAATAATACTTTTGATATAAAATAAGATAATATAGTAAATATAAATAATAAAATTAATCATACGTAAACAAACCTAATTTGAGTATGAAAATGAGAAGTTACATCATATGGAATAAATATATTTCAAAATTTTGTTTCCTTTTCATAAATAATAAAATATAAGCCATCTTTATAATAAAAATCTAAAAATATATTATTATACAGTAATATATTATTAGTATCAGAAAAAAATCCTCATAAATCTTTTAATTCATCAGACAAATCTTCTTTTTGATTATGAATATGTTTATTATCTTTTAAAACTTCATTATATTCAGAATCTATTTTTGAAGTTACTTCATTTTTTTCTTCATCATACCATCAAAAAAATGTAATAATATTTAAAGATATGAGCAATATTCATACAATAAAAAATGTAATTACAGAAAAAATCAATGATATTCTAGTTGATGTTTTTAATTTCATAAATAAATATTAAATAATAGAATAACCATAACCCTTTATAGTTTTTATAATATTTTTACCCATTTTTTTTCTAATAGAATAAATATAAACATCAATTTTATTTCAATCTACAAATAAACTATCCGATCACCATAAGTATTCAATTAAATCAGTTTTTGAAACACTTTTTTTATTATAAATATATTCTAAAACTTGTAATTCTTTTAGTTTAAGTGAAATTTCTTTTCAATTTTTTAATACTTTTTTATTTGTAAAATCTACTTCACATTCTCATATATTAATTTTTTCATTTATATGAAGTCGTTTAGTAATTGACCTAATTCTAGCTTGAAGCTCTCTTATTTTAAATGGTTTAACTATATAATCATCTGCTCCTGACTCCAATCATAAAATTTTATCATCATCATCTCACTTTGCAGTCATCATTATTATAGGGATAGAACTATTAAGCCTAATTCTTTTACAAAGAGTTATTCAATCAATTTTTGGTAACATTAAATCTAATAATATTAAATCAAATTCATTTAATAAAAAAGATTTAATAGCATCTTCTCAATCAAATTTTTGAGTAATATTAAAATCTGAATTTTGTATTTCTAATATTTTTTTTATATTATCTGAAATTTCTTTATTATCTTCTACTAATAATATTTTCATAATTTTAAAATTTATTATTTATTTCTTCCCTACTCAAATCTATTCAATTAACTTCAACAGAATTAACCCATGGTTTTTCCTGTCAAATTTTAACTTTCAAATTACAATTAGAATAATCAATTATAAATTCTTCAGCTCATTTTATTATATTAGGTTTACATTCATTTAAAAATAAATCTCAAACCTTTTTTAATTCTAAATATTTAGCTCATGATACTATATTTTTTTGACAATCATAAACTCTAATTCAACTACAAGTATTACTTGAAGATAATCATATCATATAATAAATAAATACTGATGAAATAAGAAATATACTTATAACAATTCATATTTTTTTCATCTTTTCTTAATTTAAAATTCTAAAATTTTTCTGAATAAATATATTTAAATCACTTATTTGTTAAATATTCTATATTTCAATTAACCATTCAAGGATTTCAACAAATATAAAATTCAGTATTTATATCAAAATCATACTTACTTAAATCTATTCTTCAATTTTCAAATCATTCTTTATCATCTCTAGATAACAAAATATGTGTTTCAATATTATTTATATTATTTATTTTATCTAAATAAAATAAATCTTTTTCCTTTTGTACTCAGAAAAATAAGTAATTATTTTCAGATTGTAAATTATATGAAATCATGTTTATTATTGGAGATAATCATGTTCAAGTAGCAATAAAAACTTTTGGATTTTTTGTGTCTTTCAAAGTAAATTCTCAATAAATTCATTTAATTTTTACAGTATCTCATACTTTTATTTGCTTCAATAATCTTCAAGCTCTTCAAGTATTTTTTAATTTTATTCAAAAAGTTAAAATATTATTTTTATAACTAACTATAGAGTAAGCCCTAGAAAATTCTCAATCAAAATCTTTTAATGTTAAAATTGCATATTGTCATTTTGAAACCTGTATATCAGAATTAATTTTTAAAGATAATGCTAAAACATCCTCAGTTAACATATTATATCAAATAACATTTGATAAATATCATCAAAAAATAGTATTATTTTCTTCATAATATGGTTCAAAATCTGCTTTAGTAACTCAACAAACTGGACAATACCAATCATCTGGTATATCCTCAAATTTTGTACCAGGTTCAATTCAACTATCTGGATCTCATATACTTTCATCATAAATATAACCACAAGGTATACATAAATATTTAGTAGTTACTCAGCTTTTTTTATCACTTTTACTAAAAAAATAAGCAATAGTTCTAATTAAAACTACAAAAACAACTAAAAAGATATAAAAATTATCAAATCTAGATGCAAAAGCAACATGAATAATAGAAAGTAAAAAAGCAGGATAAACCAATGATTGTAAAGATTTCCACTTTTTTCATCAAAATAATTTCATAGAAACTTTATTTGATGTAATTCATAATAATAACAATAATAATCATGCTATAAATCAACTTAATGCATCATATCTATCAAGCATATTTTTATAAACATATTCAATATATGTTATATTTGCATGATATTTAGTTTGAAATATATATTCTAATGAAAAATATTCTAATCAATGCTTTAGAAAAAAAACAAATGATAAAATACCTAAAACTTTTCTTGATAAAATAAGATTTTCTCTAATATTTTTATTATTAATAAAATGCAATATGGGACTAATAACTAAAGCAAAAGCAAAATACAAAAATGCTACTTTTCAATATGCTCTTAGATATAAATTTGATTCTAATAAATGTTCAAAAATAAAATTATGAATAATGAAAAAACTTGGTATTAAAAAAATAGATATGAAAAAAATAGATTTGATTGTATAAATTAGTTCTTCCTTCAGTATATTATTTATTCATTTAATATATCTTACAAAAATTAAAGATAATATTCATACAAATAAATAAAGAAAATATAAACTAGTATATATATCTCCAAAATTAAACTGATATATATTTTCAGTATTAACTAAAGATACAACATATAATAATCAAAATATAAATCCTCAAAAGATTATATTTAACCCTATTATTAAATATTTATTCAATAATCTAAACATTTTTTCATATTATAAAATAAAATTAACTAGCTCTACTTCTAGTATCAAAAAGTTTTATCACTTTATCTAATGATTGATCTCATATTTTATCTATAACATTAAAATCATCTCTATCATCTTTTCACTCTTTATCAAATCAGCCATCTAATTCACAAGATGTTAAAAAAACAAGAATAAGTACTAAAAGTATATTTTTCATATATATTGATTATGTAATATTAACTTGCTGAAGTATTAGTATTTGCTCTAGCTGCTGCTGCTTTTTGTGCAGCTAATCTACTTGCTGCTGCTGCTCTATCTGCTGCTGCTTTTTGTGCAGCTAATCTACTTGCTGCTACTGCTCTATCTGCTGCTGCTTTTTGTGCAGCTAATCTACTTGCTGCTACTGCTCTATCTGCTGCCGCTTTCTCTAAGATAATTTTTTTAGTATTTAATGCTTTCTCTTTAATTATAGTAGTAGATAAATTTAAATCAATTCAATCTATATATAATAATATCTTTTCTTGAGTTAAATCATTAAGATTTTTAAATAATAGTATCTTTTTCTCATATTTTTCTAATAAATCAATATTAGTAATATAACTTTTAATTCATTCTAAAACAAAAATTTTTTTATTTAATAATGTATTTAATTTTTTATAAATATCTAATTTTTCAGCATCAGTATTATATTTATCATCAATAATATTAGTAACTTTTAGAAATCTTTCATTATTATTTTTAATCTCATCTGAAGTTAACTCAACAACTTTATTAGAATTATTTGATTTAATATCTGATATAATTGATTTTTCTTGATTTGATGTATTATAATTATATGAAGTATTACTATTTTTATATTTAGATTTTTTATAATCATCATTATCATACTCTTTATATCTAGTTTTTTTATAATCATCATCGTCATCATTATCATTTTCGTCATCATCAGCATAAGACACATTAATAAATAATGACTTAATATTTCACATACTTAAATAATCATTTACTTTATCATCTTTTAAATAAATCACTCATAGAAATGATATAAATAGAACACTAAACAATCCCCCTAACATAGAAACATTAATTAAATTATTCTTGTTTTTCATAATTTTTAAATTATATAATAAATATTTAATAATCTTATTATATAATTTAAAATGAATTTAAAATGAATTTAATTCTTCATAAAATACTATATATTTATAAATTAATAATATATTGCTTTATATGAGCTATTAGTAAAAGTAGACCTAATTAACACTGTTTTTAAAAAATAAATAAACCTATTAGAAAATATTCTAATAGGTTTATTACTGTTGTGTTTGTCATTGGAGTTGCTTAAGGTTGATAAAATCAAACTATTTGATAGAATTAATAAGATTAATTTAGATAATTTAATGAATATATGTAAGTTAATATCATATTAACGTTCCCATCTATTAGTATCTCTTTCATTTGTTAAATAGTAATCTTTTACCACATAGTAATCTCAGTTTTTATCTTTAATATATTTATCTCTTCTATTATATTCATCAATACAAGTACGTAAATTTATTACTATAAGTTTTCCTTTAAGAGAAAAAAGTAGATAAAACTAAAAATAAATAAAACTTAATCTATAATCTTTTCAACTGTTTCAACTATTTTACTAACTACATTTTGTGATTCTTCACCTATTCAAAAATATTTCCCTGAATCAATTATAACTCATTTATATAATCATCTTTCAGAATCAGTTTCATCTGTAAATGAATTATAAGGATTTAAAACTAAATAATATTTTCAATTATATTCAAAATTTCAAGTATTTTCAGCTAATTGTTTATTTCAATCTATTTTTTCTGATTTTAAAGAATTAATAATATTAATTTTTGAATTATTATTTATATCTTTATTTCTAATATTTTCATCTGTATACTCTACTAAAATGTAATCTGAATAAATACTATCTAATACATTTCTATTTTCATCAAAATTAGAAACAACTCATCATTCATCTAAAAAATCTCATATTTCATCAAAAACATTAAATGGTATTCATTTATGAGGAACATCAAAAACTATAAAATTTTCCATTTTATATCAATGTGTTCAGTTTATTTCTTCATATCTTGGAAACATAATTTTTATATTAATATATATTTTTATTTTACTTCAGAATTTCAAAAATCAATTAAATATTTTTTTCATTCTTCATCTATCATAATATTTCACCAATGTACATCATTATGATAATATCAATTCTTTTCTAAAGCTTCTTTAAAAGGTATTATTTCATTTTTTCTAAAATCATTAGTAAACCGTTCTTTTTGTAAATTTTGAACATAATCTTTATTTTGTTCTTTATTATACTTTTTTCATTCTGGATAAGTTTTTAATCATTTATTTTCTAAAAATAATTTAACCTCATTATCAGTTATTCAATTTTCTTTTAATCTTAATATATTTTTTTTAGATAATCAATTTTCTTCAAAGAAATTAATTAAATTATTATTAAAATTTCATTTATATAAATCTTTTGGTAAATTATTCAAATCATTTTTATAATAATCTAAATGAATTATAGATTTTACAGACAATCAGTTAATTTTTTCCATTTCATAAATTCAATCAATATTACCAAATGATTTAATTTCAGGAATATTAAAATTTTCTAAAATATCTCATTCAGCAGTTCATTTAAATTCTTTTTTTAAATCCTTTAATCACTTTCTAAATAACATATGAATATCAAATTCTACATCTAACTTATCAGTCCTTCAAGGTTTAGCAATTTTTAATACTTTATCTGTTTTATTAGGGTGCCTTAGAATTAAAGCATTATTTCATTCTCAAACAATATCACCAATTGTTAAATCTTCTCATAAAACACCTTTATAATCTTTTAAAAAATCATAATCACTATTATCACTTAACTTTTCAGCCATTTTCAATGATTTCATTCATTTTCATAAAACTCATAATCACATTCATCATAATGCTAATCATCATTCATAAGGATTTTGAAAAGTACTTAATATATCTCAAAATGAATCAAATATATCTTCTAGTATTGCTACTATTACATTCCAATTTGCTAAATGCTTAATCATAACAACAACTTCACCTACAGATTTATCTAACAAACTATTTATTGTTTCTGCATTTTCTACAACTAATCAATCAACAAGTCATTTCTCAAATTTTTGTATATCACTATTTTGTTCTAAATTTTCACTTAATCATAAATTCTCATATAAATCTTTTTTAAACTGATCTAACTTAGATAATATTTCTTTATTTTCATCTAATTCTTCTCAAAAAAAATCTTGTAAATCACTAGAAATTGTTACTTTATTATCTTCATTGTATACTACTTCCATAGCTTTTATTTCTTGTATCTTAACATAATTCTGTTCTATTCAACTTATATCTATATCTAATAGATTTTTAGTCTTTTCAAAACTTTCTATTTCTGTATTTCAGATTGTTTCAGTAGACATAAATAAAATAGAATTAAGTTATATTAATTAACTATAATTTTAATATATTTTTTAATATTTTGCAAGTTTGGCTATATATAGAAATAATATCAAAATTAAAAGATTGGAAAAATACTACATATTATATAGAAGAATATTTAAATATACTGAAAAAATAAAAACCTTACACAATAAAACCGACTAATAATATTCGGTTTTATTTTAATTTTTCATGGAGGTAACTGATTTAGGAGTAAGTTTAAAATTATTGGTTAATATTGGCTTTAAAAAGTAGCTTATCAAACAAAATTTAATTCTTCATCATCATGTACCATATATTTATCTATCAATGATTGATCAATTCAATGTTTAGTTTCTTTTATATTTGTTTGAACTCAAGTTAAAAGATTTCATTCTCATGAAACTAATATATTTTCATCTAATAACATATGTATATTATTAAATATTTCTTCATATGGTTTTTTAGACATTTCTCATCACACTTTTCAGAAAGTATGATCTACTCATAATAAATGAACAAATGATTTTTCCTCACTTCATACTTTTTTATATAAATCTGAAAAAGCATCAGATGTAAATACATCATCCTCATTTCAATAGTTCATTAAAAATTTTCATTTAAATAATTCTAATTTTTCGTCTAATTCAGTTATATCTGGAAATGTATCCAAAATAGGTACATCTTTTATATCTAATCTTAATCAAGTTCATACAGTAGAAATATTTTTTACTTGTGGAAATTCTGAAGCCAAATAGAAAGCCAATATTCAACCTAGAGAATTTCAATTTAATGTTATCTCTAATTCTTCTGAATTAACTCAATATACTTCTTCTGAATTTTTAATAGAATCAATAATAACTCTTCTTGCATCTTCTAATTCATCTAAAAATGTTTTTCATACAAATTTAGCTTGTTTTTGTTTATACCTATCTGTAATTTTATCATCAATAGGTAAATCTTTTCTTGAAGATTCATATAGTACAACATTAGAAATACTATTTTCTTGTAACTTTGAAGCAAAATCTAAATATTTATTATTTCATCATTTAAGACTTCAAAAAGTACCATGTATATTAATTAATACATTTTTATTTCATTTAACAGGAAAAGTATTTATTTTTACTTCCTTATCTCAATAAATTCATTCAATCATATGAGATTTTGTTAATGTTTCATGTCTTTCTTTTGTTTCCATAATTATTTTTTAGAATTTAAGTTTTTTCTAGCACTTGGAGGCAATAATTCATTTTTTATTAAATCTATATTAGATATAACTTTTTCATTAATATTGAAAAAATCTTCTGGTTTTTCTCATAATCAAATCATTATATCTGAAAAGATTTTATATAATTCTTTATCTTCTTTAATTTGTAAAAACTCTTCATAAGTAAACTTTAAACTTTTTTTATTTATATTTAAAGTTATTACTCATTTTTCAATATCAGTTTTAAAAAAGCTACTTACTTCTCATTTATTATTCTGTTTAATAATTTTATAATCAGGTAATGCTCTTATTATATCTTTATTCATAGTTTCATTAGGATTAATCCATTCATTATACGGATCAAATGATAATCTTTTTTTTGAATTTATTTCCATTACATATGGTAAATCATTCTTTTCATCTACTTTAATTATATAACTTTTTTCTCAAATTGAAAATAATCTACTGGCTTTTCATTTATTAAATGTAATTGATTTAGAAATCAACAATCAAGGATCAGCTAATGTAAATGCTTTTTCTGGGCTAATGTAAAATAAGTGTGCTACTTTTAGTATAAAAAATAGGATTAATACTAGAAAAGGGCTAATGTAAAAAAAGAGTGCTACTTTTAGTATAAAAAATAGGTTTAATACTAATAAAAGTATGGTATAATTTTGTTAACTTAAAATTAACTTTGAATAATGCAAAAAAAAACTGTCCTAAATGCAGACATAAAAATATAAAATTAAATTGAAAAAATAGTCAATTAAAACAAAAATATAAGTGTAAAAAGTGTAATTTTTGTTTTGTTAGAAAAGATAGAACAAATGATAATATTAGATGAAAAAGTATTTTTAATAATTGGATAAAAGAATGATATTCATCGAGACAATTATCAGACCAAAATTTAAAGAAAGAAAAATATATTAAAAAATTAATAAGAAATGAATTAGATAATAATTTAATCTATCAAATAGATCTAGTTTTTGATAATGTTAAATATATTATGATAGATTGAACTTGGATTACAAAGAAAATTTGTTTAATTATTTATTATGATTACATAAATAAAAAAGTAATTTATTTTTGATTTTATGATGCTGAAAGATATGAATATATAGAAAATGATTTAAAAACTCTTAGAGATGAATTTAAATATCAAATAGAGTGAGTTGTTGTAGATTGAGCCAAACAAATTAAAAAAGCAGTAGAAGAAATATTTCCTACTGCTAAAATTCAAAGATGTTTAACTCACTTAAAAAGACAAATTAGAAATAATATTTCAAAGAAACCTCAGAGTAATTGTTGAAAAGAATTAAAGAGATTAATTAATTTTAAGAAGTTTTCTAATCAAAAATTATCTATTAAAAAATTTAATCTTTGGGAAGAAAAATATAGATATTTTTTAAATGAAAAAACAATAAATTGAAATAATTCACGGTATACTCATAAAAAATTAAGGTCTGCAAAATCACATATCAAAAATGCAATTCCATATATGTTTCATTATTTGAAAGATGAAAATATTAAGAAAAGTAATAATGATTTAGAATGATTAAATTGAATTTTAGATAGTCATATTTTTAGTCATAGATGACTTAGAATTGATAGATTAATTTCATTTGTTTCTTTATGGCTTTATGAGAGAAATTTATAAAATTCCAGCACTCTTTTTTTACATTAGCCCAGTTTTTTGTCTATATAAAGAGGATATAAAAAAAGATTAAGTTTTAATTTAATAAAACTTAATCTTTTAAAAATGTATTTTCTTTAGTATTAATCTATAATTTCTTCAACTTTTTCGACTGTTTCTTTAACTCTATTTTCTGTATCTTCTGAAATTCAATAATATAAATTAGGACTTACAATTACTCACTTATATATTCATAAACTTTCATTTGTTTCGTCTGTTAATTTATTTAATCAATCAACTATCATATAATATTTTCAATCATATCCAAAATATCAATCTAATTCTGGAATATGTCTATTATTTTCTAATAATTTAGTAAAATGTTTTCAATCTAATTCAAATTTTTGTTTTAATAATTTTATATCATTATCTCTTTCTACACTATCTTCATATTCAATAACAAATGAATTTCATTTTCATCATACATCAAAAATCTCCTTTTTATCTCAAAAAGGAATTTTAAATGTTTCTTCTCCTACAAAGTAATTATTTCATTTTACCATATCTTCAATAGATGAAGCATAACTTCAAGTTATCTTCATTTCATAAAATACAATATCTTCTGATTTAAAATTTATAGGAGTAACATCTGTTAATCATCTTTCATCTTTATTTAAAATATTCATAAAATTATTTATTATCAATTAATTTTATCCTTCAAAAATCTATTATATAAACATTTCATTTTTTGTCTAACATAACATTTCAAGGATGTAAATCATTATGTGAAATTCATTTTTTCTTTAAATAATCTAAAGTATTACTTAAAGGAGTATCTCATATCTTTCAATGTTTTTTTCTATATAGATAACTAGTTCATAATTGTTCAGCTAAGTGTTCAACTGAATAATCTTCTATTAGCATATCTAAATAAGAATCTTTTTCTCAAAACTTGTTTTTTAAATACTCTCTTACTTGTTTATCTGACAAATTTGATAATATTTTTTTATCTTCCAAATCTAATTTTTTATCAAATCTTTCTATTAATGTTTTAGAATATAAACTTTGTCAGTCTATTTTTTCTATATAAAAATGTCAGTCATCTTTTCATTTAAAAACTTGTGGTATTCTAACTTTTAAATCTAAATCTCAATTTTTTATTCAACTTTTCCAAGTATCTAAAAATAATTTATGATTATTAAACTCTTCTAATATATCATCAACCTGTCATTCTTTAGCTATTTTCACAACTAAGCTATCATTAATTGGATTTTTCATAATTATAGCTTGTGTTCATTCTCAAACTATATCACTAGTTGTTATATTTTCTCATAAAATATCTTTATGTTTTTCTAAATAACTATATTTTGGATCTTCATATAAATTTTCTACTTCATTAGTAATTTCATTAGTTTCTTGTTTATCATTATCTTTTCAATCTATTTTATCTAATTTAGTAAAAAACTTACTAAATTTAAACGGTCATGTTCATAATCATCAAATTATCATTCAAGTTTGATAAGGTTCTCATATTCATTTTAAACTTTCTACAACATCTTCTCATAAACTTACTGTAAAATCCCATATTTTTTCTGGAGTATCTAATTTTTTTATATTTTCTACTATATCTCCTATTCAATTATCATATAAACTTTCTATTTCTTCTAATGTTAAAGTCCATCAATCAACTAATCATTTAAAAAGTTTAACTTTATTGTCTTTTATATTATCAATATTTTTATCTATTCATAATGAATCATAAAATTCATTTTTTACATAAGTAACCTTTCATTCAATATTTTTTTCATTTATATTAAATTCATCAGAAAAAAAATCTTGTAAATCACTAGGAATTGTTACTTTATTATCTTCACTATCAACTAACTCCATATTTTGTATATCGTGTACTTTAACATAGTCTTGTTCTATTCAACTTACATCTATATCTAATAGATTTTTAGTCTTTTCAAAACTCGGATTTTCTGAATTTCATATTGTATCAAAAGACATAAGTAAAATAGAGTTAAATTATATTACAATAACTATTTAAATTCTACTATATTTTTTTGTTTTTTACAAATTTAGACTTGTTACATATAATTGAGAAGTAAATAATTCAATTTTTGCCATAAAATAGAAAATATGATAAAATATAATAAATATAATTTATTAAAAAATAATGATTCGTATTCAACTCATAATATGAACTCTAATAACTTCAATGTTATTAATATTTGGATTCTTTAAAGAGATTCCTTTTATTATTGCCTTATCAATATTTATATTATTACTTTTAATAATACATATAGTAAAAATTAAGATTAAAATTAATAAATCACTTAATATATATATTCCCGAATTTGAAAATAATTATAAAAAAATATTAAATGAAAAAAAATACATAGATAATAAAAAAGAAATTTTTCAAATAAATAAAAATATTACTTCTATTGATAGAAATATTCATAATTTGAAAACTTACTTAAAATATACTACAGATAGTGTTTTAGTTGAAAAAATAAAAGAACTAAATAACTTTATAGATATATATAATTCTGAAATAGAAATAGTTAATACTAGCTATTATAAAAACCAATTAGAAGTAAATTGAATATTATTTGATTCAATTGAAAAATATCCATTAGATGAAATGCAAAAAAAAGCTATTTTAACACCCGAAAAAAACTTATTAGTAATAGCATGAGCTTGATCGTGAAAAACATCTACAATTATATGAAAAGTAAAACATCTATTAGAAGTAAGAAAAGTTAATAAAGAAGAAATTCTTTTAATATCTTTTACCTCTGCTTCTGCACAAGAAATGAAAACTAGAATTAAAGAAAAATTATCTTTAGATTTAGATGTTATGACATTTCATAAATTATGAAAAAATATACTAGAAAAAAACATTAAAAACTAAAATCAATATACTTCAAGAAAATGACAAAAGATATTTTAGAGATAATTTATATAATACTTTATTATTAGATATTCATGAAGAATCTCCAGAACTATTTAATAATTTTTTCTCATACTTAATTAATCCTCCAAAATTAACATTTGAATTTGATTCTATATGAGAAGTTGAAGAGTATAGAAGAGAAAACAATATAAGTACATTAAAAGAAAGAGTAAATAGATCAACTATACAATGAGAATACTTAAAAAGTATGGAAGAAGTAGAAATAGCTAATTATTTATTTTTAAATGGAATTAATTATACATATGAAAATCCCTATAAAATAGATACTACAAATTCTGAATATTGACAGTATAGACCTGACTTTTACCTAGATGATTATGATATTTATATAGAGCATTATTGAATTGATAAAAACTGAAATGTTCCAAAATTCTTTTGAGATTGAATATGATGATACAAGGAAGCCAATAAAAAATATAATGAGGGTATCGAATGGAAAAATAATTTACATAAAGAAAATAATACTACACTTATATCTACTTATTCATATGAAAATAATGAATGAATATTATTTAAAAATTTAAAAGAAAAATTAACAAAAAAATGAGTAAAGTTTAACAATCTAAATAAAGAAGATGTTATTAATAAGATAATACCTACTATAAAAGCCGAATATTCAAACTTTATGGATCTTATATTTACATTTTTATGACTATATAAATCAAATTCTATTTGAATAAATGAATTATATAATCGTAATAATCTATTATTTACTAAAGAAAAAAGGAATCTAAGAACTACAATATTTATTAAAATATTTGAAAAAATACATAAATATTATGAAGACAATTTAAAAAATCTAAATGTTATAGATTTTGATGATATGATTAATAATAGTACTTCATATGTAAACGAAGAATTAATTACAACACCATATAAATATATAATTATTGATGAATTTCAAGATATCTGAATCGGTAGATATAAATTAATTAAAAGTATTTTAAATAAAAACAATGCCGAATTATTTTGTGTTTGAGATGATTGGCAGTCTATATATAGATTTACTTGATGAGATTTAAATATATTTACACATTTTCAAAAATACTTTCCATTCTGAGAACAAGTATTTATAAATAAAACTTATAGATACCCTCAAGAAGTAAATGAAGTTACTCATAAATTTATAACTAAAAATAAATCTCAAATAGATAAAATATTAGAATCATGAAATATTGATAAACCAGAAAAACCTATATTTAATATAATTAACTATTCTAACCTTATAGAAAAAGAAGATATTTTAAATAAGATATTACTTAAATATAAAAAAAATATTATTGCCTTATGACGATATGATAGTGATAAAAAATGATTACCAAAAGGTATTAAATTTATGACAGTACATAGTTCTAAATGATTAGAATCTGATTATGTTATTATATTAAATTGAAACAAATGAAACTATTGATTTCCTTCTGAAATTAAAGATAATAAATTACTTGATTTAGTGTTATCAGAACCTGATAATTATAAATTTTCAGAAGAAAGAAGATTATTTTATGTAGCATTAACAAGAGCAAAGAAAAAAACTTTTATACTTACTAAAGAATGAAATAAATCTTCTTTTGTTGAAGAATTAGAAAATATATTATGAGTTAAAACAAATATTTTTTCAGAAAATAAAATAGTATGTCCTATATGTAAAAAATGAGAATTAATATCTAAAAATATATATTCTAAATGATGATTATGATGTAATAGATTTCCATATTGTAAATATGAAATAATTACAACAAGTCCGAATAAGAAAGATAACTGAAAATCTCTTTCTGAATTAAGTAATGAGTATTTAAATTGGATATTAAATAATAAAACAAATTATAAAAAATCTACAATTATAGAACATTCTATATATTATGAATTTGAAAAGAGAAATATAAGTAAAAAATAGAATGTATAGAATTTTGCTATAAATACTACTATATGCTACTATTAAAATATAATTATTATAATAAATTAAAGATATGAAAAAAATAAGTACTTCTGCATTAGCTAAACTTTTAAATACTGATTGAAAAGATTTTATTCAGAAATTAGAAGAAAACTGATATATTGAAATTAAAAATAAATCATTGTTTTCATCTGATAAAATTAAAGTTCTTACTTCAAAGTGAAAAGAAAACTGATGAGAATTAAAAACTTGAACTAAATTTTGAGATTATATAACATGGCCTGAAAATTTTAATCCTTTCAATTCATCAAATATAGAATATATAAGTGTTTCTATTCTCGCTGAATGATTTTGATATTGAGCCAGAAAAATGAATCAAATAATATCAGAATTATGATGGATAGAACCAAATCTAAAATGATGGAAACTTACAAAATTTTGAGAAAAGATTTGAGGTAAAGAATTAGTAATTAATAAAACTTGAGCCACTTATACAAAATGGCCTATCAAAATAAAAGAAAACTCATCATTATTAAATTCCTTATGAGAAAAAAATACAAATTCTAATACAAATGAAATAAAAGAGAAAAAAATTAATAATAGTAAGGAATTAAATTTTAGAGAAAAATTTCCAGCTCAATATAGGACAAAAGACTGACATAATGTTCGTTCAAGATGAGAATTAGTAATTGATAATTCATTATATGAATATTGATTAGCACACGCATACGAGCGTAAACTTCCAATTGAAGAAGATGTTTATTCAGATTTTTATATACCAGCAAAAGATTGATGAAAAGCTGTATATATAGAATACTGGGGTTTAGAAGACCAAGAAAAATATGAAAATAGAAAAAAAATAAAAAAAGAAATATATAAAAAATACCATATGAATCTTGTTGAAATAGAAAACAAACATATTGATAATTTAGATGACCACTTACCAAGATTACTATTACAATTTTGAATAAGAGTAGATTAGATTCTATTTAATATATAATGTAACATATGAAATCTAAGTTCTAACATAAATCAAACATAACTATACTATATTTACACCTCACAAACAAAAACTATTAAGAGAACTTAATCTCTTAAGTTTACCTTTAAGTAACACAACATATCTCCTAAATCACCCTTTAAACACAAAAAAACACGAGTTTACTATAAAAGTATTCCCGTGTTTTTTCTTTAAT